>Ga0102937_1000246_pt1 | contig 23354 bp, 31 predicted proteins | sample SalPonR2_B_D1_MG_FD_78213 | JGI IMG/M metagenome (GOLD analysis project Ga0102937, IMG submission 78213) | Salt pond soil microbial communities from South San Francisco under conditions of wetland restoration - Salt Pond MetaG R2_B_D1_MG | ecosystem: Environmental > Aquatic > Marine > Intertidal... | reverse complement strand
TTTTAATGTTAATGAATTAGAGAGTTATATGGAAAGTTCTAATAGGGGTTTGGAAAATAGAAAAAATTCACAATCTTATGTTCTTTCAGAAGAAATTATTAATACAAAAGAAAAAGCTTTAATGACTTTTGATTTAATCAATAGGATAGTTAGTGCAGAGCTAAATCCAAGACAACACAGGTTATTATTTGAAGAGAAAGAATCTGTAGATTTAAGTAAGGAAGACATTTCTAATACAGAAGAGTTAATTGGTCAGTTTATGCAAAAAAGCAAAATAAGTAATAAGGTGGTTAGAGATTCCTTAAGATTAGCAGTTGCTGCTTTTGAAAGAGGAGATTATGATCTAGCAATGCAAAGAGCAGAGACAGCAAGACAGTATTTGATTTCAGAAAGAAAAGATGATTTGCAATTTTTCTTTTTCTTGAATTGGCATTATCTTTTAGGAGGGTTAGTTTTAGTTTCAGGAGGAGGAATTTATGGTTTTAAAAAATATAAAAAAGCAAATCTTTCAAGAAAGATAAGAAGACTTCTTTCAGAAGAAGATAGTTATAGAGAATATATGAAAAAACTTGATAGAAAAATGGCCAAAAGGGAGATAAATAGAGACAAATTTGATAGAGAAAAAGAAAGAAGTAGAAAAAAGATTGCTGAGATAAAAGAAAAAGTTAGAAAATTAAGAAATGATAGATTAAGATTATTTAGGTCTTCTAAAATTTCACAGGATTTAGACTCTGAATTAAATGAAACCCATGCAAAAATAAAGAAATTACAAAAAGATTATTATCTAAAACAAAAAATTCCTGAAAGCGAATACAACTTTAGTTTTGAAGAATTACAAAAGAGGTTGGCTTCAATTGAAGAAGAAAGGTTAGGATTGCATATGAAGAATTCAAAAGGAAAAAAAGGAATTTTCAAACTAAAATCAGGAGGAAAAAAATGAGAACAGAATCATTTTTGTTTGTCTTGGGTTTTATATTGATTATAGTAGGAGGGATGTTTAATGAAGGTTTTTCTGAAGGAGGTATGACTGGTTTTATTGTAGAGAATAATTCTCCAACTGGAAATGATACAAATCCAGAATATTTTGATTTTGAAGGAAATATTTCAGAAAGAAATATCTCAAGAGAAGAAGCTGTCATGGCAATCAATAAGAGTTACGAGATAATGTTTGACTTGGAAGAGGAAGGATTTTATGTCAAAAATATCAATGATACAATTATTGAGGCTGAAAGAATATTGAGAATAGTTGATTATGCAGAAGTTTTGAGGGATGATGGTTCTGATTTTACAGATGAGAAGAAAGCAAGAGAAGCATTAGAGTTTATTGATTGGAAGGAAATGACTTATAAGGATGTTTTTCTTAAAGCAAGAGAGGTAAATGAAATTAGAGAAAAAATTTATTCTCTTTATGATGAGATGGTTGCGGTTAGTATAGAGATTGAACATTTAGAAGAAAGAGGAGAAAATGTTGAAAGTTTTAATCAAGAGTTTGAGCAGATTAATGATTCTTTTTATAGGGGAAGATATAATGAAGTAGAAAGTGATTTAGAAGAATTGAAGACAGAAGTTGATGATATGAGAAGTGAAGTGAATTTTTTTAAGAGTGCTGGCCAAAGGTTTGTTGATTTTACTGAAGAAAATTATTTTCTTTTCTCTGCTATTGTTTTGGTTTTAATAGCGGGAAGTTATTTTGGAATAAGAAGATATAGAATATATAAAGCAAAAAAAGATCTTAAGGCTTATAGAGCAAGAAGAAAGGCAATAAAGAAGCTAATAAGAGATTCTCAAAAAGAGAGATATAAGACAGGAAAAATGTCTGCAATGATGTATAATGTTAAGAAGGATTTGTATGATGAAAAAATTGAGAACATTAATGCAAATATCTCAAGTTTAGAAGACTATTTAAACAAACACAAGAGAAAGGTTATTAAGAAAAATGAGGAGAAACAAACAAAAGAAATAAAGAAGGCTTCTAAGAGAAAATCTTCAAAAAAATCCCCTAAAAAAAATAAAAACAAAAATTTTTATCTATAAATAATATCCCTGCTATATGCTCCTATATGAGAAGCTGTTTTTCCTGAAATTCTTAAGGCAAATTCAAGAATTTTTTCAATTTTCCAGTTTTTTATAATTCCGTAAACTATTCCTGCACTAAAGGAATCTCCACAACCAGTAGTGTCTTCTACTTTGTATTTGTAGGAGGGAAGAGAAATTTTTTTTGTTTTATAATAAACTTCAGCTCCTTTATTCCCTTTTGTAATAAAAAGATAATCAATATGGTTTAGAAGTTTTTTAGGACTTTTTATATTAAGTAATTTTTTTATTTCTTTTAATTCATATTCATTAACTTTCAAAATGTTTGTGTATGGAAGACAGGATTTGAATATTTTTTTCCAGGGAAACTCTTTTCGGATATTCACATCATAAATTGTTTTTGTATTCTTTTTAGGATTTTCTTTTAAATCCTTTAGAATTTTTTGTAATGTTTTTCTAGATTTTTTATTTCTTTGAGCAAGAGTCCCAAAATAGAAAATTTTTGGATTTATGTTTTTTAATTCTTTAGAATATTTTATATAATCAAATGCAACGTCTTTTTTGATTTTAAAATTGGGTGTTTTATTTTTATTAAGTTTTATAATTGATTCTCCTGTTGGTTTTGAATTTTTTTGTATAAAACTATCAACTTTTCTTGATTTTATTTTATCTGTTATTTCATTATCTTTTTTATTTATTGCACTTATTATTCCTGTTTTTAATCCTAGTTTAGAAGCAATACTTGCTGTGGTTAAGGGAGCCCCTGATAAAACTTTTTTGTTTTCATTAGCTCCTCTTTCTCTTGAATATACATCATAAAGAACTTCACCATAACAAATTAAGTCATACTTCATATAAAATACAAGAAGGATTAATTAATAAATTTTGGTATTTTTAAAAGACAAGTTAATTTAAACATATGTATTGTTTCGACAAAATCATTTTAAATGATTCTTAATTTATTTTTTTATGACAGATGTTAAAAAGGCATATGTAAATTATGGTTATCCTTACCAAAGATTTGCAGACACAGCCAAAAATATAGAAAATACAATTGTTGACAATGGAGGTGTGGAAATAAAACCCCCTTCAAAAGAAGATTTCTTTACAGGTAATGGGTTTGAACATAAATTCTATAATCTTGAGGGAAGAGGCACAATATATTTAAGAAGCTGGGGAGATTGGAAAGAGAGTGAAGGGAGAAGGGTTTCTAGTATTTATGCAGAAGTCCATGATACAGATAATCAGCTTTATGAAAAAATAAAGAAAATATTGTCAGATTCTGAGAAGAGATTAATGGACCATGAGAAGCAGGGATTAGAAGAAAAAATTGATTAACTTATTTTATCTAAAATTTTTTCTAGTTGTTTTGTTGTCCTGCATTTGAAAATTTCAAGTCTTAGTTTTCTTGCACCTCTCTTTGTTTTTGTAAAATTCATTGCTTGAAATTTTATTTGTCTATAAGGAAGATTGTATTTTTTAGCTAATTTGAAGTAATCTTTAAATGAAATGTTTTTTGGAGGTTTTTCATTTTTTAATTTAGAAAAAATTTCAGGCCTTCCTATTGCCGCCCTCCCTACCATTAAATAATCAAATTTTTCTAAAAGATTTTTATTATTTTTTTCATTTACATCTCCTGAATAGATTATAGGAAGAAAAGTTTTTTGTTTTATTTTTTCTGCGAATTTTATGTCTGGTTTTCCTGAATATCCTTGTTCTTTTGTTCTTGGATGGATAGCAATCGCATCACAATATTTTTCTGCTATTTTTATTAATTTTAATGTCCATTCCCAGTTTGTTTTTCTTATTTTTATACTCGCAGGTTTTTTTGTATTTTTTCTTATTTCTGAAAGAACTTCTTCTATGACCTCTAAGTCTTTGAGATAAACTCCAAACTTTTGTTTCCTTGCATTTTTTGAAGGACATCCAAGATTTAATTCCCATCCTGAAACTTCTTTATCGTGTTTTTTAACAAATTTTCTTACACCCTCTGACCCTTTTTTTTCAGGAGAGAATAGCTGTAATATCGGCCTATCTTTAAGAAATATTTTTTGTTTTGTTAAAGGATTTATTAGGCCAGTATATGTCAATCCCACCCCTCCTCGTTTACATAATATCCTAAAAGCAATATCATTTATTTCCTCCATTGGAGCAAGGATATATCTTGTCTTTGAGAATTTTTTATTATACATTTTAAAATAAAGTTAAAACTAATAAAATTAAAAAACACCTCTTTTTATGGTTTTGTCTTATCTTCTTAATTTCTCTATTATTGCAAGCAATACACTTAGAAGTGTTGTTATAATAACAACCCATCCAAAAAAGACAACTACTTCTTCTAGATTAGGTATTGTTAGAGTACCTTTTGTCATCCCAAAACCAACTGCTAGAGAAACAATCACTCCTGTAAGCCATGCAAAAATTCCTACAGCTTTTTCAAGAAGGCTTTTTTGTGGTTTTTCTTTTTTCAAGGATTTTTCCTTTTTTTGGGAAGTCCTTGTTTTAGTTTCCTTAGGAGCCTTCTTTTTAACAGCTTTCTTTTTTTTAGCCATTTATCACCCTCCTTTTTTATTTATATTAACTATATTATAGATAAAGGGATTTAAATAAATTTTCATAATGTTTATTTATCAATAAGTACAATAGGAGAATATTTTTTAGAATTTTTTTCAACTTTTTTCAAATAATTTTTTCTTCTTTCTTTGTTCCAGAAATCTAGGGATTTTGGAGGTTTTGTTGTATATAGCCCAATAATTGTTTCTTCAAGACCTAATTTTTTCATTAACGGATATATAAAATTTGCTCCTGTGTTATAAAACTCTTCGGCTTTTCTTAATTGATTCATTCCAGCATCTCTTTCCCTACATAAAGCTACAAAATTATATTTTTTCGGAGGTTCTTTTTTTAATGCGAGATATTGGGCAGCTTCAGCACTCCCTTCTGTTATTAATATCGAATAAATATTATCCGAGGTATTATCATAATCACTATTATAAATACCTATTTTTTTTAATTTTTTCATCATTTCTTTTTGTTTGAGATGAGCATATTCATGAAGTAAGACATTTCTTCTTTTCCATAAATCAACCTCCTTATCTATGTGTATGCTGTCCTCACCCTTTATTATCATTTCATATCTAACAGGCAAATCTTTTCTTAGGTAATTTACTTTTCCTAGATGAGTATTGAATATTTTTTCAAAATATTTTTCTTGTTTTTGTTTTATTTCCTTATTAGTGTAAGTGCTATCTACATTAAATATCGGTGTAGTTGTATTTTCTTTTTTTATGGTCTTCTTTCTTGCATGAAGGATCTCATTTAATTCTTTTTTGTTTTTTATTTTATCTTGTCTTTTTTCTGTAACAGAACCAATTATAAACGGCATAGAAATAATAGAAACCATTAGTAGTTTGGATAATTTCATAGTTATAAATCCACACTACACTATTATTTAAATATGAATAAATTATAAAATATAGTCTTTTTAATATATGTTATAAAATATATTTTATACTACATCTTTTCTAATGGCTCTATTCCCATTAGGTTAAGAGAGTTTTTCATTATTCTTATAAATGCTCTAACTAATTTTTCTCTGAATTCTTGTTTTTCTGATTTCATTACAGGACAAGAGTGGTAAAACTCATTAAATATTTTTGATAATTCAAAGGAATAGTTAGCTATTAGTGAAGGATTTGATTCTTTGTGTGATTTATAAATGGTCTTTTCAAATTGGGATAGTTTCTTGATTAATTCTTTTTCTTGTTTTTCAAGTTCTTTTACAGGTTTGTATCCTCTTTTTTTAATGAAGTTGTTTTTTGTTTTTCTTAATATGCTTGATGCTCTTGCATATGTATAAAGCAGATAAGATCCTGTATTACCTTCAAAATCTATTGATTTTTTGGGGTCAAAGGTTATTGTTTTGTTTATGTCTATTTTTAATAATATATATTTTATGGATGCAAGTGCTATTTTTAAGCTCCTTTGTTCAATTTCTTTTTGTGAAATTTCTTTATTTTCTGGTCTGGATTTTAGTTCTTTTTTTACTAGTTCCTGGGTTTCTTTTATTAGATCATCAGCATCAACAACAGTCCCTTCCCGTGATTTCATTTTTCCTTCTGGAAGCTCTACCATCCCATATGCTAAATGTTCCATTTGGTTTTTATTAGATATTTCTAACATTTCTAACAACTTGAATAAAACCTTGAAATGATATTTTTGCTCATCTCCTGTAACATAAACAGACCTATCTAAATCATACTCTTCAAATTTTTTCTTTGCAAGATAGATGTCTTGTGTTATGTATAAAGAAGTCCCGTCTTTTCTTAACAAATATTTTTCTCCAAGGTCTTTTTCAGAAAAATTTACTATCACAGCTCCATTTTCTTTTTTTTCAAATAATCCTTTTTTTACACCTTCTTTAACAATGTCTTTGCCTTTTTCGTAAAGATTGCTTTCAAAATATTCTTTGTCATGTTTAATCCCAAATTTTTCATATGTTTTTTTGAATCCTTCTAATGCCCATTTATTCATCTTCTTCCACAGCTTTATTGTTTTTTCTTCCCCTTTTTCATATTTTTGAAGTATTTCCTGGGCTTCTTTTTCCAGAGATTTGTCTTTTTTAGAATTCTTTTTAAATAAAACATAATAATCCCCGACAAAATGATCTGCCTTTTTTTTGGTTTTTGAAGGTGTTTTATTTTTTCCATATAATTTGTACGCAGCCATTGATTGACATATATGAATGCCTCTATCATTATTTAGGTTAGTTCTTATTACTTTTTCTCCTGCAAACTCTTTTATTCTTGAAACACTTTCTCCTATTGCCATATTTCTTAAATGTCCTAAATGAAGTGGTTTGTTTGTATTTGGAGAGGGAAATTCAACCATGGTTTTTGGTTTTTTTTCTTTATTTGTTTTTATCTGTCCAAATTCTTTTTTATCATTAAAAATTTCTTTAAACAGTCTTGTGACCATTATTCTCTTGTCAAGAATGAAATTTATATAAGGGCCACTTGTTTGTATGTCTTTTATTATTTCTTTTGAATCTGGATCTATATTTTTTCTGATATCTAATGCTATTTTATCTGGAGATTTTTTTAATTTTTTAGAAAGAAAAAAACAAGGGAAAGAATAATCTCCCATATCTAAGGAAGGAGGAATCTCAATAATATCCTTAATTTCTTTTTTATTGATTTTAATTTCTTTTGAAATCTCACTAATTGCTTTTTTAATTGTTTCAGATATTTCTTGTTTTGTGTTTTCCATAAATTATAAAAACAAAGAGACATTTTAAAGTTTATGAAATATGATGTTTTAATTCTTGGGGGTGGCCCTGCTGGAATGACTGCTGCTTTGTATTGTATTAGGTCTGGATTAAAAACAGCTATAATTTCAAAAGATATCGGGGGGACTGCAAATCATATCTTGAGATTAGAAAATTGGCCTGGTTTTTCTGGTGAAGGTGGAAAATTAATGAAGAAATTTTATGAACACCTTGAAAAATATGATGTAAAGTTTATATTAAAGGAAATTAAGAAAATTGAAAAAAGAAAAAAAGATTTTAGTGTTCTTGCTGGTTCTAAAAGATATTTATCTAAAAGTTTGATTGTATGTACTGGAACTGAAAAAAGTAGGTTGGAAATTCCAGGAGAAGAAAAGTTTCTGGGTAAAGGAGTGAGTAATTGTATTACTTGTGATGCTTTTTTTTATAAAAATAAAGATGTTGCTGTAATAGGAGGAAGTGATTGTGCTGCAGGTTCTGCCTTATCTCTTGCAAATGTAGCAAAAAATGTTTATATTTTTTATAAAGGAGAAAAATTAGATTGTAATGAAGAAAGACATAAGAAACTTGAAAAAAAGAAAAATGTAAAAATATTTTATAGCTCTCTACCAATTAAAATTTCAGGTAAAAAGAAAGTGGAAAAAATAAAAATAAAAGATTTTTCAAAAAATAAAGAAAAGGAATTTAATGTACAAGGAGTTTTTGTAGAAAATAATTCAAATTCATTATCTGATTTTTTGGGTAGTTTAGATTTAAAATTCAGTAAAAATAAAAAAATAAAAGTAAATAAAAAAATGGAGACTTCTGTAAAAGGAATTTATGCTGCAGGAGATATCACAGACCAGGAATTAGAGCAAGTGGTTGTTGCTTCAGGACAAGGAGCAATTGCAGGAAAAAATTCTTCAAACTATGTTCATGAGCAGAACAATCCTTAAAAAGATAAGTGTTTTTTTAATTATATGAAAGATTATAAGTTAATAATTCCTAATGAAGAACAATTCCAACCAGTTCCAGATTATAAGGTTAGATGTTTAAAATATATTCATGTTCCAAAAGGGTTTAATTATGAAGATTATAAAGGAAAGATGAGTCATTTTTCAAATAATAAAATAAAAGATTATAACCCCAAAAGTAATTTAGACAAGATTGTTCTTCAGAATAGTAAAGGACTTAGAACAAAAGCAAGAACAAAACAATAATATTTATTAAGGGGTTTTTTCTTAATTTTTTATGGAAGATATAAATAAAGACAATCTTGAGAAAGCCCTTAATGGTTCTGGTTCAGAAAAAGAATCTAATGAGCAAACAGAGAGTTCAGGAGAAAACCCACAAGTACAAAACCAAGAACAAAAGATGTCCAGAGAAATGGAGATTGGTTTTCATCAGGGGGCTATAAATACTCTCAATAAAGAGAGATCTGAGTTAATAAAAATGGCCCAAAATGTTGAATCAATAATGCAGGCTCATGCCAAAAGACTCCAGGAATTAGGGATTGATTTGCAATTTCAAGGCAAAAAACCTGAAGGTTCCCAGGAATCTCAGAATAATTAAGATTTCTTAAAAAACTCACAAATAAAAGAATAAAAAACTTTATAAGTTTTCTAAATAAAGTTATACTAATTTATTTACTATTCTTATGTGGGAGTGCCGGAGCGGTCAAACGGGCTGGACTTAAGATCCAGTGGCTTAGTGCCTGCGGGGGTTCGAATCCTCTCTCCCACATTGCATCTTTTCAAAAACAAATCTTTTAGAAAGATTTGGAGCAAAATAGAAATAATTCAAGAGAGATAGAGTGCAAAACCCTTCCCAAACCACTTGAGGATTCGAAGCTTTAGGTTTAAATATTAGTCTTTCTTTTTTAATAAATGATAAAGATTATAAGAAAAGAATTGATTCTTTTTTTTGTTTGTATTTTTTTGTTAATAATAGTTAATTATGATTATCTTGATTCAAAAACCCAAGATTTTTTTAATGATTCACAGGAAAAAAGGGTTATTGTTACGAGAGTTATTGATGGTGACACCATAATATATGGAAAAGGAGATAATGAGACAAGAGTAAGGCTTTTAGGCATTAATTCTGCTGAAAAAGGTGAAAAATATTATCAGCAAGCAAAAGATTTTTTGAATAATTCTGTTTTTAATAAATCTGTAAAACTTGTTTATGAAGAAGAAAAATTTGATAGATATGGAAGAGAATTAGTTTATATTATTTATAGAAATAAGAATATTAATTTGGAAATGGTTAGAAAAGGATTTGCTAATTATTATTTTCCTACTGGAAAAAATAATTATTACGGAGATTTTTTAAATGCATGGAAAAAATGTGTGGATGAAAATGTTAATTTGTGTAAAAATTCAAATAATCTTTGCTCTGATTGTATTTTTTTAGAAGAAACAGACAAATTTGAACAAAAGATAGTTTTAGTAAATAATTGTGGTTTTGATTGTAATCTTACAAAATGGAGTATTAAAGACGAAGGAAGAAAGAAGTTTATTTTTCCTGATTTTGTTTTGAAATCTGGAGATAATGTTAATTTAATTATAGGAAACAAATCAAATAATGAAAATACTTTTTATTGGAATGAATATGATTATGTCTGGACTTATTCAGGAGACACTTTATTCCTAAGAGATTCTGGAGGAAGATTGGTTTTATGGAAAATTATTAATTAATGTTTTATAGTGTAAAAATATTTATAACCTAGTTTGTTTTTATTTTTATATGGTTATGGATTATAGAGGATATGGATTCACAAGAGAAGGTTCTAAAAGATTCTATAGAGATATTGAAAAAAAGAAAGAAGATATAAATAAAATGGAGATTAGTGAAGATGTAAGGGAGGATCTTCTTAATCAAACAGAGAAGCTTGTTGAAGAATATGAAAGAAGCAAAATAAGACATATTAATACTAAGATTTATGAAATAAGAACAAAATCTAATATTAAAAAACAAAATAAAAAGGTAAAAAAAATTAAATCAAAATTAGAAGAAATTAATGATAATTTGGGACACATTAAAAAGAACCATGTTTTTGGAAAACATTTAATGTATGGAGATAATTCTTATAATTAACTTAAAAAATATTTAAAATACAACAAACTGCTTCATTACAAGAGAGATAATAAATCCAATTAGCCCTATTATGCCTATTCCAATAGCAGATATTTTTGCTATTTGCTGCCACTCTTCTTTTGTAGGCTTTTTTAGAGTCTTCCAAACTCTTTTACACTTCTTATAAAATAAATTTAAGTTTCTTATTTTCTTTTTCATACTCAGAATTAGATTTAGGGGTTTTTAAGTTTTAAGTTTATTGTTTTCTTTTATCTTTTTTATAATTGTTATGGTAATTTTCCCTTATTGCTTTTATTTCCCCCAACTGCTTAAGGGTTTCTCCATATCTTTTTATCTTATCCCTCATGTCTTTTGTAAGAGGGCTGCCCAACTCTTTTTTTAGAGTTAATAACTCAAGCCCTCTTTTATGTATTTCAAGGACTTCTTCTTTTTTATTTATATATTCTTCAAAATTTTCTCCTGGTTCATATTTGCCATTAGTTCTATTAAATTCATAAATACCTAATTTCTCGAGATAATCAAAATAATCTATGACCTCTTGTTTTTCAGAATTCTCTTTAAAATGAAATTTTCTTCTATCTACATAAAAGGGCTTTCCCTTATCAACTATATCTTTACTTATTCTTTTTATTGTTTCATAAGCCATTTTATTCATAGAAATCTATTCCTAATTCGTCTTCTATTTCTTGATGTTTTTGTTTTTCTACAGATTCTCTTTTCCCCAGGATTTGAGAGCTTTTTACTCCTGTTACGATTAATAAGACTCTTATTGATTTTTCCATGTCTGGTGAAATTTGTGCCCCCCAAATCATTTTTGAATCTGGGCTTAGCCTATCTCCAATAGTTTTCATAATTAATTTACATTCGTCTAAACTCATTTCATTCCCCCCTATAATATTGACAAGGGCTCCTCTTGCATTTGAAATATCAACATCCAATAAAGGGTTTTCTATTGCTTTATTAACAGCTTCCTGTGCTCTGTTTTCATTTGCATCTGATTCTCCCATACCAATTAATGAAACACCTCCATCAGACATTACAGTTTTAATATCTGCAAAATCAAGATTTACTAAGCCTGAAGAAGTAACTAATTCAGTAACACCTTTTGCAGCATTTGTAAGAATTTCATCTGCAATTTTAAAAGCAGTATGTAATGGTAAATCAGGAGCTAATTCAAGTAGCTTATCATTAGGAATAACTATTAGTGTATCTACCATTGCATCCATTTTTTCCAACCCTCTTGATGCATTATCAAGTCTTTTTCTCCCTTCTATTGTAAAAGGGGTTGTTACAATTCCTATAGTAAGGGCACCTTGTTTTTTTGCTATTCTTGCAACTTCTGGTGCTGCCCCTGTTCCTGTTCCACCACCCATACCACAGGTTATAAATACCATATCACTTCCAGATACTTTTTTCTTTAATTCAGATTCTGATTCTTTTGCAGCTTCTTCACCAACTTGAGGATTACTTCCTGCACCCAATCCCTGTGTTAGCTCTTTTCCAATAAGTACTTTTTGATCAGCATTAACATATAGTAAATCTTGGGCATCAGTATTCACAGCTAAAAGTTCACTCCCTTTTATTCCTATTTCTCTCATTCTGCTTAGTGAATTTCCTCCACCTCCTCCAACACCAATAACCTTAATTCTTGCTTTTTGATTTTGAAGATATTCAGCAAGTTCTTTATCAACTTCATTCATTTGATTGTTTTGTTCATTAGAATAATTTGGAGAATTCTGGTTTCCTTGGTAATTTTCATAATTGTCATCCATATTATTATTTAAAAACCTTGCAAGTTTAAAAGGATTATTGTAGTAAAAGATAAGTCATATTTTTTTAGTTAATCAATCGATAAATTCTATTTTTAAGGAATTATTATATTTGTTTAATAACTTGATTTTGTGTTTATGAGTGTCTCTTTTTTGATTATATTTGACTATGTGTTTTCCCATAGAGCAAGAATATTTGTTTTGGATATATTGGATAGTTTTTTTTGTGGTTTGATTTGTTGCCCAAAAACCATCTTTGTTTTTTCCCTTGAATCCTGAATCAGAATAATTTATTCCTTGTTTTATTTCATCATTATTCAGGTTTTCTAAAAGGCCTATGACTTCTTTAGTTGTTATCTTTTGTTTCAGTGTTTTTGTCATTTTGTTTTTCTTCTTCTGGTTTTTCTTGACTTTTTTCATGTACTTCTAAATCTAAATTAAATAAATCCTTGAATTTTTGTTTAAACATTTCAGTCATTTGTTTTATCTGAGGTTCAACTTTTAGTTTTATTTTTTTATTTTCTTTGTCTATTTCATAGTTTAGTTCCCTCTTAAAAACAAAATCAATAAATGCCCTTACTTTCTCGTCTAAATCTGTAACTTTTCTTTTTACCTGTACATTATAAACTACAGGTTTTCCAGCTAAAGGATGGTTAAAATCTACCATAACTCTCCCTCCTGTAACAGATAATATTTTTCCTGGTTTATTATCAAAATTATAAACTGCTCCTTGTTGAGGATTAACTCCGTGTTGTTTAAAAATATTTAATGGCATTCTTTGTATATTTTTTTGTTCTCTTTTTCCAAAAGCGTCTTCTGGTTTTATTTCAATATTATACTCTTTAGTGTTATTTTGTTTTGGAGTAGGTTTTCCGATTAGATAATCATCAATACCCTTAAGAAGCATTCCTTCACCTAAAGCAAAAATAAAAGGTTTTTTTGCTTTTTCATTAGCCTCTTTTCCTACTTTTTTTAAGTCCGCCTCTCTGTTAGAATCAAATATCTGCCCTTCAAGAGTTTTTCCAGTAAACATAACTTCAATAAAATCTCCTTTTTGAAGTGTGTTGCCTTGATTTTCTTTAGGATGTTCTTCTTTCTTTTGTTCTTGTTTTTCTACCATGGAAGTGTAATTAAGAGAATGTTTTTAAGAGTTTTGGGTTATTTTCTAAAACAGTGCATTGATAAAAGAGCAATTATTTGTAGAATAACTGCAAAACCTAAAATGTAAATATGGTATTTTATTAAAGGCTGGAAAAAGGCTGGGACTGCTGTCGAAACTATTCCTACAGTTGCTGTTGCACAAAATCCAGACATTGTGCAAGTATGTAATGCTCCGATCCCTAAAACAGAACCAATTAATCCAAGTGTTGAACCTCTATATGATTTGGTTTTTTCTTTAATATTCCTTATTGTACATGTAAGTGAAAGGGAAAATGTAATAATAAATAATATTGATAATGGAAGCATATTTCCTATGAATGATTTTGCAGGAAGTATTGAATAAGCTAAAATTAAACCCAAAATAAAAACCCCCTTGCACCAGTGACTTTTCATAGTTTTTAGTAATAGCATCATAATTATTCTTTTTTTTATTTTAAAATATTTCTTGAGTTGTGAAAATTAATACTCTTTTTTTGCATATTTTATTGAATTATACTAAAAATTTATAAATGCTTATTATTTTGATTAATTTATGGTTTTAAAGATAATAAATGCAACAGAGGCAAAAAAAGGAACAAATATTATTGTTGATGGGGTTCCTTGTATGGTAAGAAATATTGATATTTCTAAGACAGGAAAACACGGACATGCTAAATGTAAGATTGAGGCTATTGGAATAATTAATGGACAAAAAAAGGTTTTTGTTGTGCCAGGACATGAAAAATTACAAGTTCCAAATGTTGAAAAAAGAAAAGCCCAGGTTCTTTCCAAAGAGGATAAAAAAGCAAATATAATGGATTTAGAGAGCTTTGAAACTTTAGAAGTACAATGTCCAGATGATGAGGTTTTTGAATCTCTTGAAGAAAATGGAAATTGTGAATATTGGGATGTGGAGGGAGAAAAAATCATAAAAAGAAAGTTATGATTTTAACTAATTATTTTTATTTTTTATATGTGATTTTTTATAAAAAATGCAATTTAGGCAAAAAAGCATGAAAAAGTAGTTTTAAATTACATAAAAAACATTTAAAAACCCTTTTTATGTAAAATTGATATGGCACAAAAAATAAAAGAAGCCCAAAACAGGCTTTTTCACAATGTATATGTATGTAAGAAATGTCATGGCAAGATGAAGGCAGATCCATTGAAAATTCTAAAAGGAAAAGTAAAGTGCAGAAAAAAGAATTGCGATGGTAAATCTTTCAGACCACTTAAGAAAAAGTGATCTTCCTAGTTTTTATAAAATATTTAACCACCACTTTTTTAAAGCTTCTTTTGTTTTAAATTATTCAAAGGTGAAAAAAAGATGAATCTTATTGCTTATGATATAGGACTGTTGATTATTTTTGTGATTTTTGTAACCTTGTTTTTATACAAAAATAAGAAGAACCTCAAAAAAGAAGGATTATTATATATTTACAGGACAAGCTGGGGAATGAAGATTATTGATAAAATTGGTCAGAAATATAAAAAAACACTGAAGTTTTTGAGTTATGTTTCTATAACAATTGGTTATGCACTTATGGCTGGAATGATTTATATGGTAGGAAAAATAGTTTATGTTTATGTTGCTTATCCTGCTATTGTACAGGAATTGAAGGTTCCTCCAATAATGCCTCTTCTTCCTTATATGCCCCAGGCATTTCAATTAGATTTTTTACCTCCTTTTTATTTTTCATATTTTATAATAATTCTTGCTGTTATTGCTATACCTCATGAATTTGCTCATGGTATTTTTATGAGGAGATATGGGATTAATATAAAATCTACTGGATTTGGGTTTTTTCCTTTCTTTTTACCCATATTTTTAGCTGCATTTGTTGAACAAGATGAAAAAGACATGGAAAAAAAGTCTTCTTTTAAACAGATGTCAGTTCTTTCAGCAGGAACTTTTGCAAACATAATAATAACAATAATTGGATTTATTCTTATGGCTTTGTTTTTTATTTTGGCTTTTAGTCCAGCAGGAGTTGAGTTTGATAGTTATGCTTATACTGTTACAGGGTTATCTGCAATAAATATGGTTAATAATCAAACTTTTGATAACCACACATATGAGTCATTAAATAATAGTCTTGAAGATGGTTTGAATACAGTCAGAGTAAATCAGACAGAATATTACTTAACAAAAGATTTCTTAGATAAACAAAGAAACGCCCAAGATTATGTTCTTGTTTATTATAAGGCTCCTGCAATAGAAAACAATATTTCTAACGTAATAACAAGTATTAATGGAGAAACCATCAAGAGCATGGATAAAATGAATTCTGTTCTTGATCCTTATAATCCAGGAGATGAAATTAATGTTACACTAGCTAGAGGAGAAAATAATGATAGAATAACATATAAAGAGAAATTAGTATTAGGAGAAAATCCAATAAATAACTCAGAACCATGGTTGGGAATTGCATTTCAAAAACAAAACCAGGGGGCTATGGGTAAGCTAATTAGCTTTTTTAATTTTAAAAAACCATATGTTAATTATCAACCAAATTTTGGAGCAGGAGTTTTTATTTATCAATTATTGTGGTGGGTTGTTTTAGCAAGTTTTAGTGTAGCTTTAGTTAATATGCTTCCTGTGGGGATTTTTGATGGGGGGAGGTTTTTCTATTTAACAATATTTAGTTTAACAAAATCTGAAAAAAAGGCAGCTAATTGGTTTAAGTTTTCAACAAACTTAATTTTATTTATCCTGGTATTACTTATGGTTTTTTGGGTTATCGGTATATTATGAGATTAATTTGATTTTTATTTAAATTTTAAGAACTATTTTATAATACATACAAATTTATAAAAAAGTAATAAGATTAATAACTATATGGCTGAAGGTGAAGCAATAGAAGATTCTAAAAGAGAAGAGCTTGTTATAGAAGCTAAGAAATATTTTGAATATCATAAAGAATCAGTTGCTTCTTCTGTAAGAGCAGGAAAAAATGTAGTTTATGTTGATTTTATAGAACTTTCTGAATTTTCAAATAATCTTGCTGAAGAGCTTATTAATGAGCCTGAAGAAACTTTTAAGATATTAGAACAAGCAATAGAACAACACCCTTTATTAGAAAAAGTAAGAGTGAGAGTTCAAAATATGCCTGAAACCTATAATATGAATATAAGGGAAATAAGGTCAAGGCATTTAGATAATCTTGTTGTTATTGAGGGAATTATAAGACAATCTTCAGATGTTAGACCTCAAGTTGTTAATGCGAAATTTGAGTGTCCTTCTTGTGGAACAGTTATTTCTGTTATGCAAACAGAAAAAAAATTACAACACCCTACAAGGTGTTCTTGTGGTAGGAGGGGAGGTTTTAAACTCATTTCTAAAAAAATGGTTGATACACAAAGATTAATTGTGGAAGAAACACCAGAATCTCTTTCAGGAGGGGAACAGCCAAAAAGATTAAATGTTTTTGTTAAAGAGGATTTAGTTGAGCCAAAGATGGAAGAAAAAACAACACCTGGTTCAAGAGTAAGTATAATAGGGGTATTAAAAGAAGTCCCTGTCCCATTATCTACAGGAGGGATTTCAACAAGATTTGAATTAGCAATTGAAGCAAATAATCTGATTCCTCAGGAGGAAACCTTTGAAGAATTGGATATTTCAGAAGAAGATGAGAGACAAATACAGGAATTATCTCAGGATCCAGAAGTTTTCCAAAAATTAACTCAAAGCATTACTCCTAGTGTTTGGGGTTATCAAGAAATAAAAAAATCCCTAGTTTTACAATTATTTGGAGGAGTTGAAAAAAAGAAAACAGACGGAGGTAAAAACAGGGGAGATATACATATTTTGTTAATAGGTGATCCTGGTGTTGCAAAGTCAGTTACACTTGGTTTTATGGCACAGATTTCTCCTAATGGGAGATATGTTGTAGGTAAATCTACTTCAGGAGCAGGATTGACTGCAAGTGTGGTAAGAGATGAATATCTTAAGGGATGGTCTTTAGAAGCAGGTGCAATGGTTTTAGCAAATAGAGGGTTAGTTTGTATTGATGAGTTAGAAAAAATGGATCCTGATGACAGATCTGCAATGCACGAGGCAATGGAGCAACAAACAGTTACAGTTTCAAAAGCTAATGTGCAGGCGACCTTAAGGGCCGAGACAAGTGTTTTAGCTGCAGCAAATCCAAAATTTGGTAGATTTGATCCTTATCAGTCTATTCCCCAACAAATAGATATCCCTCCAACACTAATTAATAGGTTTGATATTATTTTTACATTAAGAGACACTCCGGATAAAAAAAATGATGAAAGGGTTGCTTCTCATGTTTTAAAAGAACACCAAACAAAAGAAGGAGCAGAAATGATTGTTCCAAGAGAATTATTTAGGAAATATGTAGCTTATGCAAAACAAAAAGTTAACCCAGTTTTAAGTGATGAGGCTACAAAAAAAATAAAAAATTTCTATATTGATTTAAGAAATAAACCAATTAGTTCTGAAAGTGAAATGAGGCCTATACCTATTTCAGCTCGTCAGTTACAAGCCTTAGTGAGGATGGCAGAAGCTTCAGCAAGAGCCAGGTTAAGTGAAACTGTGGAAATTTCAGATGCAGATAAGGCAATAGAAATAATGAAACACTATCTTATGCAGGTAGGGTATGATTATGAATCAGAGACTTTTGATATAGACAGGATTGCAAGTGGTTATACTTCTTCTCAAAGAAACAAAATAATGACTGTTAAGGAAACAATAATGGCTTTAAGTGAAAAAATGGGAAAAGAAATACCAATGGATGAAATTAAAGATGATTTAAAAGATAAGATGCAAGAACATGAAATTCAGGAATCAATAGATAAATTAATTGAAAATAGTGAAATTTATAGGCCTAAAAGAGGTTATGTAGGAATTTTTTAAATGAAAAAAGGATATAAGATTGCTTTTATAGGAACTCATGGTACAGGAAAAACTACTATAGCACACCAATTAGTTTATGAATTAAAGAAAAGAGGGGTAAATGCAGATTTTTCTGAAGAAATTGCAAGAAGATGCCCTCTTCCAATAAATGAGACTGCTAGTTCAGATACTCAAAAATGGATTTTAGGAAGACAGGTAACAGAAGAAACAGAAAAGTCTTATGGTTGTGACGTTTTAGTATGTGATAGAAGTGTTTTGGATACATATTCTTATCAGGTTTCATTACAAGGGAGAAATATTTCCTGGGAAGAGTTTATAAAAGACCACCTTAAAACTTATGATTTATTAATTAAAGTTCCTGTTAAAAAAAGGGAAATAAAAAGAGATGGTAAGAGGTCAACAAATCAAAAATTTCAATTAGATGTAGAAGAAAATATAGAAACAAATCTCAATTTGTTTAAGCCTGATTATATTATTTATTCTGGAGAAGAGACAATAGAAAATATTTGTAACAAATATCTTAAAAAAATACCCTGATGTTGTCAGAAAACAGGAATTAATAATACTTAAAAACATCTTAAAATTTCTTGTTTTGAAAAAAATGTTTGAAAAACCCAATGGTGTAGATTATATTAATCACCATAAAGAAAAATCAAGAAAAAAAAGAAAAAAATTCTTTTTTTATGTAGCATCTGTTTTAGTCGGTTCTATAATTCTTTTTAATGATTACATTCCTGGTTTAGAAAATAATAAACCATATAGAGGAAAACCAATATATGTTTCTGAGAAAGATTCAGTATATAAAGATTCTTTGTATGAAAATTATAAATTAGACACAATTAAGAACACAAATAAAGGCAAAACAATTGATACATTGGTTCATGGTTCATAAATATTTATAAACTAGTTTTTATTTTTTGGTTTATGGCTGAAAATAAGGGGTATAAAAGAAACATTGCATATAAGTTGAGAATTGGAGATATTTTAATTGGAAAACCAGTTATGGATGGAGAGAGATTTTCTTTTTTAGAAATAGGAGATAAAAGAGTTGTAAGAGTAAACTTGATTGGAAACATTGTTGATAAATTTGATAGTAATGGTGAAAAAAAGTATGTTTTTTTTACACTAGATGATGGTTCAGGGCAGATGAGATTAAAGGCTTTTGGTGATGATTCAGATAAATTCCGGGAGGTTCAGCAAGGACAAACTGTTTTAGTTATTGGAAGATTGAGATCTTGGAATAATGAAAATTATGTTCAACCAGAGATAATCAAAGAAAAAGATCCAAAATATTTAATGGTGAGAAAATTAGAAATTGAAAATCAAAGAAACCAGGAAAAGGATTCTTCCTTATCTAAAGATAATCAGCAGGAATTAGGGGGTTCTTTAGAAAACAATGCAGAGACAGAGGGAGGGGCTACAGGTTCTGTTAAGGACAAAATTCTTGACAAGATAAAAAATGCAGAAAATGATGGAGGGATAGAAAAAGATCAGATAATAATGAGTTTAAGAGAGGTTTCACCTGAAATAATAAACCAGGAAATTAAAAAGATGTTAGAGGAAGGGATTGTTTTTGAACCCCGTCCTGGTAAGGTGAGGTATTTAGGTTAATGAAAATAGATAGTGAACATGAAAACGAGGTTTTTGAAAATTTTAAAAGAGATTAGGAATTTTATAAAAACAAAATAACCAATAAAGAGATTAAAAAACTTTCAAAAGAGGATGGCGATGTTCCTATAAAGTATAAAAGAAATATGCTTTCTGGAGATTTTCTTTAATTATTAACAAACCCCAAGCCTTAAAAATAGCGATTATGTTGTATTTCTATGGAATATGAAAAACTCTTAGATAATGCATATGAAAAAGTCGAAAAAACTGATGAAGGAGGAAAAGGGAGATTTGAAATCCCTAAAATTGAAGGCCATTTTCAGGGCAAAAAGACAGTACTAACAAATTTCTTTCAGATATCTTCATTTTTAGGAAGATCTGGTGAACATTTTCAAAAATTTATTTCAAAAGAATTAGCAACATCAGGATATAAATCAGGTGAAAGATTGATTTTAAATAATAAAATTCCAAGAGACAAGATTAATAAAAAAATAGATGAATATGTTAAGGAATTTGTAATTTGCAGAGAGTGTGGAAAACCAGATACAGAGATAATAAAAAAAGGAAAAATAAGTTATGTTCATTGCCTCGCTTGTGGTGCAAGCCATCCAATAAGGAGTAAAATTTAGTTGAATTTACCAAAATCAATCATCACAAAAGCTTATAAAAGGGATTTTTCTTATATTTTTGAAAAGACAGGAATTCATAGAATTTCATTAAATTAAAATTTGGAGGTTTATATATGGCAACATACGGAAGATGCATGAAATGCAAAAAACAAGTTGAAATCAAAGACCCAACTGAATCTAAAACAGCAAAAGGGACAAAAATAGCAAAAGGAAAATGTCCTGAGTGTGGAACAACTGTTTGTAGGATGGGCGGAATACAGAAATAGATTTATAAACTATTTCTTTTTTTATTTTTTTATGTTTGTTAGAATAATAAAATCGTATAGAAATTTAGCAGTTTTCTGTGATGAAAATCTTATTGGAAAGAGTTTTGAAGAAGGAGAATTCAAACTATATGTGAAAGAAGATTTCTTTAAGGGTGAAAGTGTATCAGTAGAAAGGGCGAAGGAAATAATGAAAGACATGTCAAAAGAAGATGCGACTTTTAATATTGTTGGAGAGGAATCTGTTAAGGCAGCTATTGATTCTGAGATAATAAAACAAGAAGACATCAAGAAAATACAGGGTGTCCCTTATTCAATGATTTTATTGTAATTTTATATATTATATATTCATAATTTTTTTAAATAGTGTTTTTTTTGGTTTTATCCCTAAATAAAATGAGTGACACTAAAAAAACTATTGAAAAACAACTTTGTGAGGATTTTTTTAATTCTCTTAATAGAAATTCTCCTGCTAGCATGGTGGAATCTACTTTTTATTCTTATTACGGTTATGTTAGAAACATGGAAGCCTTAGGTAAAGGATATGATGAAGGACTATATAATCAAGCTTCAATTGCTTTTGAAAAATGGAAAAAGTATTCTAAGTAATTATATAATTTTTTACCACCAAACTTATAAATCCCTTTTTTCTTGATTAATCATGGCTAAAGATAATAAAAAAGCATTTAATCAGGGAGAGGGACCAAAAATAACAAGAGCAAGAATTCCCAAAGGAGAAGAAACAATAGGAACAGTTCAAAAAAGACACGGAGGGAATAAAATGACTATTAGTTGTTTTGATGGTAAGGAAAGGAATTGCAGAGTTCCGGGAAGATTAAAAAGGAGATTATGGTTAAGACCAGGAGACATTGTTTTAATACAACCATGGGAATTAGATAAAGAGAGAGGGGATATTATTTTTAAGTATCCTTCAAGTCAGATAGCATGGTTAAGAAAAAATGGTTATTTAGAGACAAAAAAAGAAGAGTTTTGATTATTAAAAATATTGAAAGTTTTTATATGAATTTTGATGTAAACCCACCTGTTTTTACTGGATGTCCATAAAAAGAATTTAATTTTATATTCATATTCCCACCTTGTAATGAGTTTTCTCCAACATTATTTAGATTTATAATCGCGTCTGCACCTATTTTTTGAGCTTTCTTTCTTATGTCTAAATTTTGTATATTTTTATTTGAGAATATTTTTTCGTAAATATCCATTATTTTTTCTGTACCTTTTTCTACATGGTATTGAGTTAATTCCCCTAAATCATTTAGTGATGAAAAAAGAGCATGAGAATATTTTTTTAATTCCTCAAGAGAAGGAATTATTATTCCACTAAAAGGCTGAGGTGTTTTAATTATCTCAAGGTTCTTTTTTGGTTTTTTTGTGATTTGCGAAAGTTCTTCTAAACTTCCAAAACAAATATAGGTATTTTTTATAGAATCATAAAAGTTTTCTAATTCCCTATCCATAAAAATAAGAGAGGACTTTATTTCATAATGTTTTCTATAATATAAAGGATCTTTTTGATTTTATAACTAAAAAGGTTTTTTACAAAGTTTTTTAATGTCCAGATATTTTTTTGAAATATGGAAAAATTAGTTTTAGACAAGCCTGCAAGAATAATAAAAAATAGAAAGACTCTTGAAGAAGAATTAGATGTAAAAATATCTCAACGGGGTAGGGAGCTTTTTATTGAGGGAGAAGGAAAAGATAAACATATAGGTAAAAAGGTTCTCCAGGCTATTGATTTTGGGTTTAATGTTGATGATGCATTACTTTTGTCTGGAGAAGAAGATTATAAATTTGAAAAGATCAATATAAAAAGTATTTCTAAAGCAAAAGACATGCAAAAAGTAAGAGGTCTTATTATTGGTAAGGGAGGAAAGGCATTAAGCACATTAAGTAAACTTACAAATTGCATTATTCAGATGAATGGAAATAAAATTGGCATTATTGGCTTACCTGAATGGACAGATATTGCAAGAGAAGGAATAAGACAATTGGCTTTGGGTATAAAACACTCTACTGTTTATAGTTATTTAGAAAAACACCAGCCAGAACCTGTTTTGGATTTGGGACTTAAAGAAGGTTTTAAAGATAAGGATATTAAGGAATTAAGGGAAAGTAGAAAAGAAAAAGAAGAACTTAGAGAAAATTTTGAAAACAAGGAAAAATAACAATTAAAAATATCTTCAAAGACTTTTATTTATGACCAATAACTTTTAAAAGTTCTACTTTTTATAAAATATCAAGTCCCGGTAGCTCAGTCGGTAGAGCGCACGGCTGTTAACTGTAAGGAAACCAAGGTTTCCTTGACATTCAACCTTCCTTTGAATGTCTGTTCACAGAACAGGAAAAGGCAGTGACCGTGGTGTCGCAGGTTCGAGCCCTGCCCGGGACGCTCTAAGCGAGAACCGTTAGTTTGATTCGATTAAATTTTGATTTAAGCGGATTAGGTTGAACATAGTGAGGCCCGAGCCCTGCCCGGGATGTTTAAAATATTCAGTTTGTTTAAACTCCCTAAACAAAGTATTCAGCTCCGGGATGTTTAAAATATTCAGTTTGTTTAAACTCCCTAAACAAAGTATTCAGCTCCAGAACATTTTATTTTCATTTTAAAAAGAGAATGGTATTTAAAAAAAATAAGAATATTGAAGTTAGAAAATCAAA
>Ga0102937_1000237_pt1 | contig 23591 bp, 13 predicted proteins | sample SalPonR2_B_D1_MG_FD_78213 | JGI IMG/M metagenome (GOLD analysis project Ga0102937, IMG submission 78213) | Salt pond soil microbial communities from South San Francisco under conditions of wetland restoration - Salt Pond MetaG R2_B_D1_MG | ecosystem: Environmental > Aquatic > Marine > Intertidal... | reverse complement strand
GTGTGGATGGCGCGGCTGCACGGCGTCGACCGCTCGACGGCAGCCGACCGGGCGTCATCGCTGCTCGAGCGCCTCGATCTCGACGACCGAGCCGGCGACACCGTCAAGTCGCTGTCGGGTGGCATGGCACAGCGGGTCCAGCTCGCCGCCGCGATGGTCCACCACCCCGACGTGCTCGTGCTCGACGAGCCGTTCGCGGGGCTCGATCCGGGAGCGGTCGACTTCCTCACCGAGGTGCTGGTCGACCACGTGGATCGAGGCGGCCACCTCGTGTTCTCCAGCCATCAACTCGACCTGGTGCAGGATCTGTGCGAATCCATCACGCTGATCCACGAGGGCAGGGTGGTACTCGACGGTGATCTCCGCGAATTGCGCGCCGAGAGCCCCGACCGCTTCCTGCGGGTCGACGGGGAGGTCGACGTCGCCTGGCTGGACGGCGATGCGACGGTCGAGTCGACCACCCCTTCGGAGACCCGGCTACGGCTGCAGTCGGGGGTCGACGCCGCGGCGGTGCTCGACCGCGTCCGGGCACACGTACCGGTCACCGACTTCGGGGTGGAGAGCCCGACGCTGTCCGAGCTGTTCCGCGCCGCCACCCGGTGGAACGAGCGCGACGGACAGCGACCGTCACGAATGCCGTCACGGCGAGCGGCACCTCGACCGGGCGAGCAGCCGTCATGAGTACCGGCTCGTTCCGGCTCGTCGTCGAGCGGGAGATCCGCGAGGCGTTCCGGCGCCGGGCCATCTGGGCCACCGCCGCCGTCTTGATGCTGGCGAGTACTGCGCTGGTGGTGTTGCCCGACCTCGTGGGCGATGACGAGGGAGCACAGAGCACCGTCGCCGTCGTCGGGTCGGACTCGCAGCGCAGCTCACTGGACAGTGTGCTCGACGAACTGGCGCCCACGATCGGCAGGGAGGTGACGGTCACGGCGATCGAGGGCAGCCGGCCGGCACGGCTCGCCGTGGAGGACGGAGAGATCGACGCCGCCGTCGTCCTCACCGAGTCGCCGACCCGGGTGATCGCCGAATCGGCCGGTTCCGACGTCGTGATGCTGATCCGCCAGGCGGTCGCCGTTGCCGACCTCGAGTCGGCGCTCGTCGAGGCCGGCCTGTCGGCCGACGAGTTGGCGGTCGCGCTCGCCGCCGGTGACACCGTCGTCGAGGAGATCGATCCCGTCGACGAGGGCCGCCGAGCCACTGCTGCCATCGCCTCGATCGTGCTGTACGTCCTGCTGCTCCTGCTGACATCGGCCGTCGCGAACGGCGTGGCCATCGAGAAGGCCAACCGGGTGAGCGAGGTGCTGTTGGCCATCGTGCCGTCACGCACGCTGCTGTTCGGCAAGGTCGTCGGGGTCGCTCTCGTGGGCGTGGTCACCCTGTCGGCGGCCGCGCTGCCCGTGGTGATCGACGTCGTCCTCGGCGGATCGCTCCCCGACGGGGCCGCCGCCACCCTGGCCGGCAGCGCCGCATGGCTGCTGCTGGGTGTCGCTCTGTACCTCACCACGGCGGGTGCGCTCGGAGCCCTCGTCGACCGTCAGGAGGAGGTGGGTTCGACGATCGCTCCGCTGTCGGCGGTGCTGATCGCGGCGTACTTCGTCGGCGTGACCACACCGGAGTCGCCCGTCGCCGACGTGCTGGCGTACATCCCCTTCACGTCACCGATGGTGATGCCGGCACGGATCGCTCTGGACGTGGCCTCGCCGGCCGAGCTGGTCATCTCTCTCACGCTGGGAGTCGTCACCGTGGCGCTGGTGGCGCGACTGGCCTCGGTGGTGTACCAGCGCGCGATCGTGCGCACCGGCCGCAAGGTGCGCCTGCGCTCGCTGCTGCGGTCGGCGTCCTGACCTCCCGGATCCGGCCCTCGTTGTGGATTCGTGAGCGACACCTAAGATGCTCCGGAGGTGGCGTGTTCCGTGCGCCACCGGAATGGGGAAGAATCAACCACGTGCCGACAGCTCCGAACGACCCACCCCGCAATCGTCGAGTGTGGGTGGGAAATCCCTATCCCCTCGGAGCCCACTACGACGGATCGGGCACGAACTTCTCGATCTTCTCCAGTGTCGCCGACGGCGTGGAACTGTGTCTGCTCGGCAACGACGACCACGATTCCCCGACGGCCGGCGGCGCCGACGAAGAGCGCATCGAGCTCACCGAGGTCGACGGCCACTGCTGGCACGCGTATCTTCCCGACATCCGGCCCGGCCAGCGGTACGGCTTCCGGGTCCACGGGCCGTGGGAGCCGGGGCGGGGTCTGTGGTGCAACCCGTCGAAGCTGCTGCTCGACCCGTACGCCAAGGCGATCTCCGGGCAGATGGACTGGTCTCCCGCGTGCTTCGGGTACGACTTCGACGACCACGAAGCGCCGAACACCGACGACAGCGCGGCGCACGTGATGAAGGCGGTCGTCAGCGACCGCTTCTTCGACTGGGGCAACGACCGTCCGCCCGACGTGCCGCTGCACGAGACCGTGATCTACGAGGCGCACGTCCGCGGGCTCACGATGCGCCACCCGGACGTGCCGCCGGCCCTGCGCGGCACGTACTCGGGCATCGCCCACCCCGCCATCGTCCAGCACCTCCGCGAACTCGGTGTCACCGCCATCGAACTGATGCCGGTGCACCAGTTCGTCCACGACCACCACCTCGTCGAGCGCGGTCTGCGCAACTACTGGGGCTACAACTCGATCGCCTACCTCGCCCCGCACAACGGATACACGTCGTCGGTCGCCATCGGTCAGGTGCAGGAGTTCAAGACGATGGTGAAGTCGCTCCACGCCGCCGGCATCGAGGTGATCCTCGACGTGGTGTACAACCACACTGCGGAGGGGAACCACCTGGGGCCGATGCTCTCGATGCGCGGCATCGACAACCTCGCCTACTACCGCACGGTGGAGGACGATCCCCGCTACTACCTCGACTTCACCGGCACGGGCAACAGCCTCAACATGCGCCACCCGCACGTCCTGCAGCTGATCATGGACAGCCTGCGGTACTGGGTGATCGAGATGCACGTCGACGGCTTCCGTTTCGACCTCGCCTCCACACTCGCCCGTGAACTGCACAGCGTCGATCGGCTGTCGGCCTTCTTCGATCTGGTGCAGCAGGACCCGGTGCTGTCGCAGGTGGAGCTGATCGCCGAGCCCTGGGACGTCGGCGAGGGCGGCTACCAGGTCGGCAACTTCCCGCCGCAGTGGTCGGAGTGGAACGGCCGCTACCGCGACACGATCCGCGACTTCTGGCGCGGTGAGCCGTCGACGCTGGCCGAGTTCGGCTACCGCTTCACCGGCAGCTCCGACCTCTACGAGGCCGACACCCGCCGGCCGACGGCGTCGATCAACTTCGTCACCGCCCACGACGGCTTCACCCTCGCCGACCTGGTGTCGTACAACGAGAAGCACAACGACGCCAACGGCGAGAACGGTCAGGACGGCGAGTCCCACAACCGGTCGTGGAACCACGGCGTGGAGGGACCCACCGACGACGACGAGGTGAATGCGCTCCGACAGCGGCAGCGCCGCAACTTCGTGACCACGCTGATGCTGTCGCAGGGCGTTCCGATGCTGCTCGGTGGCGACGAGCTGGGCCGCACGCAGGGCGGCAACAACAACGCCTACTGCCAGGACAACGAGATCTCGTGGTTCGACTGGGAGACGGTGGACTCCGACTTCGTGCGGTGGTGCCGGCGGGTCATCTCCTTCCGCCACGAGCACGCCGTCTTCCGACGGCGCCGCTGGTTCCAGGGCCGCCGCATCCGCGGCATCGAGGACCTCGCCTGGCTCCGCCCCGACGGTGAGGAGATGACCGACGACGACTGGGATGCCGGATACGCCCGGTCGGTCGCCGTGTTCATGAACGGTGCGGCGATCCCCACGACCGATGCCTACGGCGAGCGCGTCATCGACGACAGCTTCCTGGTGATCTTCAACGCCAGCGAGTCCGACATCGACTGGTGCATCCCGGGACCCGAGTGGAGCCGCCGCTGGACCGTCGACCTCGACACCGCCGATCCGCGCAAGGGCTGGGCCCGCACCGTCAACAAGCGGCCCGGCGACGAACTCGCGGTGACGGCCCGATCGATGGTGGTGCTGCGTTCCGTCCGCCCGCCGAGCCGCCACCCCGTCCACTCCCGCACGACCACCACCCGCGGTGCGAACACCCCCACCACGGAAAGGACCACCTGAGCCATGCCGAAGAGGACCACCGCACGCACGACCGCCGCCTCCGCCGCCTCCCCTGCTGCCGGGTCGGCTGCCGATGCGCCGGCCGACGCCCCGGCCGACGCGTCGAAGGAGATCCCCGGCGGCGTTCCGGATCAGCGGCCGTCGCGGGCGGTGGTCGAGCCCGTCCGGCCCGTCGTCGACGGTGGCCGTTTCCCGGCCAAGGCAGCGGTCGGTGAGCCCGTCACCGTGATGGCCGACGTGTTCACCGACGGCCACGACGTGGTCGCTGCAGCAGTCCGCTGGCGCCACGTCCCGGATCCACGCGCAGCGGTCGACGCCGTCGCCGACGACGCAGCCCGTTGGCACGAGCGCGCCATGGAACCGCTCGGCAACGACCGGTTCACCGCATCGTTCACACCGATGCACCTCGGCCGCGTGGAGTACGAAGTGACCGGTTGGGTCGATCACGCGGAGACCTGGCGGCGCGACACGAACAAGAAGATCGCTGCCGGGGTCGACGTCCACGTCGAACTGGCCGCCGGCGAGGCACTGGTGGCCGAGATGCTCACATCGGCGGACGCCGCCGAGGACGATCAGCAGCGTCTCCGAGCCCTGCGCGAGCAGCTCCGCAACGGCATCACCACCGCACTCGCCGACCCCACCTGGACCGATGTGTTCCACCGCTGCGCACGGCGCGACCCGGTCGCCCGTCCCGATCGACCGCTGCCGATCGACGTCGATCCACTGCACGCGTCATTCGGTGCGTGGTACGAGTTCTTCCCCCGCTCCACCGTCGGCGACCCCGACGGCCACGGCGGCGAACAGCGCACCGGCACGCTCGCCGACGCGCTCGACCGTCTCGACCACGTGGCCGACATGGGCTTCGACGTGGTGTACCTGCCGCCGGTGCACCCGATCGGCCACACGCACCGCAAGGGTCGCAACAACGCCACCACGGCCGAACCCGGCGACGTGGGCAGCCCGTGGGCCATCGGCAGCAGCGAGGGGGGCCACCTCTCCGTGGCGCCCGACCTCGGTACCGTCGACGACGTCGTCCGCCTCGTCGAGGGCTGCCGCCGGCGCGGCATGCACCTGGCGCTCGACATCGCCTTCCAGTGCTCGCCCGACCATCCCTGGGTCGACGAGCATCCCGAGTGGTTCGCCAAGCGTGCCGACGGCACCATCCAGTACGCCGAGAACCCACCCAAGAAGTACCAGGACATCTATCCGCTCGACTTCGAGAGCGACGACTGGCAGGCCCTGTGGGTGGCGCTGGCCGACGTGTTCCGCTTCTGGATCGACAAGGGCGTCACCGTCTTCCGGGTCGACAATCCGCACACCAAGGCCCTGGCCTTCTGGGAATGGGCGCTCACGACCCTGCGGGCCGAGCATCCCGAGACCGTGTTCCTCGCCGAAGCGTTCACCCGGCCGCGGGTGATGGAACGGCTGGCGAAGGTCGGCTTCAACCAGTCGTACACCTACTTCGCCTGGCGCCAGTCGTCGTGGGAACTGAGCGAGTACTTCGCGGACCTGGCGACGCGCACCGTCGACTACTTCCGGCCCAACGCCTGGCCGAACACTCCCGACATCCTCACCGAGCAGCTCCAGAGCGCCGGGCGTCCGGCATTCGTGAGCCGGGCCGTCCTCGCCGCCACACTGTCGCCGAGCTGGGGCGTCTACGGGCCGGCGTTCGAACTCGTCGAACACCATGCCGTGCGCGAGGGGTCGGAGGAGTACCTCGACTCCGAGAAGTACCAGGTCCGTCACTGGGACCTCGACCGGGAGGACAGCCTGGCGCCGCTGCTCACCCGTCTCAACCGGATCCGCCACGACCACCGGGCGTTCCGCAACCTCGACACGCTCCACGTCCACCAGACCGACGACCCGGGTCTGCTCTGCTATTCCAAGCGTGATCCGCTCGGGTCCTCGCCGCCGGTGTTGATCGTGGTGAACCTCGACCCCCACGCGCGTCACAGCGGCTTCGTCGACGTCGACCTCGCCGCACTCGGCCTGCCCTACGGCGCCGAGTACGACGTCGTCGACCAGCTCGGTGGCGTCACCTACCGCTGGCAGGGCAACACCAACTTCGTCGACCTCGCCCCGTGGGCGGCATCGGCGCACGTGTTCTCGGTGCACCGGACCGACGGCCAGTCGTGGGCGGCGCCCGCCGCGCACGAGGCCCCGGCGACCGCGGAGCACGGTGCAGGATGAGCGACGACTGGTTCCGTGACGCCGTCATCTACGAACTGCACGTACGCGCCTTCGCCGACTCCAACGGCGACGGCGTGGGCGACTTCGACGGGCTCACGTCGCGGCTCGACTACCTGAGCGACCTCGGCGTCAACGCGCTCTGGCTGCTGCCGTTCTACCCGTCGCCCCTGCGTGACGACGGCTACGACATCGCCGACTACCGCACCGTGAATCCGGACTACGGCACGATGCGGGCGTTCAAGCGGTTCCTCGACGCCGCACACGCCCGGAACCTCAAGGTGATCACCGAACTCGTGGTCAACCACACGTCCGACCAGCACCCGTGGTTCGAACGCGCCCGCAACGCGCCCGCAGGGTCGAAGTGGCGCGACTTCTACGTGTGGTCCGACGACCCGACCAAGTGGTCCGATGCCCGGATCATCTTCCAGGACTTCGAGACGTCGAACTGGTCCTGGGACCCGGTGGCCGGGCAGTACTACTGGCACCGCTTCTACTCCCACCAGCCCGACCTGAACTACGACAACCCGGCGGTGGTCGACGCCGTGCTGGGGGTGCTCGACCACTGGCTCGATCTCGGCGTCGACGGCCTGCGCCTCGACGCCGTGCCGTATCTCGTGGAACGCGACGGCACCAACTGCGAGAACCTGCCCGAGACCCACGAGATCCTCAAGCGCATCCGCTCCCACATGGACGCCAAGTACGACGGCCGCATGCTGCTGGCGGAGGCCAACCAGTGGCCGGAAGACGCCGCTGCCTACTTCGGTGACGGCGACGAGTGCCACATGAACTTCCACTTCCCGGTGATGCCGCGCTTGTTCATGTCGGTGCAGTCGGAGAACCGGATGCCGATCATCGACATCCTCGACCAGACACCCACACCACCCGAGGGGTGCCAGTGGGCCACGTTCCTGCGCAACCACGACGAACTCACACTCGAGATGGTCACCGAGGAGGAGCGCCACACGATGTTGCGCGCCTACGCCCGTGACGACGAGATGCGCATCAACCTCGGCATCCGTCGCCGGCTGGCGCCGCTGCTCGGCAACGACCGACGCAAGGTGGAGCTGCTCAACGCCGTGCTGTTCTCCCTGCCGGGAACCCCGGTGATCTACTACGGCGACGAGATCGGGATGGGCGACAACGTCTACCTCGGTGACCGTGACGGGGTGCGCACGCCGATGCAGTGGACGGCCGACCGCAACGGCGGGTTCTCCACGGCGAACCCCCACAGGCTCTACCTGCCGTTGATCACCGAGCAGGAGTACCACTACGAGAGCACCAACGTGGAGACGCAGCAGTCGAATCCGGCGTCGTTGCTGGCGTGGATGCGCCAGCTCATCGCCCTGCGCACGCGGCACCAGGTGCTGGGCCGCGGTGACATCGCATTCCTCGATCCCGACAACCCCCACGTCCTGGCGTTCATCCGCACGCTGGAGGGCGAGCGTCCCATGCTGTGCGTGGCCAACCTCTCGCGGCTCGCACAGCACGTCGAACTCGACCTGCGCGAGTTCCAGGGGGCAACGCCCATCGAGGTCTTCGGCTACAACCGCTTCGCCCCGATCCGCGACCACGACTACCAGGTCACGCTGGCGCCCTACGGTTTCTTCTGGTTCGAGCTGGCCACCGAACGTGCGCAGATCGACGAGTCCCCGCTCCCCCACCTGCCGGGATCGATGACCGAGGTGCTGCGACGCCGGGCCGGCATGGGCCGCGCACTGCAGCGCTGGATGCCGCAGCGCCGCTGGTTCGCCGGCAAGGGTCGCACGATCCGCGAGGTCCACATCGACGACGCCATCGCGCTCGACGACGACGTGGCACTGCTCGTGGTGACGTTCTCGTTCACCGAGGGCGACGACCAGCGCTACACGGTGCCGGTCATGCGCCTGGCCCGCGAGATCGTCGCCGGCATCGACTCGTCGGTCGCCGTCCATGCGATTGCGTCGCTCGACGACGGCAGCCTGCTGGTCGACGCCATGTACGACGCTCGCGGGGCCGCCGTGGTGTTCGGGGCGGCACTGCGCCGTCGGTCGCGCCGCGGCCGCCATGGCGAACTGCGGGGCCGACCGCGCCGCACACGTGTCGCCGGGCTCACCGACGACCCGCGCAACGTGAACGTGCTCGGCGTCGAACAGTCCAACTCCTCGGCCATCATCGACGGCAGGCTGATCGCCAAGCTCATCCGTCGGCTCGAGCCGGGCCTCAACCCCGACGTCGAGCTCCCCTCCCATCTCCTGGCGGCGGGCTTCGAGCACGTCCCCGGCGTGGCCGCCACCCTCGACCTCGATCTCGCCCGCGAGTCGAGCCCGGCCAACGTCGTGGTCATCCACGATGCGATCACACACGAGAGCGACCTGTGGGTGAAGGTGCTCGACGACCTGTCGCTGATGATCGACATGGGTGCCCCGTACGACGGTTCCGGTGGGGCAGAACCCGCCGGCGAGACGTCGATCGCCACCTTGCTGGGACGGCGCACGGCCGAACTGCACAAGGCGCTCGCGCTCACCGATCCCGTCCCCACCGGCCGCAACGGACGCGAACCGATGGCCCCCGAGTCCTTCAACCTGTTGTGGCAGCGCTCGATCCTGCAGACCTTGCGCAACTCCGTCCGGGCCACACAGCGCGACCTTCGCCGGGCACGACGCGGACGCGTGCTCGACGAGACGGCGCAGGCACAGGCCGACCGCCTCGACGACGACATCGACCGTCTGCTCGAGCGCTACGACGAGCTGCGCACCCGCAAACTCGACGCCAAGCGGATCCGCGTCCACGGTGATCTGCACCTCGGCCAGATCCTGTGGACCGGCAACGACGTCGTGTTCATCGACTTCGAGGGAGAGCCCGGACTGCCGATCTCCCAGCGCACGATCAAGCGCTCCCCACTCGCCGACGTGGCCGGGCTCGTCCGCTCGTTCGACTACGCCGGCCGGATGGCCGTCCACACGGCCCGTGAACGTGGCCGGATCGCCGACACCGACGTCGACCGCGTGGACGCCTGGCGCGCTGCGTGGACCGATGCAAGTCAGCAGGCACTGCTCGATGCGTACTTCGCCGACGTCGGCGACACGGGGCTCATCCCGGCCGACGACGACGACCGTCGACTGCTGCTCGACGTGTATGTCCTCGTCAAATCGCTGTACGAGGTGCGTTACGAACTCGCCAACCGGCCCGACTGGGTGGCGTGGCCGATGTCGGCGATCTCCGACATGCTCGAACCGGTGAGCGGTCGATGACCTCGGGCGAACTCCGGGAACGGGCGCAGGCGCTCGGAGTCCAGGTCAGCTACCACGACGTGGACGGTGTCCTGCACGACGCCGACGACGCCGTGCTCGCCCGCGTGGTCGACGTGTTGGAGGCCGACCGGGCAGCGGCGGCGATCGACCGCCGGCGTGTTCCACCGATCCACTTCGCCACGGCCGGCCCCCTCCCGGTGCGTGGCCACGTGACCGACACCGACCTCGAGGTCGGCACCACATCCGTCGACCTGGTGGTCCGGCACGGCGACGATCACGACGCGGTCGACGTGCCATCGGACCTCCCGCTCGGCTGCCACGAGCTGCGCATCGCCGTGGACGGGGCCATCGACCAGACGGTGATCGTCGTGTGCCCGCCGTCGATGCCCCGTTCCGACCGGCTGGCCCACAGCGGCGCCCTGTTCGTGCCCACCTACGCACTGTGGGAACGCGACCGGCCCCTGCCATCGTTCACCCACCTCCACGACCTCGCCCGGCGACTGCCCACGTTCGGCATCGACACGGTGTCGACGCTGCCGCTCTATGCGGCCTTCCTCGACGACCCCTACGACCCGAGCCCGTACTCACCGGTCAGCCGTCTGCACTGGAACGAGGTCTACCTCGACGACGCCGGGCTCCCGCCGGCTCCCGTCCCCACTCTCGGCGACGAGGTCGACTGGGCGTTGCTGGCGGGCCGCCGGCGCCGTCAGCTGATCGACGCCGCCGAGGCGCTCACGGCACAGCAGCAGGCCGATCTGGCTGCGTTCGTCTCCGAGCATCCCGACGTGGCCTCCTACGCGCGGTTCCGGGCCGAGCGCGAAGCCGGCGGCGACGTGGTGGTCGAGCAGTCGCACGTGCTCGCACAGTTCCTGGCCGACCGGCAGCTCGGCGCCATCCGCACCGATCCCGATGCGGCGGCGCTCGCTCTCGACCTGCCGATCGGCTCCCATCCGGACGGCTACGAGGTGTGGGCCGACAGTGCGATGTTCGCCGCCGGGATGACGGTCGGGGCGCCGCCCGACACCTTCTTCGCCGAGGGACAGAACTGGGGATTCCCGCCGATGTTGCCCGCCGCGTCGCAGGCCAGCGGACATCGCGTCTGGCGCCGCCTCGTCGAGCGCGTCGGACGTCACGCCGACGTCCTGCGCATCGACCATGCCATGGCGATCCACCGCCTGTGGTGGGTGCCCGACGGCTTCTCCGCCGACCAGGGGGTGTACGTGCACTATCCCCGCGACGAGATCCTGGCCGTCCTGGCGGCCACGGCCGCGGCCGCCGGCGTCACCATTGTCGGGGAGGACCTCGGCACGGTGCCCACCGAGGTGTCGGAGGCGTTCGACCGCTGGGACGTGCTCGGCATGTACGAGGAACAGTTCCACCTCGACGACGACCCTCTTCCCCACATCCCCGCCCGCACGGTGGCCGGGATCCGGACCCACGACATGGCACCGCTGGCCGATGTCGTGGCCGCCGCCGACACGTCCGCCTACCGGGCGCGGCTCGGCGCCGCACACGGACGCCGTGTCGACGCCACCTGGCAGGCAGTCGTGGAGGAGATGCTGCACCGCCTCGCCCACAGCGACGCCTACATGGTGATGGCCGACCTCGACGACCTGGTCGGGGAGACCCGGCCCCACAACCTGCCCGGCCGGGTGGTACCCGGACTGTGGCAGCGCCGCCTCGACCGTCCCACGTCGGAGGTCCTCGCCGACCCCGACATGGTTCGCCGCCTCTCGATCCTGGGAAGGACAACACGATGAGCACCCACGAGATCCACGACAGCACCGGCCGCGACCCCGGCAGCGACCGACGCGTCGACGAACTCGACGTCTATCTCTTCAACGAGGGCACACACCGGTACCTGCACCGCCGGTTCGGTGCCCAACCCGGTGAGGGGGGCACGCACTTCGCGGTGTGGGCACCCAACGCGAAGTCGGTGGCGGTCGTCGGATCGTTCGACGGTTGGGACCACGAGCACCACCTCACCGGCAGCAACTCCGGAGTGTGGAGCGGCTGGATCGACGGCGCCGGCGTGGGCCACTCCTACGTGTACCGCGTCACCGGCGCCGACGGCCACACCGTGGAGAAGTCCGACCCCGTCGGCGCCGCCACCGAGGAGCCACCCTCGATCGCTTCGCGCATCGTCGACCTGTCCTACGACTGGGGCGACGACGACTGGATGGCCACTCGTGGTGACCGCGTGGCGCTCGACGCTCCGATGTCGATCTACGAGCTGCACCTCGGTTCGTGGGGTCGTCACGTCAGCGCCGGGCGCCGCTTCCCTCGCTACGACGAGCTCGCCGACCCGATCGCCGACCACGTGCTCGCCCACGGGTTCACCCACGTCGAGCTCCTGCCGATCATGGAACACCCGTTCTACGGCTCGTGGGGATACCAGACCACGGGCTTCTTCGCACCCAGCGCCCGCTACGGCGATCCGACCGATCTCATGCGGATGATCGACCGGCTGCACCAGCGTGGTGTGGGTGTGATCCTCGACTGGGTGCCGTCGCACTTCCCCACCGACAGCCACGGCCCGTACCGGTTCGACGGGACGCACCTCTTCGAGCACGCCGACCCGCGCCAGGGCTACCACCCCGACTGGAACTCGGCGATCTTCAACTACAGCCGCAACGAGGTGCGCGCCTTCCTGGTGTCGAGCGCGATGTGCTGGCTCGACCGCTACCACGTCGACGGCCTACGAGTCGATGCCGTGGCCTCCATGCTCTACCTCGACTACTCCCGCAACGCCGGCGAGTGGATCCCCAACGAGTTCGGCGGGCGGGAGAACATCGACGCCATCGTCTTCCTGCGCCAGCTCAACGAGGCCGTCTACGGCGAGTTCCCCGACGTCACGACGATCGCCGAGGAGTCCACCGCCTGGCCCATGGTGAGCCGCCCCACCTACGTCGGCGGACTGGGCTTCGGGTACAAGTGGGACATGGGGTGGATGCACGACTCGCTCGCCTACCTGCAGCGTGACCCGATCCACCGCCGATGGCACCACGACGAGATCACGTTCCGTTCGGTGTACGCGGGCACCGAGCACTACGTGCTGCCGCTCAGCCACGACGAGGTCGTGCACGGCAAGGGATCCCTGCTGGGCAAGATGCCCGGCGACGACTGGCAGCAGTTCGCCAACCTCCGCCTCCTCTACGCCATGCAGTGGGGCCAGCCGGGCAAGAAGCTGCTGTTCATGGGCGCCGAGCTGGCGACCCGTCAGGAATGGAACCACGAGGGCACGCTCGACTGGTCGCTGCACGACACCGAGGGCCACCGCCACGTCCGCACCTGGCTCGCCGACCTCAACCGGCTCTACCGCACCGAACCGGCCCTCCACCGCAGCGACACGGGAGGCATGGGCGACCAGGGCGGCATGCGCTGGATCGAGGGCGCCGACGCCGACCAGAGCGTGTACGCGTGGCTGCGCACCGACCCGTCGGGCATGGCGGCTCCCGTGCTGATCGTGATCAACGCGACGCCCACGCCACGCCACAACTACCGCATCGGTGTGCCCCGGGCCGGCCGCTGGGCCGAGCTGGCGAACTCCGACGCCGAGCAGTACGGCGGTTCGGGGGTGGGCAACTACGGCGGCGTCGACACCGTGCCCGTCGACTCGCACGGCTTCCACCAGTCGATCGTGGTCAGCGTGCCCCCGCTCGGCGCCCTGTTCCTGTCGCCCGAGCCGGCAGCCGGGCCGTCCGCCGCAACCTGAGAGCCGGATCCGATGGTCAGTCACGACTCGCCGGTTCGAGACCGGCTCGGTGCCACGGTGCTGGACTCCGGCGCCACCCGTTTCGAGGTGTGGGCACCGGACGCCGACACCGTCGACGTGCAGGTCCTGCGGGCCGAACACCCCAACGGCTTCCATCGCGACACCGACGAGGAGGTGTGTTCGTTGACGCGCGTCGACGCCGACTCCCGTCACGGGTGGCCGGTGGGAGGGGCTGCTGCGTGGCGGGTGGGCGAGCGGCTCGGGTCGTGGACGGTCGAGGTCGCCGACGTCGTCCACGGCGACCGCTACCGGTACCGGCTGGACGGTGGCGACTGGTTGCCCGATCCGGCCTCGCGTTGGCAGCCCGACGGTGTCCACGGGCGGTCCGCCGTGGTCGACGAGCGGGTGTTCCGGTGGCACGACGACGACTGGGCCGGTGTCGAGCTCGCCGACACCGTGTTGTACGAGATGCACGTCGGCACGTTCACCGCCGAGGGCACGTTCGACGCCGCGATCCGACACCTTCCACGCCTGGCCGAGTTGGGCATCACGACGATCGAGGTGATGCCGGTCGCCGAGTTCCCGGGTCGGCGCAACTGGGGCTACGACGGAGTGTTCGCCTTCGCCGTGCAGCACAGCTACGGAGGCCCGGAGGCGATGCACCGATTCGTGGACGCCGCGCACCGGTTCGGCCTCGCCGTGATCCTGGACGTGGTGTACAACCACCTCGGCCCCGAGGGCAACGTGCTCGGCCGCTACGGGCCGTACTTCACCGACGCCTACAGCACACCGTGGGGGTCGGCGATGAACATGTCGCAGGCCGGCAGCGATGCGGTCCGCCGGTACTTCGTGGAGAACGCGGTGGGCTGGATCCGCGACCACCACCTCGACGGCCTGCGCCTCGACGCCGTCCACGCCATCGTCGATCCCAGCCCCGTGCCGTTCGTGGAGCAGCTCACGTCGGCGGTGCACGCGGCTGCGGATCGCCTCGGACGGACCGTGCTGGTCACGGTGGAGAGCAGCGCCAACGACCCTCGGATCGTGCGCGACGCCGACGAATACGGCTGGGGGTGCGACGCCGTGTGGAACGACGACTACCACCACGCGTTGCGGGTAGCGCTCACGGGCGACCGCCACGAGTACTACGCCAACTACTCGGGAGCCGCCGACGTCGCAACGGCCTGGGCCCGCCGCTGGGTGTACTCGGGCCAGTACTCGCCCGGCTTCGGGCGCAGCCACGGCGGTGTCGCCGACCGGCTGCCGCACCAGCGGTTCGTCGTGTTCGACACCAACCACGACCACATCGGCAACACGCCGCGCGGCGACCGGCTCCTCGCCGATGCCGGACCCGACGACCCGCGCCACCGGCTGGCGCTGGCGGCGGTCCTGCTGTCGCCGTTCACGCCGTTGCTGTTCATGGGCGAGGAGTACGGCGAGGTCGCACCCTTCCCCTACTTCGTCGACCACGGCGACCCGGATCTGGTGGAGGCCGTCCGCCAGGGCCGTGCCCGGGAGTTCTCGGGGGCCGACTGGGAGGGGGACGTGGCCGATCCGGCCGATCCTGCGACGTTCGAGTCCGCCGTCCTCGATCTCACCCTCACCGAGCGTGAGCCGCACCGGTCGCGCCTGGCGATGTGCACCGAGCTGCTCCGCCTGCGCCGCGAGCACCCCGTGCTCACCGACCCCGACGCCGATCAGCAGGTCTCGACCGTGGGCCACGCCGTGTTCGTGGAGCGGTCGGTGCCCGGAGCCACTGCGTCGCTCGTGCTCAACCTGTCGCCCGACCCCGTCACCACGCGTGCCGCATCGACGGATCCGACCGGCGAAGAGTCGGGAGAGATCCGATTCGACTCCGACGACGGCCGGTGGGGCGGGCCCGGTGGGCAGCACGACGTGGTGGGGCCGTGGTCGGCCCGTCTCGTGCTGTCGCCCGGTGCGTCGTGAGCCACACACCGCCTTCTCGCAGCGTCGACGGCGGCCAGGACGACGACCGTCCCGGTGAGCGTGACGTGTGTTCCCGCGTGGTGGTGGTCGGTGGTGGATTCGGCGGACTGGCCGTCGTACGTGGTCTGGCCGGCCAGGACGTCGACATCACGCTCGTCGACCGCCGCAACCACCACCTCTTCCAACCGCTGCTGTACCAGGTGGCGACAGCGGGCCTCAATCCGGCGGACATCGCAGCGCCGATCCGCAGCATCCTGGCCGACCAGTCCAACGTGCGCGTGCTGCTCGGGGAGGTGGTCGGCATCGACGTCGACGACTGTTCGGTCGAGCTCGCCGACGGGACGGCGCTGCCCTACGACCATCTCGTGCTGGCTGCCGGAGCGACGCACTCCTACTTCGGCAACGACCAGTGGGAGGTCCACGCTCCGGGCCTCAAGACCATCGAGGACGCTCTCGAGATCCGGCGAAGGGTGCTGGTGGCGTTCGAGCAGGCAGAGCGGACGGCGGACCCGGCCGAACGCGACGAGTTCCTCACGTTCGTGGTGGTCGGCGGCGGGCCGACCGGGGTGGAGACGGCCGGCGCCATCGCCGAGATCGCCTTCCAGACACTCACGAAGGACTTCCGGTCGATCGATCCGACGTCGGCGAGGGTGATCCTGCTCGAAGGGACCGACCGCGTACTCGGCCGCTACCCCGCGTCCCTCTCCGACAGCGCCGCCCGCCAGCTCCGGCGGCTCGGTGTCGACGTCCGCCTGGGTGTGCTGGTCACCGACGTCGACGAGCGTCGGGTGGAGACCTCCGACGGCACCATCACCGCGCGCACGGTGATCTGGGGCGCCGGCAACGAGGCGTCGCCGCTGGCGTCGATGCTGGGTGCGCCGGTGGACCGCGCGGGTCGCGTGGAGGTGTCTCCCGATCTGTCGGTACCGGTCGGTCCGCCGTCGACGGGCCCGACGGAGCGATCCCGCGTGTTCGCCATCGGCGACGTGGCACGTGCGGAGTCCGACGGCGAGGAGGTGCCGGGCGTCGCGCAGGGGGCGATCCAGGGGGGCGCCCATGCGGCGCGCTGCATCGTCGCCGATCTCACGGGCACCGACCGGCCGAGCTTCGCGTACCGTGAGAAGGGGCAGTTGGCCACGATCGGACGGTCGTCGGCCGTGGGCGTCATCGGCAGGGTGCGGTTGTCCGGGTGGATCGCCTGGATGGCCTGGTGGTCGATCCACATCGTGTTCCTGATCGATTTCCGCAGCCGCGTGAGCGTGCTCGGCAACTGGGCGTGGAACTACCTCACGTTCCGGCGCGGAGCGCGGCTGATCACGGGCCCGTGGGGACCGCGACGCGTCATCGACCGGGAGTGACCCCACCGAGGCGGCACCGTCTCCTTCCCGCGATGAGCCGCCGGCCACGATGTCTGGCCGCTCGCTCATCGCCGGGTGGGTCTCAGGTGCGGTCGAGCACGGCGACCGGGAACCGGTCGAGCCACCACTCGAGGGTGACGGCCTCACCGCCCGTGACCACCTGTGCGTCGTCGGCCAGCACGTCTCGCCACGTACCGGGTGGGAGGACCACCTCGGTCTCGGTCCACGACTCGACGCCGACGGATCGTGCCACGACGATGGTGACCACGGCCGGGCCGTCACGGTCGGACCGCACGAACCCGAGCAGTCGGTCGGCGTGCCGTCCGGTGAACTCGACCGGCTCATAGGCACCCTCGACACCGAAGGCCGCCGCACGGCGTCGGCGCAACCGGAGGACCCGCTCGATCAGCACGGCCTTGGCCACCTCGTCGTCGTCTCCCGTCCACGCTGCCGGACCGTCGACGGAGCGTGCACGATCCACCAGGGCTCGCCGTTCGTCCCAGTCGGGTTCGACCCGGTTGTCGGGATCCACCAGCGAGTAGGTGAAGGCCGCCGTGCCCTGGTACAGGTCGGGCACACCGGGCGCCGTGAGCCGCACGGCGCAGGCCGCCAGCGAGTTGCTCCAGCCGGGCCGCAGGAGACGCTCGGCGATCCCGGCGAGGGCCGTACCGGCGTCGGCGGTCTCGTCCACCACGGTGCCGGCGAGGTCGGCCAGTGCGGATTCGTATCGGTCGTCGACGCCGGTCCAGGCGGTGTGCATGTCGGCTTCCCGAGCCGACTTGACGAGGTACTCGGTGAGCCGTTCGGCGTCGATCGGCCACGCCGTGACCACGGTCTGCAGTGCCAGCAGCGCGGTCGCTGGGTCGACACCGGTGTCCGGGTGATCGGCCATCCAGGCGCGGGCGACCGCTGTCCACTCGTCGGCGAACTCGGCCAGCGCCAAGGAGCGGGCACGGACCCCTTCGGAGCGCTTCGTGTCGTGGGTGGTACCCGCCAACATCGTGAGCGGCGTGGTCTGCTGGACTCGTCGCTGGTGGTCGTGGAACTCCTCGGCGGACGAGGCGAAGGTGGACGGGTCGCCGCCCACCTCGCACAGCGAGGCCAGCGGCAGGTACCGGTAGAACGCACGGTCCTCGGCGCCCTTGGCCATGGTGGGGCTGGTGAGCTGCTGCCACCGGGTGGCCACCACGGGCACGCGGCGGATCATTTCCACGAGGTCGGCCAGCTCGTCGGCGAGGTCCGGGCGGGTCGCCGCGGCTCGGGCGTGGGCCAGGTCGACCGCCACCTGCGAGGCGGGATCGTGCGGCAGGTAGGTGCGGTACCGGTGCAGCCCGATCGTGAGTTCGACCACCGCCGCTCGGAGGCGGGCGGCCTCAGCGACCACCCGTGACTCGTCGGCGTGGGTGACCTCCACCTCGTGCAGCGGATCGGCGACGTTGCGGCTCGCTTCCACGGTGCGAACCAGCCGGTCGAGGTCCGGCCGGAGACCGCCGTCGAGCACCTCCCGCCGGGCCGTCTCCTCCACCTCGTGGAAGGAGCGTGTGTCGCCGGTGAGTTCGTGCCAGAGGCCGAGCAGCGGCCCGTCGGCGGCCGGGTCGAGCAGCGCATGCTCTGTGGCGCGGATGTGTTCGTACCCCGTCGTGCCGTCGACGGGCCACGAGGGAGCAAGTTGCTCGTCGGGCGCCAGGATCTTCTCCACGAGGAGCCAGCGGTGCGCGCCGATGCGGCGGCGCAGCCCGTCGAGATAGGTGCCGGGATCGGCGAGACCGTCGACGTGGTCGACGCGCACACCGGCAAAGGCCGGGTGATCGCACAACTGGGCGGGCAGGGTGTCGATGGCCTCCGCCACGGATGGGTCCTCCGCCCGGACGGCGACCAGGTCGTCGATCGTGAAGAACCGGCGGACGTTGCGCTCGGGGTCGCGCCACCACTGCAGTCGGTAGTGCTGGCGCTCGACGGCCGTGGCGACGTCGAGATCCTCCGTGCCACGGGCGAGCGGGAACCGCAAGGGGCCGTATCGCAACTCGGGTCCTCGGTCACCCGTACCGATCTCGAGGCCGCCGGCGTCGATCACGTTCCGGAGCGGATCGCCCAGCTTCGGGACGATCACCTTGCCATCGCCCGCCGCCCAGTCGACGTCGAACCAGGCGGCCGACGGCGACGCCGGTCCATCGCGCAACATCTCCCACCAGCGGTCGTTGCGATGGGCCTCGCCGGCGGCCATGTGGTTGGGGACGTGATCGATCACCACGCCGAGACCGTGCTCCTCCGCAGCGTCGAGCAACCGGCCGAGGCCGTCACGGCCACCGAAGTCGCTGCGTACCCGGGTGTGGTCGATCACGTCGTAGCCGTGGCTGCTGCCGGGTGTGGCCTCGGCGATCGGCGACAGGTACACGTGACTGACGCCGAGCAACAGGAGGTGATCGAGCAGGCCGACGGTGTCGTCGAAGCCGAACGTGGGGGTGAGCTGGACGCGGTACGAGGCGACGAGGGGGAGCGTCGTGGACGGGATGGGTGGTGTGCTCACCCTTCCTGTCTACCCGGACCGCCGAATGCGTGAACACGGTGCGGCCACGGGCCGCACACAGTTCACGCGTTGGACGGGCTGGTGGTCGGTGTCGACGGAGCCGTCGGTCGCGCGGGGAGATCGGGCAGAGCGGCACCCATCAGGTCGACGAAGTTGTCGCAGTAGAACTTCTGGCGGACCTCCTCCGACCGGTCGCCGAGGCTGCGTTCGAAGCGCTCGAAGGGGCGGCGGCCGCCCTCCACGTGCGGGTAGTCGGTGTTGAACAGCAAGATGTCGGGGCCGACCTGGTCGGTGACCCAGCCGACGTCCTCGGTGGGGTACGGCGTGACCCGCACCTGGCGTTCCACGAACTCGCGAGGCGTGAGCGACAGTCGCTGCAGCCGTTCCTCGTGGCGTCCGAAGGCGTCCATCGCCGACTCCATCTGCTTCAGCCAGCTCGGAAGCCAGCTGCACCCCTGCTCGATCACGCCGACGCGCAGGGCGGGGAACCGGTCGAGCACTCCGTCGAAGATCAGCGTGGCGAGGGTCTGCATCGGCGGGAACGGGATGGCCATGTAGTCGACCGAGCGGAAGTTCTCCTCGCCGCCGTGGAAGTCGGCGGGGATCGGCAGGCCGTTGTGGAAGTACGACGGATCGATCAGGTCGCCGGTGCCGCCGACGTGGAACACGACGGGGATCCCTGCTTCCTCGGCCTGGCGCCACACCGGATCGAGGGCGATGTGCGACGGCGAGTGGCCGGCGGGACAGCCCGACGCCACCAGCAGTGCCGCAGCACCCATCGAGATCGCCTCACCGGCCATGGCCTCGGCGCGCTCGAAGTCGGCGAGCGGCACGTAGCAGGTGGGCAGCAGGCGGGGGTCGACCGAGCAGAACTCGACCATCCCGCGGTTGTGGGCGCGAGCGGCGCCGTAGGCCAGATCGAGATCGGGCTGATGCTCCCACTGGTACAAGCGGCTGTTGTGGAAGGTGTTGAACATCAGCTGGGTCTGCACGCCGATGAAGTCGAGCACCCGCGGCCGGTCGTCGGCCAGGAACGACCCGGTGGCGGCGAAGTTCTTGCGATTCATCACCTCGACGGCCTCGTCGGCGAGGAACTCGTCGCTGCGGTGTCGCTCGACGAGCCGGGCGAAGGCGGCGTCGATCGCGTCGGTGTCGCCACCGTGATCGCCGTCGCCTGTCTGGGCCAGTTCGTTGGCGTAACCGGGCCGGTCGAGCCGCTCACGCACGTCGGGATCGGCGTGCTCGCGCAACCAGTCGGGTGGCTCCATGATGTGGGCGTCGGCGTCGTGGACGATCCGACCGTCGATGTAGGCCATGGCACAGTGTTTCATCTGCCGGCGCGTTCCGTATCGTTGGTCGACCCCACCTGGAGCACCACCGTGAACGACGAACACACCGACACCACCGACATCTCGAACACCGGCGACACCCCGGACACCGGCCATGAACCAGCGGCGAACGGTTTCGCCGCGCTCGGACTGCGCGACGAGCTGCTGGCTGCGCTCGACGAACTCGGCTACGAGGAACCCACCCCGATCCAGCGCGAGACGATCCCGCTGCTGCTGACCGGCCAGGACCTGCTGGGGCAGGCGGCGACCGGCACCGGCAAGACGGCGGCGTTCGCGCTGCCGGCGCTGCAGTCGGTCGACACGTCGGGACGGGCGACACCGCAGGTGCTCGTCCTGGTGCCCACCCGCGAGCTGGCGGTACAGGTGAGCGAGGCGATGTTCCGCTACGGGCGCCGGCTCGGGGTGAAGGTGGTGCCGGTGTTCGGCGGGCAGCCGATCCACCGTCAGTTGCAGGCACTCGACCGGGGCGTGCACGTGGTGGTCGCCACACCGGGCCGGGCGCTCGACCACATCGGCCGCGGGTCGCTCGGACTCGACGCGATCCGTACCGTGATCCTCGACGAGGCCGACGAGATGCTCGACATGGGCTTCACCGACGACATCGAAGCGATCCTCGACAGCACGCCCGAGCACCGCCAGACGGTGCTGTTCTCGGCGACGATGCCCAAGCGCATCACGTCGATCGCCAAGCGCTACCAGCGCGACCCGCAACGCATCACGATCGGCCGCCCCGATGCCGAACCGGGCACCAAGGCGCTCGTGCGTCAGACGGTCTACGTGGTGCAGCGTGCCCACAAGCCGTCGGCACTCGGCCGCATCCTCGACATCGAGGCTCCCAGGTCGGCACTCGTGTTCTGCCGGACCCGGACCGAGGTCGACCAGCTCACCGAGACGATGAACGCCCGCGGCTACCGCGCCGAGGCGCTGCACGGCGGCATGGATCAGGCCCAACGTGACCGGGTGATGAGCCGCCTGCGTGACGGCACGGCGGAACTGTTGGTGGCCACCGACGTCGCCGCCCGCGGGCTCGACGTCGACACGCTCACCCACGTGGTGAACTACGACGTGCCGTCGGCGGCGGACAGCTACGTGCACCGCATCGGCCGCGTCGGGCGGGCCGGACGGGAAGGTGTGGCGATCACACTCGCCGAACCGCGTGAGCGGCGCGGCCTCGAGAACATCGAGCGGCTCACCAAGCAGCAGTTCGAGATCGCCAAGGTGCCGACCGTGTCGGATCTTCGCGAGCGTCAGATCGAGCTGACGGTGGCGGCGGTCCGCGAGTCGCTGGCGTCGGTGGACCTCGAGGACTACAACACGGTGCTCCACGCGCTGGCCGGCGAGGACAGCGACCGCAACATCGCACTCGCCGCGATCAAGTTGGTGCACGAGGCGCGTGGCGCCACCATCGACGAGTTGGAGATCCCCGATGCTTCGGACAAGCTGCGCGGCGGCAAGAACGCCAAGCGCGGCGCCGACGGTCGCCCCGCCGGGAAGGGCCAGCGCGCCGACCGCTCCGGCGGGACGCGTGGCGAGGGCGGCGGCCAGGGCGGCAAGGGCAAGCGGGGCGGTGGAGGCCAGACCGACACGGCGTTCGTGCACGTGAGCCTGGGCCGCAAGGCCGGTGTCCGCCCCGGCGACCTCGTCGGTGCGATCGCCAACGAGTCGGGTCTCACCGGGCGGGAGATCGGTCCGATCCGCATCGCCGAGGCCTACTCGGTGGTGGGTGTGCCTGCCGCGTCGGTCGACCACGTGATCTCCGAGATGCAGTCGACCACCATGCGCGGCAAGCGCGCCCGCGTCCGCCGCTTCGTCGAGTGACCCCCACCACCGTTTGCGTGACGGAAATGTCGGGACGGTCCAACGAAAGCGTCACGCAAACGGAGAACGGTGGAACCGACGCGAGCGTGCCCGCCTCCACGTCGTTGGAGAGGCGGGCACGCTGCTCGATGGGTGCGCCTGTCAGCCCTGTTCGATCGTGCCCCTCCAGGCACCGGTCGACATCGACCGGTCCTCGATGAACTTCTTGAATGCCGTCATGTCGGCTTTCAGCTGACCCTGCACCCACCCCATCTTGTCGGCCACGTTCTCGAGGAAACCCTCGGGGTCGTAGTCCATCTGCAAGGTGATGCGTGTCGTGTCGTCGTCGAGTCGGTGGAACGTCACCACGCCGGCATGGTCCGGACCGTCGATCGTCTTCCAGGCGATCCGCTGGTCGGGTTCCTGCTCCGTGATCACCGTGTCGAACTCACGGTTGACGCCACCGATGTCGACGTTCCAGTGCAGCATGTCGTCGGAGATCTGCCGCACTTCGGCGACGGCGTTCATGAACCGCGGGAACTCCTCGAACTGCGTCCACTGGTTGTAGGCGACTCGTACCGGCGCCTCGACGTCGATGCTGTACTGATGGTCGTTGGTGCTCACTGCGACGTTCCCTTCGTCTTCTCCTTCACGGCGTCGACGGCCTCGTTCACCTTCTGCTTGGCATCGTCGACGGCGTCTTTCACCTTGCCGGCGGTCTCGTCGGTCTGCCCTTCGCGCCTGAGTTCCTCGTCGTCGGCGAGGTCGCCCGCCGCCTGCTTCACCCGCCCGGATGCCTTGTCGGTCTCTCCACTCATGTGGCCCTCCTCGCTGTATTTCGCTGTATCTCGGCGTTCTCACGGCGACCCGAACGTCGGGTTCCGCACTCGGAGATCCGATACCCGGGATCCTCCCGAGCGAAACCCACGCCAGCCGGAGATGCGGCGGCCGCCCTCGGCCGTGTCGAGCCCGTGGCGTGCGGGACCGGTCGGCTCTCCGAGCGCCTCGATGATGCAGGCCGACTCCTCGACGAGCCGGCGAGCGAGAACGAGCCGACTGGAATCGTCGATGCCGGGAAGGTCCCCGACGCGTGTCGGTGTGCCGTGGCTCAGGCGCCGCAACGCCTCGGTGGCGGCGACGGGAAATGTGACCGTGCGGTCACCCAGGTGCACCTCGATCTCCGAAGGCGAGTCGGCGTCCTCGTCGGCTGGCTCTCGTCGCCGGTCGAATCGTTCGAGCGTCTTGGCCAGCGGCTCGGGAGCCGTCCACCGGATGACACCGTCGAGGGTCAGCCGATGGCG
>Ga0102937_1000236_pt1 | contig 23685 bp, 16 predicted proteins | sample SalPonR2_B_D1_MG_FD_78213 | JGI IMG/M metagenome (GOLD analysis project Ga0102937, IMG submission 78213) | Salt pond soil microbial communities from South San Francisco under conditions of wetland restoration - Salt Pond MetaG R2_B_D1_MG | ecosystem: Environmental > Aquatic > Marine > Intertidal... | reverse complement strand
CGCCCGTGGTGGGCGATGCGCCTATGGCGTCCGGTGCGTCGGATGCGCCTTCCGAGCGACCGACGGAGGAACGGCCCACGTGGGTCGACGAGGCCGACGTCGCCCACACCCTCGATGCCGACGCGATGCTCGCACGGAACGAGCACCCGCTGGGCTTCGTCCAATCGACCGTCCCTCGCCTCGCCGCGTACCAGGCCGTTCACGTCCGCAGTTCGTTCCGCCCCGAACCCCTGATCGAGCTCATGCAGTCGAAGGGCTGTCGGGTCCACGTCGAGCACGACGCGAGCGACGACACCTGGTCGACGTGGATGGCCCCGCCCTCGACGGGCTGAGATGACGCCGGTGGCGCAAGTGGAAGTGCGTGTGGACACGCGCTTCCGCGGTGGAAGTCGAGATCCCGGAAGTCTTCCATCCACACTTCCGCACCGGAAGCGGCCGATCAGGTGACAGTTGGGGAAGTTCCACCCCGGAAGCGGATCCGCTCTCCCGCCTGGCCGGCCCCCTGGCAAGCCACCCCCGCCGCCTCCTACGACGCCGACTCCGCAGCTCGAGCACCAGGCGCAGGCCTTCGTCCACGGAGCGGACGATGCGCTTCGGGAGGCGGGCGACGCGTGTGGACAGGTGTCGGCGGTCGAGGGTGAGGACCTGGGACACGTTGGCCACGGAGTCGCGGGGCAGTCGGCGGTCGCGGCATTGGAGCCGCACGTTTCCAGGCGCCTCGGCCAACCGCAGGTCGGACGTGATCGCAACGACGATGACAGTGGCGATGTGGCTCCGGTCGAAGGCGTCGCCCTGGACGACGAGGACGCGACGCCGGAACCCGGGTTCGGAACCTCGAGGATCGCCGAGTTCTGCCCACCAGATCTCCCCGCGCCGGATCACCAGTCTTCCGGCGCGATGGAACCTCGCTGCAGCGCGTCGAGGCCCGGGTCGAGATCGCGGTTGGATTCGTCGGTTTCGTACACGCGATCGAAACGGACGCGGTGGCCGCCTCCCTCTCTCATCTCACGGACACGACACCCCCAGCGCCGACGCGAACACACCGACGTCGGCCAGGTCGATCCGCGCGTCGCCGGTGAGGTCGGCGCGGAACGACACGCCGAGGTCGAACTCGGTGGCGAACACACCGACGTCGGCCAGATCCACACTGCGGTCGCCGTCGAGGTCGGGTGACGCCACCGACAGCGGCAGCGGATACCGATCCATGGGATTGCCGGCGACGTACACGAGCATGACACCGTTGGCGTGGCCACCGCCGGCGAGGGCACCGGAGATGGTGGTGCGGCCCTCGTCATCGGTGGGTCCGTCGGCGATGGTCCCGCCGGGGCAGAACGCGAAGGTCTCGGCTCCGTGGTCGTCGAGGAAGACGTCCTGGGCGGGATACCCCACGAAGGGGTCGCCGGTCTCGCAGTCGACGAGCCGGACCTCGACCGTCGCACCGATCGACGCGAGCGTGGGTCCGCTGTCGTCGGGCAGCACGAGCAGCCAGCCGCCGTCGGACGAAGCCGTACTGGTGTCCTGGAGCGTGCAGGGAAGCGTCGCCGCAGCGGGCACGGCGAAGCCGAGACCGAAACCGAAAGCGAGACCGAAACCGAAGAGCACGAAGAACGAAGTGGAGCGTCGAGCGATCGTGTTCATGGGCGCAGGAACTTCGTCGGGGGAACGATGCGCGACGCGACCAGACCGCGCCGTCGAACCATGGGACGCGACGAAGACAGAGGAATCACGATCCACGACCATCGACCTCGTCCGCGAGCGCGAAGATCTCCTCGACCGCCACCCCGAACACCCGCGCCAGCCGCAGCGCGAGCACGGTCGACGGCACGAACACCCCGCGCTCGATCGTGTTGATGGTCTTGCGCGACACGCCGACGCGGGTGGCGAGTTCGGCCTGCGTCCAGTCGTGCTCGGCGCGCAGGACCTTCAGTCGATTGCGCAGTTCGGGGTGCGGCACGGCTCAGTCCCGGTCGAGGGCGAGGAAGAACAGGAGCGGGGTGTCGACCGCCACGAGCAACAGGGTCAGCAGCACCGCCTGGTCGGGCAGGGTGACGAAGGGCGCCACGGCGACCCCCAGGCCGATGATCACGACGAGCACGAACCACGTCCGGAACACCGCCTCGCGCCGGATCGCCATGACGCGCTCGTCGTTCAGGAAGCCGCGTAGCTCGGGCCGGTTCTTCACTCGCTGTTGGAAGCGGTGGAAGCGCCACATGAAGCCCATCCAGACGAATCCACCCACCATGGCGGCGATGGCGAGTCCCGCCGTCACCGCGTGGGGCACGGATTCCTCCGACACCGACATCAGGATCTGCGGCAGCAGCATGAGGATCGACGCGATCACCAGGGCCAACAGCATATGGCGCCGGGCGCGGTCGAGATCCTCGAGCTCGGAAGGTGTCGCGTCGGACGGGTGATCGGACATGGCGGGGCTCCTCGTCGGCGACGCCGTCGTCCGCGACGCCGTGAGCGGCCACGTCCCGGACGCACCGTCTAGTAACTTATAAGTTACATAATGGAACTCGCACTTCTCTGGCGCAAGCCCGAAATCCCTGAGCGCTCCGAGGCCCCCAGGAAATTCCTCAGCGCTCCAAGACGACCAGGAACTCCCTCAACGCTCCAACGCCCCCAGATCGACCCCCTCGCCCTGCGGACGCGGGGTTCCCACGAGGTCCACATCGGGCGCCCGGTCCGCGCTCCCCGCGTCGACCGCCGGGCCGGCGGCGCGCGGGCGGAAGTCGCCGGCGGCGGGGTCGACGAAAATGGCCGTGAAGTCGGTCGTCTCGAGGTTGTGGTCGGCGGCGACGCCGCTGCCGGCCGAGATGCTGCCGGCAATGTTGTTGCGGATCAGACAGTCCGCGCTCGGCCGGCCGTCCTTGTGGTCGCTGATGCGGATCCACGGGGGACCGGGCGACGTGTCGTTCAGGTCGACCACGGTGTTGTTGACCACGCGGCAACCGTCGGCACCCATCAGGGTGATGCCGTGCCAGTGATCGGTGACCACCAGGTTGTTCTCGATCACCCAGTCCACGTAGAAGCCGTCGAAGCAGCCGATGCCCTGCAGCGTACCGCGATGGGGCTGGTCGGGATCGGTGTAGCCGATGATGGTGTTGCGACGCAGCACGATGCGCTCGCGTGGCGGTGCGCCGTTCACGCTGAACGACTGGAAGCCGTCGTCGTGGTTGTCGTCGACGTCGTAGCAGTTCCGCACGAGGTTGTCCTCGAAGATCATGTCGTTGCCGATCCCGCGCAGACCGTCGCCGGCGAAGTTGGTGACCTCGCAGTTCTCCACCCACACGAAGTCGCCGCCCATGAGAAGTCCGTGGTCGACGTTGGTCGCCACCACGCGGTGCAGCGACACGTACGAGCCACCTGCGGACACGGCCGTCGCCGCCCGCCGGTTCCAGTCGTCGGCGGTCCACGTGGTGATGTCGGGCGTGCTCTGCACCGCGACGTCGCGCACGCTCACGTAACGGCTCGGCCCGCGCCAACCGTGGCTCTCGATGTGCAGGAGCGTCCCGCCGGCGTCGTCGCTCTTCTCGCCGCGGATGGTCAGGCCGGTGATCACGCACCGCTCGACGCCCTCGAGTTCGAGTCGTTCGAGTACCGGGGTGTGCCCGGGCGCGGCCTCGACGAACAGGAAGTCGGGATTGTGCGCGTCGGACAGCTTCGCGCGTCCGTGGTCGCCGTCGTACAGGAGCAGGCGATCGCCGGGCGCGACCGGAGCGTCGGGGTTGGCGAGTTCGAGCGCGGCGCCCTCCTCGTAGGGATGCACCTCCGGTTCGTAGCGCTGGACGAGTCCGGCCTCGAAGACGGCGGCCAGCCCGGGCCATGGCTCCTGGGCGGTTCCCGGATTGTCGAGTGAACCGCGCACGGGATCGAGGTGGAAGGTCTGCCCGGAGAACGAGATCGTGTCCTCCCAGGCGGTCCAGTCGGTCGACGGCGTGCCCGGGTGTTGCGGTCCGGTAGGGTCATCGGATCCGGAGCAGCCGGCGACGAGCGCGAGCGCGATGCAGATGGCCACACGAAGCGGGCGACGACGGGTCACGACGGGACCTCCTGGGGTATCCACGTGCTCCGGGGATCGGCGGTGCGTGGAGCGTGGTCATCGGCTGCAAGGGGCAGGCCGGTGCGAACCGGTCCGGCAACCCGATCCACTGGCCGTCCGGCCACACGGTCCTCGCCGAGACCGGCGCGGAGTTCGTGCCGTCCGGTCCCGCCCGCGCCGATCAGTGGACACCACGCTCTCCGCGTGTAGACTCCCCATCCGCATCCTGGGCGATCCAACCTGGAACAACACGGTCACGTAGCCTCCCATCCGACACGGCGGCCGGGTCGGCCCGCCGCGGTCAGGAGTCGGTCCTCATGACATGGCGTCTGCAATCCTGGTGTCTCGCAATCGTTTCGGGTCTCTCGCTGATCGCTTCACCGGCGTCGGGCGACACGGTCGCCGACCGCTGGACCCTCGGGCTCCACGTGGGAACCTGGAAGCAGGTCGGCGGCGATGCCGACTACAGCAACTTCGGACCCGCCACCGGACTGCGCTTCGGCTACGGCTTGAGCGATCACCTGAGTGTGGACCTGGGCTTCGCCGCGGGGTGGACGCGTCCCGGTGTCGGGAGGATCGACGAGGAAGCGGGAATCACGTTCTCCAGTGAGACCGATCTCTACACCCGGATCTGGCAGCCGAGCCTCACCCTGCGCTATCGCTTCGTCCCCGACGGTCGCTGGCGGCCATGGGCTTCGGTGGGACTGGGCGCCACCCGCTGGGACGTGCTCGACCAGAGCGGCGACGATCCCGGCCTGTGGCCGACCGGCCCGGCCAGCCGTGTGCGCGACGAGGACGGCGCCGCAGCCGACGGCTTCCGCGTGGAGTTCACGTCGACGTTCGGTCTGGGTACCGAGATCGCCGTGAACGATCACTGGTCCTTCGACCTGGGCGTGCGCTTCCACTACTGGTTCGGCAACGATCGCGACAGCGTCGGCCTGAGCACGCTGAATCCGAGCGGCGGTGTCGACGTGAACTTCGGTCCGATCGAGGCCCTGGCCGGCGTCAACTACACCTTCGGCACCGCCGACCGCGACGGCGATGGCATTCCCGATTCGATCGACGTCGATCCCGACCGCCCTGAGGATCGCGACGGCTACGAGGACGCCGACGGCGCGCCCGATCTCGACAACGACGGCGACGGCATTCCCGACGACCGGGACGGCGCGCCGAACGATCCCGAGGACTTCGACGGCTTCCAGGACACCGATGGCGTCCCCGACACCGACAACGACGGCGACGGCATTGCCGACGTCGACGACGGTGCCCCGAACGATGCCGAGGACTTCGACGGCTTCCAGGACGCCGACGGCGTGCCCGACCCCGACAACGACGGCGACGGGGTGCTCGACGCCTCGGACCTGTGCCCCGGCACTCCCGCCAACGTCCGGGTCGACGCGCGCGGCTGTCCGGTGGTCGAGGAGATCCGTGAAGACCTGGTGCTCGAGGGCGTGGAGTTCGCCCCGTCGAGCGCCGAACTCACCCCGGCATCGCGCTCGACGCTGCTGCGCGTGGCCGAGAGTCTGCGCGCATGGCCCGAGGTGCGGATCGAGATCGGTGGCCACACCGACAGCGTTGGTTCGGCCAGCTTCAACCGCGAACTGTCGCGGCAGCGCGCCGAGAGTGTCCGGCAGTTCCTGATCGGCGAAGGGGTCGACCCCGACCGCATGGTTGCGGCCGGTTACGGCGAAGGGCGGCCGATCCGCTCGAACGCCACGGTCGAGGGCCGCGCGGCGAATCGGCGCGTGGAGGTGAGGAGGATCGAGTAGGCGGGCGTCGTCGGTCGGTGCCCGGAGGCCTGGCGTTTCGTCGCTCCACGCAGAAGTGTTGCGGGCGGGAGCGCCGGCGGTGTACGCTTTTCTCTTCGGTCCGCACGCCTTTACACACGTCATTGTATCCACCGACGACTCGTCCCCGAACCGAGGGTCTCCGAGCCATGCCTTCCCAGGTCGATTTCTACAAGGGCCACATGGGTGGCAATCGTATCCTGTTGCTCGACGGCGAGCAGATGGATCGAAAGCATCTGCTGTCGCAGGCCCTTCGCGCGCTCGACGAGGTCTGTCTCGCCGGTCACCAGGCCGCCGTGCTCTACAAGCCGGAGCGCGGTGGGACCGTGCGGGCCCGGATCGCATCGGTCTGCGGCCGGGACTTCATCGGGGCGTGCGGCGGCTTCACGCAGGTCATCGGCCGTGCTCTCGTCGAGACCCCTCTCGGTGAGATCTTTCCGCCCGAGGAACGCGACGGTCAGCTGCACATCACGGTCGAATTCGACAGTCTGGACGTCGACGTCACCGTGAACCTGACCGACGGCAAGTTCGACCACGTGGCGACCGACTTCACGGCCTTCGCGCGGAACCTCCTGCTTCGCGGCTTCGAGAGGGTGAACCTCGGGAACCTCCACGCCTGGCGCGCCGGGCACTTCCTCGTCATGAACGCGCAGCAGGTCCAGGAGAAACATCCGGACGTCAATTTCGAAACCATGGACGGCGCCACGACGCAGCTGATCACTCTGTTGCAGTACCGGTTCCTGGGTGCCACGGCCCTCACGTCGTGGGATTTCTCGCTCTACGACTTCGAGACCGACGGACACGGCGATGCACGCGTGGTCTTCCCGCACAACGTACGCATCGGATTCATCGAACCGTCCTGTGGAACCGGGAGTATCGCTCTCGCGCTGACCCTTCTCGCCAACGGAGACCATCGCCAGGTCGGAACGAGGGAAGAAGACACCCATACCTTCGCGTTCCAGACGGGGGGCAAGCCGGTCATGGGTGGGCCGGATCTGACCACGGTGCGGATCGAGCACCCGCAGGACGACGAGATCGGTCCCGTCACCTTCTCCAACACCAATGTCGAGCTGCTCGCGAGCGGCCGCGTGAGCCTCTGAGGGAGGCAGGATGCCCGGACCCTTCGGCGCCGTGACGCGAGGCGACCGCGCCTTCTCGTCTCCCGAACCGTTTCCTCCCACCGAGCACTTCCGGACGACGGCCCGTATGCTCGTGGACGAGCCGGACCATCAGCTCGGTCTGGTCGAACGAACGCACTCGCCGACGGGCACGAGTGTCCATGTGGCCTCTGGCGGCCGGTTGGTGGTCCTGCAGGGCCACTGCTACGATCCCGTCTCGCGCGAACAGTACGACGCGGCCACGTTGCTCGCGGCTCTCGACCGATCCGGAGACCAGGTCTGGAGCGACGCCGAGGGGGCCTTCCTCTTCGTGGTCCTCGACCCCGTCGGCCGCGAACTCCGGATCACCAACGACCGCCTCGGGATCCTCCCGCTCTACTGGCACGCGAGTGAGGGCCGGTTCTGCTTCGCGCCGGCCCTGCGGTACTTGCCCTTCGGTCTGCCGCAGAACCCGTACGATCCGGTGTCGGTGATCCACTTGCTGGCCATCGGCAAGTACCCGGGACCGCACACGCCCCTTCGAGACGTGTCGCTGCTGCAGCCGGCCATGCACGTGACGATCGATCTGGACGATCCGAAGCCTCGTTTCGAACACTACTGGGAGCTCGAGTATCGGGCCGACGAATCGGCGAAGCCGAAGGATCTCGCCCACGATCTGGCGGACGCCATCGAACAGTCGATGGATCTGATGACCGCGCCGTCGGCGGGTCGTGGCGGGTTGTTCCTCAGCGGTGGTTGGGACAGTCGCTCGGTCCTCGGCGCCTGGCTGGCCTGTGGCCGGAAGCCGGCCCGTGCGATCACCAACGGCATGAGCGACGACATCAAAGGCGCGGACACCTGGCTGGCGCGCAAGATGGCCCACGATCTCGGGATTCCCTACTACTTCTCACGTCGTGAACCGAGAGCCGGGTCGGAACTCTGGCGCGAGGGACTCTGGCTGAGTGAGATCGCCTCGGAGAACAGTCCCGGCGTGTTCGGGATCCATCGCCTGCCCGAAGACCAGTTCGACGGTCTGGACTACATGGTGAAGGGCGACGTGACCTGGGGCACCGGCGAGCTGACGAGCACGGAAGAAGGGGTCGTCGACCGGAACTTCCCCTGGCCACTGGGCGACAACGTCCTCTCATGTCTCGCACCTGATCTGCGCGGCGAAGCGACGGTGCTGTACCGCGATGCGATCGAGGCCACGTTGGCCCGGTGCCGGAACGATCACCCTGCCGACCGCCAGCAGTGGCTGTGGCAGATGAGCGGAATCTTCCGCTACATCTTCTCGCACGGATACTACGACGAAGAGTACATCGAGGTCCGGCGACCGCTGTTGACGCGACTCGTGCTGGACCAGTGGACACGGGTCCCCTGGCGCCTCCGCGTGCAGAAGAGTCTGTTCCTGGAGACGATCGCGAAGCGGTATCCGAGCTTGTTCTCCTACGGTCGGAACCACGCGTCCCACCTCGCCAACTACTACGCGCACATGTCCCACCGCGTCCGGTCCACGACGGAAGAGCTCGAGGACCCGCACGGGCACGTGTCCGAGGTCCTCGATCTCGACCGCATCCGGGATCTCCTCACGTCGTTCGACCCGTCGAGCAGCCCTCCCCGGAGTCGATTCTCGACCAAGCAGCGGCTCCGCAACTGGCTGCACGATCGTCACGCCTGGCGATACCATCGGACGAAGTTCTACGAGCCCGAGATGCGGTCGTTGACGACCTCCGACCACTCGCTCGCGTTCCGTGCCCACCTGCTCGCTCGCTGGCGCTCCGTGTCGAGACCCTGAGATCGGGCCGCGCCGTGCGTGTCTGCCCGTCACCGCGGAGCAGTTCACGCATTCGAAGTCCCCCGCCGGTGCCGGAACTCCTCGAACCAGCAGTAGAGGATGGGCACCACGTACCAGGTCACCGCGGCGACGACCATGCCGCCGAACGCGGGGATCGCCATCGGCACCATGATGTCGGAGCCGCGCCCGGTACTCGTGAGCACCGGCAGCAGGGCCAGCACGGTGGTCGCGCTGGTCATGACCGCGGCACGGATCCGCAGGCGGCCGCCGTCGACCACCGCCGCACGGATCGCCGGAATCGAGTCGGGCCGGTTCTCCTGCAGGGTCTGCCGGATGCGCGTGGCCATGATCACGCCGTCGTCGGTCGCGATCCCGAACAGCGCCAGGAATCCGACCCACACGGCCACGCTCAGGTTGAAGGTGCGGACCTGGAACAACTCGCGCAGGTCGACACCGAGCAGAGACATGTCGAGGAACCAAGGCTGTCCGTACAGCCAGAGCATGAGGAAGCCGCCACTCCAGGCCACGAACACGCCGCTGAAGATCATGGCCGCGGTCGAGACCCGCCGGAACTGCAGGTAGATCAAGAGGAAGATCACCAGCAGCGACAGGGGCAGGACCACACGCAGGCGCTTCGCCGCGCGGACCTGGTTCTCGTAGGACCCGGCGAACTCGAAGCTCACACCGGCGGGGACTTCGAGGTCGCCCGCGGCGATCGCGGCCTCGAGCGTGTCACGTGCGTCCTCGACGACGGTCACCTCGGCGAAGCCGGGCTTCTTGTCGAACAACACGTAGGCCACCAGGAAGGTGTCTTCGCTCTTGATCATCTGCGGGCCGCGGCGGTACTCGATCCTGGAGAGTTCCCGGAGCGGGACCTGCGCACCGTCGGGAGTGGGTACGAGGATGTCGCCGAGGGTGTCGGGGGCGTCGCGCAGTTCCCGCTGGTAGCGCACCCGCACCGGATAGCGCTCACGGCCCTCGACGGTCATGGTCAGCGGCTTGCCGCCGATGGCGACCTCGATCACCTCCTGCACGTCGGCGATCCGGATCCCGTAGCGTGCGATCCGTTCGCGATCGATCTCGATCTCGAGGTAGGGCTTGCCGACCACGCGGTCGGCGAAGACCGCCGCGGGCTGGACCGAGGGCACGGTCTTCAACCGCGCCTCGAGGTCCAGGGCGAAGTCCTCGATCGTCTCGAGGTCGGGACCGAAGACCTTCACCCCCATCGGGGCGCGGAAGCCCGATTGCAGCATGACGATCCGCGTCTCGATCGGCTGCAGCTTCGGCGCGCTGGTCAGGCCGGGCATGGCGGCGGCAGCGACGATCTCGTCCCAGATGTCCTGGGGACTGCGGATCTCGTCGCGCCACTGGCGCACGACCTCGCCGTCGTCGTTCGTGGTGAACTCGTTCTCGTACTCGATCACGGTCTCGATCATGGAGATCGGCGCGGGATCGAGCGGGCTCTCCACACGTCCGATCTTGCCCACGGCGCTCTTCACCTCGGGCACGCTCAGGATCCGGCGGTCGAGCTCCTTCAGGATCTCCGTGGCCTCGCCGATCGAGGCGTGCGGCATGGTGGTGGGCATGTACAGGAAGGCGCCCTCGTCGAGCGTGGGCATGAATTCGCTACCCAGGCCGGGGAAGGCGTGGGCCAGGGTCACCGCGGGTCCGGTGCGTTGCACCGGCTCGGGGATCCAGCCGAAGACACGGTCGAAGCCGAGCCAGATCGTCGCCCCGAGCACGACCAGCGCCAACGCCGGCAGCAGGGCGACGATCTTGTGGTCGAGCGACCAGGCGAGCGCGGGCGGGAAGACGACCCGTGCGAGCCCGAACGCGCCGAGGGCGACGGCGGTGACCAGCACGATGAACACCGCGTTGGCGATCCAGCCGCTGGCCGGACCGACGGGCGACCAGGCGTCGGCCAGAACACCCAGGACCACGGCCACGACCACCACGTGCGGAAGGTAGGGGATCCACCGGCGCCAGCCGGAGGCGGTGGGGCGCGGACGGCGCCGTCGCAGGACCAGGTGCGACACGGCGGGCACCAGGGTCAACGCCAAGGCGATCGACGCGATCAGCGCGAAGGTCTTGGTCCAGGCCAAGGGCTCGAAGAGCTTGCCCTCGGCCGCTTCCATGGTGAACACGGGCAGGAAACTGACGACGGTGGTGGCCACGGCCGTGAGCACCGCGCCGCCGACCTCGCTGGCGGCGCGGTGCACCACCTGCAGGCGGGGTTCGTCGGGATCGGCCTCGTCGAGCGCGCGCAGTACGTTCTCGACCAGCACGATGCCGATGTCGACGATCGTGCCGATGGCGATGGCGATCCCCGACAGGGCGACGATGTTCGCGTCGACCCCGAACTGCTTCATGGCGAAGAAGGTGATCAGCACCGCGAGCGGCAGCATGGAACTGATGATCAGACTGCCGCGCAAGCGTCCCACCATGAGTACCACGACGATGATCGTGATCAGGATCTGTTGGCCGATCGCCGAGTTCAGCGTGCCCAGGGTCTCCTGGATCAGCCCCGAACGGTCGTAGAACGGCACGATCGTCACCTGACTCTCGGTGCCGTCGGGCAGGATCTTGGTCGGCAGTCCGCTGGCGATCGAGGCGATCCGTTCCTTCACGCGCTCGATCGTGGCCATGGGGTTCTCGCCGTAGCGGACCACGACCACGCCGCCGACCACCTCGACGCCGCCCTTGGTCAACACGCCGCGGCGCAGGGCCGGGCCGAGCGACACTTCGGCGATCTCGCGGACCAGGATCGGGATGCCGTCGCGGGCGGTGATCGCGGTGAGTTCGAGGTCCTCGATCGATTCCACGAAGCCCACGCCGCGCACCACGTACTCGGCGCGGTTCACCTCGATGGTGCGCGCGCCCACGTCGAGGTTCGACCGGCGGACGGCGTCGATCACCTGATCGAGGCCGACGTCGGCCGCGCGCATGGCGTCGGGGTCGACGTCGACCTGGTACTCCCGGACGAAGCCGCCGATCGACGCGACCTCGCTCACACCCTTCACGCCGGCCAGCTTGTACTTCACCGTGAAGTCCTGGATCGAGCGCAGCTCGTGCAGGTCCCAGCCGCCGGTGGGATCGCCGTCGGGATCGCGGCCCTCGAGCGTGTACCAGAAGACCTGGCCGAGCGCGGTGGCGTCGGGTCCCAGGGTGGGTTTCACGCCGGGTGGCAGCGTGCCCGCGGGAAGGGAGCTCAGCTTTTCGAGCACACGCGAGCGCGACCAGTAGAACTCGACGCCGTCCTCGAACACCACGTACACGGTGGAGAAGCCGAACACCGAGTAGCTTCGGATGTCCTTCACGCCGGGAATGCCCAGCAGGGCCACGGTGAGCGGGTAGGTGATCTGGTCGTCGATGTCCTGCGGGCTGCGGCCGGCCCACTCGGTGAAGACGATCTGCTGGTTCTCGCCGATGTCGGGAATGGCGTCGACGGGCACGCGATCGCGCGGGAAGCCTTCGAGTTCCCACGCGAAGGGCGCGACCATGACCCCCGCGCCGATCACGACGACCGTGATCAGGAACACGATCAACTTCTGCTGCAGGCAGAAGCGGATCAGCGCGCTGACCGGACCGCCTTCATTCATGCCCGTGGCCTCCGTGGGCGACCCGCGCCGGCAGCTCGCGGCGGACCTCGCCGCAACGCAGCATCATCGATCCGAAGTAGGGGTTGTCGATGGTGCGGCCCGATTGGATCCACGGCGCGCCCTGGTCGTCGAGGGCCATGGGACACCACGCGACCACCAGTTCGCGATCGAGCGTGTGTCCGAAGCGGTCCTGCAACGAGATCAACGTCTGGCTCAGCGCGTAGAAGTCCGAGCGGAGGGCCTCGATGTCGGTGTCGGCGGCCTCGATCCGCAGCCCGGCGCGCAGGCGGCGCCAGTCGGACAGCGGCGCGCCCACGAGCATGGCCGAGCGCACGCCCTCGACGGCTTCGTCCATCGTCGCGGCGGCGGCGCGCGCGGCCTCGACGTCGTCGTCGGCCAGGGCTTCCTGCAACGCGAGGTAGGCCTCGTACACCGGATCGAGGCTCGCGACGAAGGCCTCGGGCACATCGGGCTGCTCGGGGTCGCCACCGTCGCGGGGCATCATCATGCTGGGCTTGGCGGCGATCTGCATGTCGCTGTCGATCCGGAAGGCGCCGTGGGTGACCACTTCGTCACCGGCCTCTAGGCCTTCGCGCACGGTCACGAAGTCTCCCGCCCGCGGGCCGATGCGCACCTCGCGCGCCTCGAAGGTCGGCATCTCGGTGTCGGGCACCTGTACGTAGACGATCGATCGTTCACCGGTGAAGAGCACGGCCGACCGCGGGATGACCAGCGGCGGGGTGGCGGTCGTGGGATCGGCGACGATGCCCAGCGATTCGGCGCGGACCAAGTCCATGCCGCAGACCTCGCAGGTGCCCGGCTCGTCGCGCACGACCGTCGGGTGCATGGGCGCGACCCAGCGGCCGGCGAGTTCGTCGGTGAGCACCGCTCCCGAGGCGTCGATGCGTGTGCGCACGGTGGCCGTGGCGAACATGCCGGGCTTCAGACGCCGTTCGGAGTCGTCGACGGCGATGCGAACGGCCGCGGTCCGCGTCTGCTGGTCGACCACGGGTTCGATGAACGCGATGCGGCCCTCGAAGACCTCGCCGGGGTGGGCTTCGACCGTGAACGTGGCCGCCTGTCCCCACGCCAGACGGGCGAGCTGGCTCTCGTAGGCTTCGAGATCGACCCACAGCCGGTCGAGGTCGGCGACGGTGGCGATCACTTCGCCGGTGTCGACGTAGTCACCCTCGCGCACCTGCAGCTCGGTGACCACGCCGCCGATCGGCGCGGTGATCGTGAAGCGGTCGCGGTCGTGCTCGCCGCGCTCGGCGGCGGCGATCGTCTCGCGGTCCACCCCGAGCAGGCGCAGCTTCTCGCGCGCGGACCTCAGGACCTCCTGCGACGACGACCGCACCACCGGTGACATGTTCTGGGCCTCGCGGGCCGATCGCGCTGCTTCGCGAACCTCGGCGAAGGCGGTGAGCAGTTCCGGACTGTACAGGTCGGCCACGTGTTCGCCACGGTTCACCGGCACGCCCACGTAGTTCACGAACAATCGTTCGATGCGGCCGGGGACGTAGGCGGTCAGGCGCGCGACGCGAGTCTCGTCCTCGGTGATCTTGCCGTACAGGCGGACCTCGGCCTCGGGGAAGAAGCGCGTGGCCTTGGTCGTGCGGATCCGCGCGGCGGCGACCGCCGACGCGTCGAGGGCGAGGCGGCGTTCCGCACCGGGCGCGCCGCCGTCGTTCGTGACGGGGATGAGGTCCATGAAGCAGATCGGGCACTTGGCGTCGGGGTCCTCGAGCCGGACCGACGGGTGCATGGAACAGGTGTAGACCTGCGGCCCGGAGTCGGCTTCGGTCGCCGTGGCGTGATCGTGATCGTGTCCGGTGGTGGTGGCGTCGTCGCCGTCGCCCAGGGCGAGCCCGATCGCGAAGGCGGCGATCACCGTGATCAGCAGCGTCGCGGGGTGGCGCAGAAGCTTGCGGAGAGTCATCGCGATTCCTCCAGGGACGCGAGAGCGGTGCGGATCGCCGCGGGATCGGGAACCAGGCTCGCGACGCGGGCACGGGCGTTCGCGCGGTCGACACGGGCTTCGAGCAGCTCGCGCTGGAACGTGAGCACCGTGCGCTGTACGTCGATCAGCTCGCCGAAATCGGCGCGTCCGGTGGCGTAGGCGTCGAGCGTGGCGCCGAGGCTCTCGTCGGCCTTCGGCACCAGGGTGTCTTCGTAGAGTTCCGCGCGGCGTTCGGCGTCGTCGAACTCGTACAGGGCCTGTGCGAGCGCAGCGTCGAGTTCGTTGCGCACACGGCGGACCCTCGATTCGCCCGCGGCTCGACGGCGCTGGGCTTCGCGGACGCCGGCGCCGATCTTGCCGCGCCACAGTGGCAGGTTGATGGAGACGGTCGCCAGCGTGGCGTCGTCGCCGTTGCCGTCGAGGTCGGACACGTCGCGTTCGTCGACGAAGGTGTGGACGAGGCCGACCGTGAGATCGGGTCGGCCGCGATCGCGGGCGATCTCGGTGCGGCGTTGCTGGCGTTCGATCTCGAACTGCAGGGCGCGGAGGCTTGGATGGTTCCGTTGAAGTCGGAGATCGAGCGAGTCGCGGGGCGCGAGCGCCGGCCAGGTGCGCAGCGGTGGGGTGATGTCGACGTCGGTGCCGCGCGGCCGATCGAGCAGAGCGTTCAGCCGGGCGACGACGGGGGCGCGCTGGTCCTCGAGCCGTCGTAGACGATCTTCCGCTCGTCCCAGCTCGACCTGCAGGCGGAGCAGATCGGCCGTGGTGGACCGGTTCACGCGCAGGCGGGTCTGGGCGACGTCCTCGAACTGTTGCAGCAGCTCGAAGGCATCGCGCTCGATCGCGAGCGTGCCGTCGAGGCGGTGCAGCTCGTGCAGGGTGCGTGTCAGCTCCAGCTCGACCTCGAGCCAGGTCGCGTGCAGGCGCGCGCGGGCCGCGTCGGCAGCGCTGGTCACCGCCGCGCGTTCCCGGCCCAGGCTCCCGAACCACGGAACCGTCTGTTGCAGCGCCAGCTGGTGTTCCTGCGGACCGATCCTCGTCTCGACCGGCTGCAGGAAGCGACCGTAGGTCAGGCGCGGGTCGGGCAGCTTGCCGCTGGCGTCGGCGCGCGCGCGTTCCGCGATCCAGTCTTCGTGCGCGGCTCGCACGGCCGGACTGTTCACGGCGGCTTCGGCGCGCAGTTCTTCGTACGGCGTGGTCTGCGCCGTGGCCGTGGTGGTCGCGAGCAGCAGACCCGCGCCGGCGAGGACGCGCGCGGTCCATGGCATGTGCATGGGATCTCCCCGTGTCCCGGTCGGTGCCGGGTCGACGTTCGAGGAACGGTCCGCGGCACCACGCCACGGACGCGCCTTCGGCGACCGATGGGGTCGCCGTCGTCGACGGGGATCAGTTGCGCCAGACGCAGAGGTCGGAGGGAACCGGCGCGTGGAGCGGAGGCGGAGCGGAGTCCTCGTGGACGGCGGTGGCCGCGCTGAAGCCCGCCATAGCGGCGACACCGGGTGCGCGCTCCTGGGCCACGTCGCGGATCGGCTTCTCGGATCCCGACGTGGTGGGAACGGCCGGAGCGGCCGGGACGGCTTCGGTCAGGCCGCAGTCGCAGAGTTCGCTGGCGTCGTCCGCCGGGACCGCGTCGTCGGTGCAACAGCCCATGGCGCATGCCGCCATGGCATCCTGCCCGCACCCGCACCCGGTCGACGGCGCCGCGGAAGCGACCGCGCCGGGGGCGGTCGGGGCCACCAGGGCCGCCGACAGCAGGAGCAGGATGGAGAGAGTGACGCGCACGGGCGGGGGCTCCGGGTGCGGGATCTGCACGGGTCGCGGGTACGATCAAGGCTAGGGTCCGTTCGAGAACCGGGCAAGTGACGCTTGTGTCAAGCGAGCGCGGCAGGCCTCAAGACCGATTGACAGTCGGTTTTTTGGCTCCTACCTTGCACTCTCGCGAATCGCCCCCCACTCCCGAAAGGCCGTGATCGTGCGCGAACCCGAGATCTCCCGCCTCGGCGACCTCGAGTTCGCCGTTCTCGAGCATTTCTGGGACCACGGCCGTGCCGACGCGAAGGCGGTGCACGCAGCACTGGGCCGCGAACGGGGGATCACGCTGAACACGGTACAGTCCACCCTGAAGCGGTTGCACGGCAAAGGGCTCCTGGATCGGACGAAGGTGAGCCACGCGCACGTCTATGCGCCGGCGCTGAGCCGGACCGACTTCCAGACGCTCGCCCTGCGCCGAGTGGTGGAGCGGGTGTCCGGTGGAAGCGCGGCCGAGACGATCTCGGCCTTCGTGGATCTCACCGAGAGCATCGATCCCGAACAGCTGGAGCACCTCGAGCGTCTCGTCGCCCGACGGATCGAGCAGCGCCGTCGAACGGGGGAGTCGTGAGCTGGGGCCTGATCCAGGTCGGGCTCGCCCTGTGGTGGGCGTCGCTCCTCCTGACCTCGACCGCGATCGCCGTCCTGTATCCCGCGATCCGACCCTCGCTGGCGGCCGTCGTCCCCGCGCAGCGGGCGTTCGGGCTCCGCGTGCTCGGAGTGGCACCGCTCGTGGTGGCCACGCTCTTCACCGTCGCCTGTTTCGCTCCGAAGCTCGTGGGATCCTTCGTTCCCCACCTGGATCATTGCGCGGCCCACGACGACCATCACATCCATCTGTGCCCGAACCATCCTCCCGAGGTGGTGTTCGGTTCATGGTCGTGGTGGGTGATCGCACTCGCCGTGCTGGCGGCCGCGACCATGGCCGGCCGGTACGCGTGGCGCGTGTTCGGCTCGTGGCGGACGACGCGGACACTGCTGCGGGTTGCCGCGCGCGACGAGCGTCGTGGCGTGTGGGTGGTCCCGGCTCCCGAGCCCTTCGCGTGGTCGTTGGGACTCGGGGATCGCCGGACGATCGTGTCGACCGCGCTGCAGGACTGCCTCGACGACCGCGCCCTGGACGTGGTGCTCGAGCACGAGGCTGCGCACCGTGACCGTCGCGACGGTTGGTGGCGCGTGGTCGTCGGACTGGCGTCGTGGACCCACCTTCCCGCCGTGGCGCGGCGGCTGCACGCCGATCTCGAGCTGGCGGGGGAGCAGGCCTGCGACGAGCGCGCCGCCCGGCGCGCGGGGGATCCGCTGGAGGTGGCGGGCGTGATCCTGCGGGTGGCGCGGCTGCGCGCCGGATGCTCCGCGCCCGGCCCGGCCCTGCTCGCAGTCGATGCCGGCCCGGTCGACGCTCGGGTCCACGCCCTCCTGCGCGAAGATCCCTACGTCCGGTGCGGACGCCGCCTGCTGCTCGTCGTGGCCGGAGGCCTCGCCCTGTCCGCAACCCTGCTCGCCGATCCACTGCACCACGCGGTGGAAACCGTTCTCCACGTCCTCGTCGGGTGAGTCCCATGGATCGATCCCAGTCGATCGCGCGGTGCGGTGCACTCGCGATCCTTCTCGGCAGCGTGCTTCTCGGCGGCGTTCGTGTCGACGACGTGCGCGCGGCGACCCTGATCGACGAATCGCAGTTCCTGCGTGTCTTCGACGCCGGGCACCCGGCCGTGATCGCGCTCGGCGATCGGATGGCCGATGCCGAGGCCACGCGCATGGGGGCGGGGACTCTCGCCAATCCCGTCGTCGATGCCGAGGTCGAGGCTCCGGACGGTGCGGCGGATCAGGCCACGTTCCGCCTGGGGTGGAAGCCGCCGCTCGACGGACGCCGGAGTGCGGCGATCGACGCGGCCGACGCCGCAGTGGAGGCCGCGCGCCACGACCTGGCCTGGCGTCGCGTGCAGCTACGCCGGCGCATGCGCGCCGTCTTCGCGGACTGGGCCGTGGCGCACGCGCGCTCCACGGCATTGCGCGAACACGTCGATCAGTTGCGAGCGTTGGAGCAGCGTGCGCGGCTGCGCGCCGAGCGCGGTGAGGACTCTCCGCTGGCGGCGCGTCGACTCTCGCTGGAGGTCGGCCAGGCCGTGGTCGACCTGGCGGACGCCGAGGCCGAACGCGCACACCAACGCGGGCGGGCCGCGAGCGCGCACGGTGCCCTGCCCACCGATGCGGTGCCACGACTCCCCGATCTGCCGGAGGGCGCCGGGATCTCTTCGGACTTCACGCGCGCCGACGTCCGGGCGCGGCGCAGCGAAGTGGACGCCGCCGAGGCCACGGCGCGGCGGGCCGGTCGTGTCCTCGAGTTCCCCGAGCTCGGCTTCGGATGGACGCGCATCGCCGAAGCCGGTGACGACTTCAGCGGACCGGTCTTCGGCGCGACGTGGGAGATCCCGCTCTTCGATCGGGATCAGGACACGCGCACCCGGACCCGCCGTGAACGGGCCCTGGCCGAGGCGCGTCTGGTGCGGAGCGAACGTCGCGCCCGCGCGGAACGACAGGTGGCCGTCGAGACCTACCGCACGCTGGCGGAGACCGCGGACGAGGTCGGGGTCGCCCTCGACGACGCGAGCGGGGTGATCGACGCCGCCCGCGCGTCGTTCCTGGCCGGAGAGAGCAGCACCACGGATCTGCTCGACGCGTTGCGGTCGGTGATCGCGAGCCGTCTCGCCGCGCTCGACCTGCACGCGCTGGCCCTGGCCGCGCACCGCGAGCTGGAACTGAACACGCGGTCGGAGACGGCCGGAGGGAGCGGGGAATGAGCGAGCGATTCCTGGTGTGGAGCTGCGCGCTCCTGTTCGCGGTCGGCTGTGGAGGACCCACCGGCACCGCCGAGGACGACCACGGTCACGAGCACGCCGACGAGGCCGACGCGCATGCGCACGAAGAGGTCGAAGGTTCGTGGGCCGTCACCGCCTGGGGTTCGGCGTTCGAGATCTTCGCCGAAGGCGAACCGATCGTCGCCGGCCGGAGCAGCGGGGTGCTGACGCACGTCACCGTGCTCGACGGCTTCGAGGCGCTGGAAGAAGGCGTGGTGGCGATCGTGCTGCGCGACGACGCGGGCGACGAGTCGGTCTTCCGGCGCGACCGCACGCTGCGCGACGGGATCTTCGAGCTGTTGATGCTGCCGTCGCAGACCGGCGAGTTCGACCTGGTCTTCCGCGTGGAGGGAGCGGGGCGGACCGAGGACGTCGCGGCGGGCCGTCTCCGTGTCGGTACCGAGGACGATCCCGGCCGACTGCTGAACGGCGATGGCGACGCGAGCAGTCTCGAGACCGTGTCCTTCCTCAAGGAACAGCAGTGGACCGCGCGCTTCGCGACCGGGTGGGCGGAGGTCGGACGCATCCGCGAAACCGCGCGCGGCACCGGCCGGGTGCGTCCGGCCGCCGGCGGCGAGTTGCAGGTGACCGCACCGATCGACGGGATCGTCGTGTCGGAGCCGTGGCCCCACGTTGGCCTGGCGCGCACGACCGGTGAAACGGTCATGGCGCTCACTTCGCGCGTGTCGCAGGGACGCACGTTGTCCGAGCTCCGGGCCGTCGCGACGGAGAAGCGTGCGGCCCTGACGCTCGCCCGCGAGCGCCTGGAGCGCTTGGAGGGCCTGGTCGAGATGGGCGCGGTGAGCACGGCCGAGGTCGACGCCGCCCGCGCGCGGGTCGAGACCCTGCAGGCGCAGGCCGAGGCGGTCCGCCGGCAGACGGACGTGGTCCGCGGGAGCGACGTGTCGGGAGCGCAGCCACCGATGCTCGAGGTGACCGCGCCCTTCACCGGCGAAGTGGCCGAGATCCTCGTCGGGCCGGGACAGGCCGTGTCGGCCGGCGACCCGCTGGTCCGCCTGGTGCGCGTGGAGCCGGTGTGGGTCGAGGTGCACCTGGTTCCGCACGACGCCGATCGCCTGCAGTCGGGTGTGCAGGGACTCTGGGTGCGCGCCACCGGTGACCGGAGTCGCACGCTCTTCGAAGACGTCGCGTTGGTCGCGGTGGCGCCGGAGGTGAGCCCCCGCACCGGTCGTGTGTCGAGCCTGGTGCGCGTGACCACGGGCACGGCGCGTCTACGGCTGGGTGCCGCGGTCGAGGCCGAGATCCTGTTGGCCGAAGGCGCGGAGGGGATCGTGGTCCCGGTGTCCGCGGTGGTCGACGATGCCGGGGTTCCGGTGGTGTTCGTCCAGCTCGACGGCGAGACCTTCGAGCGCCACGAGATCGAGGTGCGCGGTCGCGAGGGCGACCGATTGCTGGTCGACGGAATCCCCGTCGGCGAGCGCGTGGTGATCGAGGGTGGGTCGACGATCCGGCGCGCCAGCCTGGTGAGCTCGGGTGGCGCCGGCCACGGGCACGTGCACTAGCCGCGAGGACGAAGCATGCTCCGAGGCCTGATCCGACTCTCGCTCCATCATCGCTTCTTCGTGCTCGGTGCGGCCGTGGTGCTGCTCGCCGCCGGCGTGGTGCGCATCACCCGCATGCCGGTCGACGTGTTCCCCGATCTCACGGCACCCACGGTGACCGTGCTCACCGAGGGCCCGGGCATGGCGCCCGAGGAGATCGAGAAGCTGGTGACCTTTCCTCTGGAGTCGGCGCTCAACGGCGCGCCCGGGATCCGGCGCGTGCGCTCGGTGTCGGCGGCGGGGATCTCGGTGATCTGGGCCGAGTTCGACTGGGGCGAGGAGATCTACCGCGCGCGGCAGGTGGTGTCGGAGCGCGTGCAGAAGGTGGGCCTGCCCGAGCAGGTCGTGCCGCCCGAGATGGGGCCGATCAGTTCGATCATGGGCGAGATCACCTTCGTCGCCCTGACCGCGAGCGACGAGGTCGGCCCCGGCGAACTGCGGCGGCTCGCCGAGACGACGATGCGTCGCGCCCTGCTCGCCATTCCCGGGATCTCGCAGGTCAGCCCGATCGGTGGCGACGTGCGCGAGTACCAGGTCGAGGTCGACGTCCCGTCGTTGGTGCAGCACGGGGTGAGTGTGGGCGACATGGCCGCGGTCCTCGAGGAGGTGTCGCGCAATCCCGCGGCCGGATTCCACGTCGACCGTGGTCAGGAGTACCTGGTGCGCGGTCTGGCCCGCGCGCTCGACGCCGACGACCTGGCGAGGGCGGTGGTGAAGGTGGTCGACGGCGTGCCCGTGACCGTGGCCGATCTGGCGACCGTTCGCGTGGGCGCCGAGCCGAAGCGAGGCATCGCGTCGTACAACGCCGAGCCCGCCGTGATCCTGAGCGTGCAGAAGCAACCCGGCGCGAACACGCTCGACCTCATGGAACGAGTCGACGCGGTGCTGACCGACGTCGAGCGCACGCTGCCCGAGGGCGTGGTGATCGAGCGCGAGAACTTCCGTCAGTCCGACTTCATCCGCACGGCGATCCACAACATCAGCGAGGCGCTACGCGACGGTGCGATCCTGGTGATCGTGATCCTGTTCCTGTTCCTCGGGGACCTGCGGACCACCTTCATCTCGGCGGTGGCGATCCCGCTGTCGCTGGTGGCCGGGATCCTGGTGATCTCGGCGCTGGGCGGCACCCTGAACACCATGACCCTCGGCGGTTTCACGATCGCGATCGGGGCGCTCGTCGACGACGCGATCATCGTGGTCGAGAACGTGTTCCGGCGGCTGCGTGAATCCGAGGCCAGGGGTGGACGCGCGGCGCTCGACGTGGTGTTCGGGGCGGCGTCGAGCGTGCTCGGGGCGATCTTCTTCGCCACGCTGATCATCGTGATGGTCTTCGTGCCGCTGTTCTTCCTGCCGGGCATGGAGGGGCGGCTGCTCGAGCCCCTGGGCTTCGCGTATCTGGTCTCGCTGGCGGCGTCGCTGCTGGTGTCGGTGACGGTGACGCCCGCGCTGTCGTACCTGCTGCTGCGCAACGTGGCCGACCGCAAGCCTCGCGAGCCCTGGTTGCTGCGAATCCTCGGCGGCGCGTACCACGGTCTGCTCGGCGGAGCGCTGCGCCGGCCGGCGGTCGTGATCGTCACCACGGCTTCGTTGGTGGCCGTGGCGGTGGCGGCGGTGCCGTTCCTCGGTCGCAGCTTCCTGCCTCCGTTCAACGAGGGTTCGTTGACCGTGAGCGTGGTCAGTCCGCCGGGGATCACGCTCGCCGAGAGCGACGCGGTCGGGCGGCAGGTCGAAGAGGTCCTGCTCGGCTTCGACGAAGTGGTGTCGACCAGCCGCCGCACCGGCCGCGCCGAGAAGGACGAACACGTGCAGGGCGTGAACGCCTCGGAGATGGAGGTCGTGCTGCGCGAGGGGATCGACAAGCCCCGTCTGCTGGCCGAGATGCGCGAAGCCGTGGCGGTGATCCCCGGTGCGAACGTGAGTTTCGGGCAGCCGATCAGTCACCGCATCGACCACATGATCTCGGGCAGCAAGTCCAACCTGGCGATCAAGGTGTTCGGGCCCGAGCTGTCGGTGATCCGTGGAATCGCCGGACGGATCGAGGAAGTGGTGAGCACCGTCGACGGGATCGTCGACCTGAGCAACACCGAGCAAGCCAGCATCCCGCAACTGCTGGTGGATTTCGACCGCCCGGCCCTCGCGCGCTACGGGCTCAGCGCGGCCGACCTCTCGCGCTTCGTCGAGGCCGCGTTCCAGGGCACGCGCGTGGGCGAGATCGTCGAGGACGGCGTGGTGTCGCGCGTGGTGGTACGCCTTCCCGAGCGGCTGCGCGAACACCGGGACCAGTTGACCGAGTTGCCGGTGATCACCCACGACGGCCGCGTGCTCGAGCTCGGAGACCTGGCCGAGGTGCGCTTCGATCTGGGGCCCAGCCTGATCCGGCGCGAGAACGTGCAGCGGGTCGGCATGCTCACCGCCAACATCGAGGGCGCCGACCTGGCCGGCACGGTCGAGCGGGCGCGGGCCGCGGTCGACGCCGCCGTCGATCTTCCGGTGGGCTACCGCGTGACCTACGGAGGTCAGTTCGAGGAGGGGGCGCGCAGTGCGCGGACGATCACCCTGCTCTCTGGACTGGTCCTCGTGGGCATGTACGCCGCGTTGTTCCTGGCCTTCCGGAACCACCGAGCCACGTTGATCGTGCTGGTGAACCTGCCGCTCGCACTGATCGGGGGGATCGTCGCCGTCGCCCTGGGCGAAGGCGTGTTGAGCATCGCCGCACTGGTGGGATTCATCACTCTCTTCGGGATCGCCACGCGCAACGGCGTGCTGCTGGTGACGCGGTACCAGGATCTGATGCGCGAAGGACTGGAGCGCGCCGAGGCCGTACGGCGAGGATCCGAGGAACGCCTCGCGCCGGTGTTGATGACCGCGCTGACGGCGGGACTCGCGCTCGTGCCGCTGGTGCTGGCCGGACACGACGCGGGCAACGAGATCCAGTCGCCGATGGGGCAGGTGATCCTGGGCGGTCTGCTCACGTCGACCTTCCTGAACCTCGTGCTCGTGCCGGTGTTGTTCGCGCGGTGGGGGACGGTTCCGTCGCGGCCGGAGACGGAGACGGCGTAGATCCCGGAACGGCTCCGGATTGGCCGCCGACCCCCGATTCCGCTATCCATTCGGGGTCTCGCGCAGATTCTCCACGGCCCCGACCGGATCGGAGGCACGGCCATGGCCGGCTT
>Ga0102937_1000234_pt1 | contig 23791 bp, 18 predicted proteins | sample SalPonR2_B_D1_MG_FD_78213 | JGI IMG/M metagenome (GOLD analysis project Ga0102937, IMG submission 78213) | Salt pond soil microbial communities from South San Francisco under conditions of wetland restoration - Salt Pond MetaG R2_B_D1_MG | ecosystem: Environmental > Aquatic > Marine > Intertidal... | reverse complement strand
TCGATACCGGGTGGCTTGAGCGGTCGTATCGCTCCCGGTCGTGCCGTTCCCGGATGGGCCCTGCCTCCGCTCGGAACGTGATTATGCGCTGCCCAACCGGAGCCCTGACCTCCAACACTTCGCCGGTACGCGAGCGCAGGACGGTGCGTTCCGGAGCGCGATCATCGCGCTGTCCGGGAACGGCGCGACCTCTCGCCCGAAAGCGGGCCACGAGATGTCGTGGCCCGCGGCCGGCGTCCCGAACCTAGAATCAGACCATGAGCAACGCGGCAGATGGTCGGCTCGACGCCCCGCACGGAACATCTTTGCTCCCACGCGACCTGTCCTCGGACCAGCTGGCCGCGGCGCCAACGCTCGCGACACCTGACGCTCTCCTGATCGAGGATCTCACCGACCTCGAAGACGAAGCATTCGCCGCCGCCCTTCGCTCGTGAGACTGGTTGTCGACACCGGTGTATTCAGCGCCGCGCTGAGTCGGCGCCGACGCGCGGAGTTCGATCGACAGGTCGCCTCTCTCGCAGGAAATCAGATCTTCCTCGCCGCATCGACCGTCGCGGAGTTGCGCTATGGCGCACTGCTCGCTGATTGGGGCGACACGCGCCGTGGCCGACTCGAACAGGCCATCGAGACGACGACGGTTGTGCCGGTCAGCGACGCCCTGCTCACCACACTTGCCGAACTGCGATTCGCCTGCCGCCGCGCCGGACACCCCCTCGCCGATCCCGTCCACGCCAACGACTTGTGCGCAAGGGCCGCAGTCGCACACCGCAGCAGAGCGGCGCAATTACGCCGGACGGAGTGTGTACTCCGACGGTTCGTCGGCCTGGCTCAGGATGCGAGCTCGAGTCGAGGCAACACCCGGTCCGCAGTGACCAACACGAAACCGGTGTGGACGGCAAATCAAGGGTGCCTCGGCCGAGCGGATGGTGGTCATGATCGAACGGAACAGCCGATAGATCTTCGCCACCGTGTTGTGGTGCAGGCCGCTCGCTGCGAGCCGGCCGTGCCACGTCCGCACGTCGACGGGGTGGACGTCGCAGAGATGCACGTTGGCGAACACCGGAACGATGTGTCGGAGCTGGCCCCTCGTAGATCTCGCGCGTCAGCGGACGGACTGGCCGTTCGGCAACCCACCGCATCGCGTACCTGCCGAACGGGATTCGACCGGCGTCGGGATCGACCCAGACGCCTCGGATCAAGTCGGCCTCGACGGTGGCGAGCCAACGTCTCGCATCGGTCTTGCTGGCGAACGTCGTGTCGGCAGCGACTTGCTTGCCGAGGCGCCAATAGCGCGCTTGGTACCGGCGCTGGGCAGCTTGCGGATGTTGCCGAAGGAACGGGCTCGGGCCATGACGGCCTCCTCGCGCTCGATGCCAACTTGTAGGCACGTGTCGGCACGACGGCCGTTTCCGGGGTCCGGCGTTACACGAGTCCCGGCCAAGAAATTGATCTTGACCAGGACTTTCGCGTGGAGCGGACGACGGGAATCGAACCCGCATCATCAGCTTGGAAGGCTGAGGTTCTAGCCGTTGAACTACGTCCGCAGGAGTCGACACCCTACCGGCCCGCGTCGTCCCGCGCCCGTGATGCCGGATGCGTCGGGCGGCAACCGATCAGACGGTGAGCAAGGCCGTGATCGATGCGACGAGTGAGTCCCGGGTGCGCGCCAGGTCGTGGCCCAGTACCCGGGTCTGCAGGTCGAATGCGTCGTAGCTGCTGAGCACCAGACACCCGTCGAGGAGCTGGTCGGCCAGGGGCGACGGGCGCACCGACAACTCGGGCTCGAAGTGCCTGCGGAGCTGGTTCTGGAACTGGAGTGCGACCTCGGAGATCGACTCGTCGATCGCCGGGATGGACGGGCCCCGCATGCGAGCGACGCGCATCGCTCCGTCGACTCGCTGGAAGAGCGCCAGGCGGCTGTCGACGAGGGCGGCGACGCGGTCGTCGAGCGAGCCGGTTCCGATGTCGGGCACGGCGGCGAGTTCGGCGGCGTCGGCGAACTGGTGCGCAATGGCGGTCCGGACGAGGTCGTCGAGGTCGTCGAAGTAGCGGAACACGCTGCGATGCGAGACACCGGCTCGTTCGGCGATCTCCGCCGCTCCGGGCTCGAGATTGCCCTCGCGGATGAGGTCGAGCAGCGCGGTGATGACCGACATGCGGTTGCGTGAACGGCGCAGCGTGCGTCCGTCGACGTGCTGATCGACGCGGTCGCCCGTGCCGTTGCTCGTGATGTCGACCGTGTCGGTCTGCTGATTCATGCCCCTCCTGAACCCTACAGTGATCGTGGAATGTGCGCCCACGAAGAGAAACGTCGTTGAATCGTGCCCATCCGGACTTGTTCGAACTTCGACGACACCAATCAAGATACCCGTATCGCACGCGTGCGCAAGCTCATGGGCAAGGCTGCGGCCACCACGAACCCGCACGAGGCCGACGCCTTCTCGGCCAAAGCGGCCGAATTGGCCGCCCGCTATCGGCTCGACCCCGGCTCTGTGACCGGCGACACAGGAGCCGATGACCTCCGGCCACAGATCCGCGACATGCCGTTGGGACGAGGCGCCTACGTGCGCGCCCGGCTCGCTCTCCTCACCGCAGTCGCCGATGCGAACGACGTGCGGGTGCTGTTCAGTACGGGATCGTCCGGCATGGTCGCCCACCTCGCCGGCTTCGGCGACGACCTCGACGTCGTGGAGGTGATGTACCACTCGTTGCACGCGCAGGCGACCACGCAGCTCGCGGCGATTCGTCGGCCCACCCCGGCCGCCACCCAGCGGTATCGGCGCTCGTTCCTGTTCGGCTACGCCGAACGCATCGGTGCCCTGCTCGAGGAGGCGCGCCTCGGCGCCGAATCGGCCGCCGAGTCCGCTGCCGATGAAGCGAGCGCCCCGGGCGCGGCGTCTGCAACGGGCAGCTCGGTGCTCATGCGCCGGACGCGTCTGGCCGCCGTCGACGAGCACTTGGCCGCCGCCTTCCCACGCGTGCGATCGGCCCGTCCGCCTGGTGCCGCGCAGGCGGGAGGGTGGACGGCCGGCGCAGCAGCTGCCGAGCGTGCCGACGTGGGTCGTCGCCGTCTCCCGACCCGACCGGCGATCGGCCCGGGATGAGTCACGACGCGGGGCGCGGCGTGCCGTGCGCGGCCGACGGCGGCGCCGACCACGAGGCGCTCTACGCCGCCGAGCGTGCGGCATTCGATGGCACCGACCTCGAGCAGCTGCGCGAATTCGCCGAACTCCGTGCCCTGGTGGACGCCGTCACGTCCGGCCACTGGTGGCCGGGGCCTCGGGTGGCGATGCGCGCCGCTCGGGCGGACGCCCTGTCGTCCCGAGCCGTGGAGGTGCCGTCGGGGTCCGAGATCCGTCTCGCGGGGCCGCAGCTGACGACCGCGACAGCGGCCCACGAACTGGCTCACGCCCTCGCCGGTGTTCGCGCCGGCCACGGGCCCACCTACCGCCGAGCGCTGCTCGACGTCGTCGAGGTGATCACCAACCACGATCCCACCGATCGACGTCGGCTGCTGCACGTCGACCAGCTCTCCGTGGCGTTCGCCGATGCGGGTCTCGCCGTGGGGCAGCGCCGTTGGCCGCCTCCGCCCGCGTCGCTCTCGGGTCCGATCGCTCTCTGAAGGGGGCGTCGCCGCGGCGGTCCCCGGGGATCGCCACCGTCGCTCAGTAGAGTGGCGGCCCCACACGGGGTGTAGCGCAGCTTGGTTAGCGCGCCTGCTTTGGGAGCAGGAGGCCGGGAGTTCGAATCTCCCCACCCCGACCACGCTGACCGCTTCAGCGCTCGCGAGCGAGATGCCTCGCCCGACATCGGCCCGGGGCGATACCGCGGCTGCACCATGTCAGCCGATGCGCTGCTGGTGGCCGGCGCACAGGTAGGTCGACCGGCCGGTGACCTCGGTCCGTTCGATGTGGCCGTCGCAGCGGGGGCACGGAAGATCGGATTCGCGGTGGGGGAGCAGCCAGTCGTCGGGCATCTCCTCGACGCTGGCGTGGCATGCGATCGCCTCGTCGATCACTCTCCGCATCGTCGCGTGCAGCATGCGCAGATGCCCATCGTCGAGGTGGGCCGTCGCCGAGCGCGGATCGATGCCCGCCTGGAAGCAGATCTCGTCGGTGTACACGTTGCCGAGCCCGGCGATCACCTCCTGGTTCATGAGCGCACCCTTGATCGTGCCCCGGCGACTCTCCAACCGCTGAAGGAACGCAGGGAGATCGACGTCGTCGGCCAGCGGGTCGGGGCCGAGCTCCCCGGCCGCCACGTACTCGTCGACGTCGTCGACCCACGAGATCGTGCCGAACTTGCGCTGGTTCACGAAGGCGAGGTGCCCGCCGTCGGCGAAGTCCAACCGCAGTTCGGTGTGAGGAGGAGCGTCGCCGGACGAGGACTCCAGCAATCCGGTCATCCCGAAGTGCAGCTGCAACCACCCCCCGTTCGACGAGCGCAGGAACAGGTGCTTGCCGTGCCGACGTGTCTCCTCGAGCCGGCTGCCGCGCAGGTGACGACGGATCGTCCCGGGGGAGACGTCGTCGACGAGCTGCGACCGCAGGAAGACGTCGTCCACGTCGCGGTGCAGCGACGTCGCGTCCGCGTACCGCTTGAACAGCTCGACGTCGGGGAGCTCCGGCACCAGCGCCCGTTCTCGCCGTCAGTCGCCTGCCGCGACGGCTCGGATGCGTTCGCCGAGCTCGCCGTCCCACAGCTCGAAGCAGCTCTCCTGGTCGGGGCCGAGCTGGTGGAGGTACACGTGGTCGATCCCCGCATCGCGGGCGACGCGCACGGCATCGACGATCGGGTCGAGGTCGGGACCGCACGGTGTCGACTCGGCGAGCATGTCGCCGGTGACGACGCCACTCGCCTCCTCGAAGTGCCGCGGAGTCGCCAGATCCTGGCTGAGCTGCCCGGGAAGGCTGCTGTTCGGCCAGACCCGCAGCGCCGTGGCGATCGCGTCGTCGCGGTCACGCGCCCAGCAGAACGTGACCTGGCCGTAGCGCGGCCCGGAGCCACCGGCCTGTTCGAATGCCGTGACCAGCTCGGACGAGTCGGCGTGGGTCCACAGGCCGTCGGCGCAGCGGGCGGCAGCGCTCACGGCGATCGGGCCGAACGCCGACATCACGATCGCGGGAGGTTGCTCGGGGGCATCGAAGATCCGGGCGTTCTCGACCGTGTAGTGGGCGCCGCGATGGGTGACCGAGTCGCCGGTCCACAACCGGCGGATCACCTCGACGGCCTCCTCGAGCATCTCGATGCGCTGCGGGGCGGGAGGCCAGCGGTCGCCGAGGACGTGTTCGTTGAGCGCCTCGCCGCTGCCGACGCCGAAGACGAACCGGCCCTCCAGCAGGAGCGATGCAGTCGCCGAGGCCTGGGCGATGATCGCCGGATGGATCCGAACGGTCGGGCACGTCACACCGACGGCGACACCGATCGCATCGGTCCGCTCGGCGATCGCGCCGAGCACCGACCACACGAACGGTGAGTGCCCCTGCTCGGCGATCCAGGGATGGAAGTGGTCGGAGACCGACACGAAGTCGAGGCCGTGCTGCTCGGCCAGCCCGGCCAGCTCGACGAGACGCGCCGGGCCGTGCTCCTCGGAGGAGAGGGACCATCCGATCTGCACGTGACCTCCTTCGTCGTGTCCGCCGTCGGGATTCCCGATGGCCGACATCACCAAACCGGCAGAAGCGACAGCGGGGTCTGACCCCGCTGTCGCTTCTCGGGACCTTCGGGGCTGGCGGTCGGGTGCATCGGTCGGACAGGCTGGACTCATGGTCGAGCGCTCAGACTCCGTTCCGGTCGAGGTGTTGGAGGAGCTGGTCGCCGCTGCCGTGCTGGCGCCCTCGTCGCACAACACCCAGCCCTGGCTGTTCGAGCTGCACGAGGGTGAGGTCGACCTCCACGCCGACCGGATCCGGTCCCTTCCCGTGAACGACCCCGACGACCGCGAGCTGACCATCAGCTGCGGCTGTGCGCTTCGCAACCTCGAGCTCGCCGCCGGCGAACACGGCCTCACCCCCACGGTGTCCGTGCTGCCGGACGACGGCTGGCCGGATCTGCTGGCCCGGGTACGACTCGAACCGTCCTCCGACGGCACCTACAGCGACTGGTCAGCGGCTCGCACCGCGCGCCGCACGACACGCGACCCCTTCGAGGCCGACCGGGTCGACGACGGCACCGCCGGCGAACTCGCTGCGTCGGTCGAGGCGTTCGGTGTGACCGCACATCTCGTCGAGGGCGAGGAACGGGATCTGCTCGCCGACCTCGTCGCCGAGGGCGACCGGGTGCAGTTCGCCGACCCGCACTGGCGTCGTGAGCTGGCGAGCTGGATGCACCCCCGCCGTCACGGTGAGGGGCTGGTCGTTCCCGAGATCGTCGGGCTGGCGACACGAGCCGTCGTGTCGGCGTTCGACCTCGGTCGCAGCACGGCGTCGAAGGATCACGACCTGCTCGCCGACGCACCCGTCGTCATCGTCCTCGCCACCGACCACGACGACGCTGCGGCCTGGTTGGACACGGGCAGGGCGCTGCAGCAGTTGCTGCTGCTCGCCACGTCGTACGGCATGCAGGCCGGCTACCTCAACCAGCCCTGCCAGGTGGCGTCACTGCGCGGTCGGCTCCAGCAGCTCGTACCCGACCGTCGCTACCCGCAGGTGGTGCTCCGACTCGGCCCTCTCGCCGAGCAGCTTCCCGCCACGCCGCGTCGGGAAGTGGACGACGTCGTCATCACCCCCACCGCTTGAGCGGCACGGCGGGTCAGCCACGTCACGCGACGGCCGGCGACGTCACGTCAGGAACCGGTGAGAGCGGCCAGAGCGTCGGCGACGGTGGTGCGCGGCGCAGCCGGATCCGCCCACGGATCGTCGGTCTGGCCGAGCCGGCGGAACACGTTGCGCAGGGTGATCCGGCGGGGATCGAAGCTCGACGAGAGCGCCTCGTCCCAGTCGAGCGGGGCGGCGACCGGGGCCTCGGGAAGGGGTCGCAGCGAGTACGGCACCACGGCGTGGTTGGCGGCCGAGTTGCGCAACACGTCGAGGAACAGCTCCCCGCCGCGTTTGTCCTTGCGCTGCTCCAAGGTGAACGGGCCACGGGGTTCGACCTCCTCGGCGACGGCCCTCGCGAATCGTTTGGTGAGGTCGTAGTCGGCCGGTTCGCCGCCGCCTCGCCCACGGGGTCCGGCGCCGCCGTCGATCACGTCGACCACCACGTGCAGGCCTCGCGAGCCCGTCGACTTCACCCGTGGCTCGAGGCCCAGGTCGTCGAGCACGGCACGCAACTCGCGAGCGGCGTCGCGCACCGGATCGAGGTCGTCGCCGGACGGGTCGAGGTCCCACACGACCTCCACGGGGCGGTCGGGATCATCGGCGCGACCGAGCAGCGCATGCAGCACGATCGCCCCCTGATCGGCGAGGTAGGCGAGATCGTCGACGTCGTCGGCATCGAGGACGGTGTACCGCGTCGTGCCGCCCTCGGCGGTCGGGATGTCGACGCGTTCGATCCAGTCGGGGACATGGTCGGGCGTGTTCTTCTGGAAGAAGCCGTCGCCGTCGATCCCGTCGGGGAACCGTTGGAGCACGAGGGGCCGCCGCGCCGCGTGAGGGAGGAGATGAGCTGCGATCCGGCGGTAGTAGTCGACGACCTCGGCCTTGGTGATGTCGTCGTGTGCTGTCCCTCCCGCGGAGGAGTCCACTGCCGGGAAGAACACCTTGTCGGGGTTCGAGACGTCGGGTGGCGTCGGGCTCACGGCGTCGCCTCCGGCACCTCGCGGACGACGTCGGCGGCGTCTTTGTCGTCACGCAGGCCGAGGTAGCGGGGATGGCGGAGCTTGCCGGCGTTCGTCCACTCGGTGAAGCCCACCTCGCACACCAGATCCGGGGTGACCCAGTGGATGTCGTCGCCGTCGGGCGCCTCGTCGAACGGGGACGTCGACCGCTCGCGCCGGTCGAGCAGCCGGCGCAGCTCGTCACGGGTCTCGGTGTCGAATCCCGTCCCGACGCGTCCGGCGTGGACGAGCCGGCCACCGCCGTTCCCGTCGCCGTCGTCGGCGTGGTAGCCCACGATGAGCGCCCCGATGCCGTTGCGTTCGCCCTTCGGTTCGGTGAACCCGCCGATCACGAGCTCCTGACGGGCGACGCACTTGAGCTTCAGCCAGTCCCGGCCCCGGCCCGAACGGTACGGCCGGTCGGCGCGTTTCGCGATCAGACCCTCCCAGCCACGCCGGCAGGCGTCGTCGAGGTAGGCGGAGCCCTCCGCATTGCGGTGGGAGCAGAAGCGCAGCGGGTCGTCGAAGTCGACCTCTTCGACCAGCATCGACTTGCGCTCCCGCAGCGTCAGATCCGTGATGTCGTCCCCGTCGACGTGCATCAGGTCGAACAGGTAGAGAAAGACGGTGATGCCGCTGGAGCGGGCCTCGTCGGGGTCGGTCAGCCCACTGCGCTGCTGCAGACGGCTGAAGCTCGTGACGTCACCGTCGAAGGCGACGATCTCACCGTCGGCGACGAAGCGTCGTGGCGTCCGCTCGGCGATGGCGTCGACGAGTTCCGGGTAGGTGGACGAGCGGTCGATGCGGTTGCGGCTGCACAACGAGATCCGATCGCCGTCGCGCACCACCACCACCCGGATGCCGTCGAGCTTGCGCTCGAACATCCACTGGGGCCCGTCGACCGGCTCGTCGACGAGGGTGGCCAGCTGCGGCTCGACGAAGCCCGGTCCGCTCACGACCCTGTCCCCTCCGCCGCATCGCCGTCATCCGCATCGCCGTCATCCGACGTGTCGCCGGTCTCGTCCATCAGGTCGGCGATCTCGGCGACGGTGTGACCGGAGCGCACCGACTCGGGTTCGGTGGAGGTCGGGTTGCGGCGTGCGTCGGCGTCGTCGTCGTCACGCTTGACCAACAGCCACTGGTCCTCCTCGGGACGGAACCGCTGCAGCGTGTAGCCGCCGCCGAGCTTCTCGGCATCGACGCGGAAGTTGAGATGTCCGTCGTCGAGGGCGTCGGCGACGTCGACGGGCTCGCCGTCGTCGCCGGTCGTGGTGTTCGTCCAGGTGCCGAGGTCCCAGACGATGACGGAGCCGCCTCCGTACTCCTCCTCGGGGATGGCGCCCTCGAAGTCCGCGTACCCCAGCGGATGGTCCTCGACCCGGACGGCGAGGCGCTTCTCGCGCGGGTCGGTGGACGGCCCCTTGGGGACGGCCCACGACAGCAGCACTCCGTCGTGCTCGAGGCGAAGGTCGTAGTGCTCGCTCGACGCAGCGTGATGCTGCACCACGAAGACCGGACGCTCGAGCCCCGCGGGCGCGTCGTCGCCCATCGGTTCGGACGTCCTCTCCGGATGCCGCTTGTCGCGGTACCGGCGTAGTCGCTCGCTCATGTGACGGTGCTTCCCGCCCGGGCCGCCCGCTAGTCATCCCGTGTCGATCGCTCTGCGCGACGGTCGTGCGGGCTGCGGTCTGTCACGAGCGGACGGCGTCGACGATGGCGGCGGCGTCGATGCCGGCACATCGGCGCTGCTCGGCGGGGGTGGCGGACGCCGGGACGGCATCGACAGCCAGGTGGATCATCCCGGTGTCGCCGGTGCCGGCTGCAACGCCGTGGCGGACGAGTGTCGAGGCGACTGCGTCGCCCAGCCCACCCTCGCGGCGGTGGTCCTCCACCACCACCAGTCGTCCCGATGACCGGGCGGCGTCGAGCACCGCTTCCTCGTCGAGCGGCTTGATCGAGTAGGCGTCCAGTACCTGCACGGCCACATCGTCGGCATCCAGCCGGCGTGCCGCTTCGAGGGCGTCGTGCACCGACTGCCCCGACGCGATGATCGTCGCCACCGGCTCGTCCTGCTCGTGGAGCACGATGCTGCCGCCGATCCGGAACTCGGTTCCCGCGTCGTGGACGACCGGCGTCTCCTGACGCAGGGTCCGCAGGTAGGAGATGCCCGGCCGATCGATCAGCTGGGGGAGCAGGGCCGCGGTCTGGTTCGCATCGCTCGGGCAGACCACCGTGGAGTCGGCGAGCGTCCGCATCATCGACACGTCCTCGAGAGCCATCTGCGACGGGCCGTCCTCGCCGATGCTGACCCCCGCGTGGGAACCGACCACCGTCAGATCGGCGCGGCTGATCGACGCCATCCGCAGCACGTCGGCGGCGCGCGTGAGGAAGGCGCCGAACGTCACCATCACGGGGCGCCACCCCGACGCCTGGAGCCCGATCGCCATGCCCGTCATCAACTGTTCGGCGATGTACGACTGGACGAAGCGGCCGTCGAACTCGTCGGCGAAGTCGTCGAGGCGTGTCGAGTTCTTCACCTCGCCGTCGAGGGTGACCACATCGGGCCGCGCTGCGCCGACTGCGACGATCGCCGCGCCGAAAGCGTCCCGGGTGGCCGAGGAATCTCCCACGTCCCAGCGCGGCAGTTCCACCGTGCCGGAGCGGCCAGCGGGTCCGTCGGCACGGGCATCCGGATCGGCGGGCGCCCAGGGTGGCCCGTCCACGAGGTCCGGTGCGAGCGGGACGATCGAGAGGTTCCGTCGCCCGCCGAGTTCGGCGATCGCCGCATCGGGATCGTCGAGCGGCTTGCCGTGCTTGCCGTTCTCGTCGGCCGTCTCGCTCGCGCCACGGCCCTTGACGGTCCGCGCCACGATCGCCGTCGGACCGTCGTGGGCGCGCGCCTCTGCGAGAGCCTCGTCGATCCCGTCGACGTCGTGTCCGTCGATCGTGATCGTGTGCCAGCCGAACGCGCCGAAGCGTGTCGCGTAGGCGTCGACGTCCCAGCCATGACGTGTCGGGCCGGTCTGTCCGAGCCGGTTGACGTCGAGGAGCGCCGTGATGCCGGGCATCTTCGCCGTGCCGAGGTGCTCGGCCGCCTCCCAGATGGCGCCCTCGGCGAGTTCGCCGTCGCCGCAGAGCACCCAGACGTGTGGATCGTCGAGGCCGGCGAGGCGGTGGGCAGTGGCCAGGCCGGCGCCGATCACGAGCCCGAGCCCGAGCGAGCCGGTGGCCGCCGGCACGCCCGGCACGCGCGGCGTGGGGTGGCCCTCGAGGATGCTGTCGAGGCGGCGGTAGGCGTCGTCGACACCGTCGAAGCCGTCGATCCGGCCGCTGATGGCGCCCATCGAGTCGAGCAGAGCGTAGAGCAGGGGGCTGGCATGGCCCTTGGAGAACAGCAGCCGGTCGTTGCCGAGCCGGTCGGGATCGTCGGGATCGAGCCGCAGGTGCCGGCTGGCGAGCACGGCGATCAGGTCGGAGGCGGACATCGACGACGTGGGGTGGCCCGACCCGGCGGCGGCCGACATCGAGATCGCCCGGACCCGCAGGTCGGCGGCCAGCTCGGTGAGTCGGTGCCGCCCGTCGTCGTCCAGCGGATCGGAACGGGTCGTCGTGCCGGTTCCGGTGGCGGTGGTCGGTGGGGTCATCTCGCTCCTCGATCTCTGCGGAAATCCGTGGGACATCCGTGCGCCGGTCGGTGCAGGCGTCCGACACGCGGCTACCCGATCGGGTGCGGTCCTACTCCTGCGGGTCTACCTCTGCGCATCGACGGCCGGGGCGTCGACGCCGACGCCGCCCTCCCAGTGCTCGAGCGTCTGCACGGCCCAGTACACCGTCACCGGCACCAGCTGGAACAGTTCGAGCAGCAGGATCTGGTGGCGCCACTCGTCGACCACCAACCCGGCCACGACCACCACCACGGCGGTGGACGCCATCGTCGCCGCCGTCGCGGCATACACGCGCCGGTAGCCGGGGGAGGCGATCCGCGAGTTCACGACCATCGTGGCGAACAGCGCCCCGAACAGCACGACCGCCGCCACGCCGTGCGCCCGCTCGACGAAGCTGTCCCGGAAGAATCCGTACCAGATCCCGCCGGTCACGAGCAGGACGACGGCGAACACCAGACCCACCGCTCCCGACCGGTCGATGGCCGGCACCGAACCGGCGGCGCTGCGGCGGGCAGCGATCCACCCGATCGTGACGGCGACCACGCCGGCGATCACGAGCGCCGCCACGTTGTTGTCGATGAACGCCAACTGCAGCTCGTCGCTCGACGGCGCCCGACCGTCGAGCACGCTCCGCTCGAGCGCCGTGGTCGACGAGCAGTTCTGCTCCGGCCGGCTCGTCGGTACCACGGCGACGATCGGCGCCACCACTCCGGCGACGTTGAGCAGGGCATCCTCGAGCGGCGTTGCGCCCTCGATCGCCACGAAGGCGACACCGATCGCGATGAGCGCCCCGACGAACACCGTCTGGACCGGGGTGTAGTGGTAAGCGCTCAGCGACCCCTGCCAGCACCCGGCGTTCGCCCGCTCGATCAGCACGGATGCGAGCAGCGCGCTCAGCACCACCACGATCGCCAGCCGCAGGTACCGGTACGTCACCACGGCGAACGGCACGTCCCCCTGCGCCGTCGTCACTCGTCCCTCCTCCCGTCGACGTTCCCGGCAGCATCACACCCGCCCGGGCGCACACTACGACGCAGCGATCTCCTCGAGCAGCTCCACGGCCGCCATCCGGGTTGCCGGACGTGCCGCCAGTTCGGACAGGTCGCTCACCCGTGCGGCGATGCCGGGATCCGTGAGCACCTCGTGGAGCAGTGACTCGATCCGGTCGGATCCGACGTCGGCTCCGTCGCAGGCGCGGCCGATGCCGTGGTACCCGACCCTGGCGGCGACGCCGTTCTGGTCGAGGTGCCCGGTGGAGCACACGAGCATCGGGACACCGGACACGATGCACTCGTTGAGGCCGGCGCTCCCGCCGTGCACGATCGCGGCGTCCGCCGACGCCAGGATCTCGACCTGGGGAGCCCATGCCAGCACCAGCACGTTGTCGGGCACCGGGCCGAGCGTCGAAGGGTCGGCACGTCCACCCAACCCCACCACCAGTTCCCACTCCGGGTGCCGCGTGAACACCTCGACGATGCGGCGGAGGAGGCCGGTGTCGGCCGCCCAGTAGCTCCCGAGCGAGCAGTAGACCAGACGTCGGCCGGGATCGGCGCGACAGCGCTCGGTCACCTCCTCCCACGGCCGCGCCCCGTCGGCCGGCGAGCGGGCCTCGCGACGCGAGGTGTGCACCATCGGGCCGACGTAGTGCCACTGCGCAGACGCACCCTCGCCGAACTCGAGCTCGCGCAGGTTGGTGGTGAGCACCGAGACGTGGCGGTATCCGTGAGGACGCAGCCACTGGCCGGTGTCGGTGGAGCGGTGCAGGTCGAATCCGCTCCGTCGTGCCACGGCGCGGAGTGCGTCCCGGCTCGTGGTCGCATACGACACCGGGCCGAGGCGATCGACGAGCGCACGCCACGACCGACGTCGTCGACGGCGGGCAGACGCACTCCGTCGTCGGACGGCCGCCCAGGCCGCATCGATCCCGGCCCGGTCCTCGGGGAGGAGCCAGGTGTCGATCGGTGGAACGCCCGGCCGCGGTTCGATGGCGAACAGGAACGTCGTCAGCGCAGTCGGCACCGTCGTGCCGGCGGCGACGATCACGGCGACGTGGGCCTCGACGTCGACCACCAGGAGGTCCGGGTCGAACGTGCCGAGCTGCTCGATCAGTTCCTCGCCGCGCACGGTGCGGCGCCGCGCCCGCCGCGCCGTGATCGGCAGGCGCACCAGCGCAGCGATCCGCGCCGGGATCGAGCCGCTCCGCAGGGCGGCCAGGCCGGCTCGGAGCTCGTCGAACGCCTGTCGATCGGCACGCAGGGGGACGAAGCGGAACCCGTTCGTCTCCACCGTGTCGCCGATGTCGGCATGGCTGAGGAACACCACGTCGTGTCCCCGCTCGGCGAGCCGACGAGCCAACTCGAGCGACGCATGCAGTGTGCTGGTGATGCCGTTGGTGACCAGTGCGACGCGCATGAGGGAACTCAGCCGGTGGCGGCGGGTGGTGAAGCCGTCGCCGCCTTCGCAGCCGTCACGGCGCCACCGCCTCGAACGTCATGGTCTCGAACGCCACCAGTCCCGCCGGCATCCGGGCGTCGTTGGCCAGACCGCGCAGCGCGGGATCGTTGCTGTCCTGCAGCTCGAACTGCTCGATGTGATCGAACCCGGCGCGTTGCAGAGCGGACCGGAGCGTCGGTGCGTCGTACAGGAACCGGTGCCCCCAGTCGCGCACGTTGTTGTTCAGCACGTACACGGGATTGGCGACGTCCGGGTCGACGCCGGCGACGTGGCGGTCGATGATCAACTCGATGTAGCGCCGTTCGTCGTCGGAGCGTTCCTCCGCAGGTCGGAACAGGCCCAGCAGGCGACCCAGATCCGGCGTGGACACGCGCAGCCGCCCACCCGGACGCAGCACCCGCCGGATCTCCGCCAGCAGCCGCTCGCCCGCGACGTGGTCGAGATGCTCGATCATGTGCTCGCTGTACACGTGGGCGAACGTGTCGTCGGGGAACGGCAGCGGCTTCGTCGCGTCGATGCGGACGGCCTCGAGGGTGCGTGGCGAGAAGTCGGAGTTCAGCCATCCGGCGAGCGGCCGCGTGCCGCACCCGAGCTGGAGCCGGGGATCAGGCTCGTCGGCGAGATGCCGGGTGACCAGTTCCCGGTCGGTCGAGCCGCCGCGGCTGCGTACCCAGTGTCGTGCCGTGCGCACGTCGTCGACCAGGCCGAGGTCGGTCAGCCGGCTGCGAACGGTGTCCCGCCAGCTCATCTCCGATCAGCCCACGCCCAGCAGGCGCGCCACGATGTTGCGCTGGATGTCGGACGTGCCCGAGTAGACGAGTCCGCCGATCGCGTCACGCAGGTCCCGTTCGACCTCGAACTCCGACACGTAGCCCTTGGCGCCGTGCACCATCGCCCCGTCGAGCGCCGCCGCGACACCGGTCTCGCTGGCGGTGAGCTTCGACAGCGCGGCCGCCATCGCCACGTCACGACCGGTGACGAACGCCATCGCCGCCCGGTACAGGAACAGGCGCGCCGCTTCGTGGCGCTGCTTCATGTCGGCGATCCGGTGGCTCACGGCCTGGTAGTGACCGATCGGATGACCACCCTGCTCGCGACCGCGGGCGTAGGCGATCGCATCGTGCAGCTGGCGTTCGATCGCTCCGACCTGGGTGGCGAACACGAAACTCCGTTCGACCTCCAGCACCGAGTTGAAGATGCTCGCACCGGCGCCCTCGCGCCCGATCAGCGCCGTCGGAGGCAGGACCACGCCGGTGAACGCGATGTCGCCGAACGGGGTGGTGCGCATTCCCATCTTCTCGCGGTTGGGGAGCCGCTCGACGCCGTCGACGTCGGTGGGGACGAGGAAGGCGGAGAGACCCCAGCGCCCGGCCTCCGGCGCCGTGGACGCGAACACGATCACCATGTCGCACCGGGACCCCAGCGTGATCCACGCCTTGCGCCCGTCGAGCACGTAGCTGCCGTCGTCGCTCCGCTCGGCCGTGGTCGCCACTGCGTAGGCGTCCGAACCCGAGTCGGGCTCGGTCATGGCGAACGCACCCAGCGCATCGCCGGAGATCAGCCGGGGAAGCCACGTCTCCTGCTGCTCCGGCGTGCCGAACCGGACGAGCGTCTCCTGCGTGCTGAGGATCTGGCTGCCGATCGCGAAGGCGAGACCGTTGTCGCGGCAGCCGTAGCCGAGACCCTCGAGCGTCAGCAGGGTGGTTGCCAGGTCGGCGCCCCGGCCACCGAGTGCAGTGGGCACCCGCACGCCCTGGATGCCCCGTTCCGCGCAGCGCTTCCAGTCGTCGTGGGCGAAGGAGGAGGTGCGGTCGGCTGCGACGCGATCGTGGTCGACGAGTTCGGCCGCCGCCCACGTGGCCACCGAGCGCTTCGCCTCGTGGTCGACGTCGGCCATCGCCCTCGCGATCGACAACAGCTCGGCGTCGAGGTCCGACCGCTCGGCCGGCGGCGAGGCGCTCACCGCTGTCCCGACCCTCGGAGCCGGAGGCGCCCCATCTCGTCCACGTCTTTCCACTCGTCCTGGAAGTCGTCGTTGTTCCACTGGCCGAGACCCGGATAGAAGACGCGGCTGCCACCGTGGCCCTCGAACGCCTCGCCGTTCCAGCGCGGATCCGCCGGCTCGTCGACGCGCTGGTAGCGGCTGTCGGACGAGAGGCGGCAGCGGCCCGTCTCCGATCGGTTGTCGAGCGCCCCGTGCAGCGTGTGCATCCCGAAGCACAACACGTCCCCGGGCCGGAAGTCGGTGGTCAGCCAGCGGGCGCCGTACTGCTGCTGGACCGCAACCGGGTCGGCGTCGAGCCAGGTGAGACCGTCGCGGTCGGCGTCGGCGCGCAGGTAGCCGGCGTGCAGCCGCTCGGACCGGTGGCTGTCCTCGAGCACGATCAGCGCGCCCTCGTGCCGCTCCACCCGGCCGAGCGGGATCCAGCTGGAGAAGATCCGGCTGGTGCCGCGGTTCATGTACGGCCCGTCGCAGTGGAAGCCGCATCCCTCGCCGGGGCGGACGAACCGCGGCCAGCGCATGTCGAAGCTGCGGACGTCGCCGTCGAGGAGCGCTGCATGGACGGCGAGCACCTCGGGGGCGTCGGTCACGCGCAGGTACGCCGATCCGGTGCGCACGCTCTCGGAGAACGCCCGGAGGTTGGCGTGGGGAACGCCGGAGCCGTTGCCGGCGATGGCCTCGTCGACGGGGTGGCGGTCGTCGATCTCGCCGAGAACGGCGTACTTCAGCAGCACCTCGTGCCGGGCGGCCAGCACCACGGCGGGGTCGAGCAGGCCACGGAAGAAGAGGTGGCCGCGCTCGGCCATCGCTTCGCGCAGGGCGAGGTCGTCGCCCAGCAGGTGGTTGGACGGCTCGAGTTCACCGAACCGGTCGGCTCGGATGTCGACCGGATGGTCGTTGGCGGTGAGGTGCATGCGGGGTGGTGACGTGGAGGATCGACGGAGGTGAGCGACGGAGGCGAGTGGAGGCGAGACGCAGAAAGACGGGCGAGTTCCCGCTGAGCTTGTCATACGGTGCCCAGCACGGGTACGTATGTCAATTCGTGCCGACCATCGAGACGACCTCACGCAGTGACGCCACGGCGGGCTCACTCGTCGATCTCCTCGATCCGGTGCGCCTCACGGCGATCGGCGTGGATCTCCACGCCGAAGCCCTCACCGACGGTGTCCGTTCGTCGACCTGGGCGGAGTACGCCGATGCGGCCGGCCGGCTGTCGGCGGTGTTCGCCGACCTCGGGGTGCAGCCCGGCGACCGGGTCGCAGTGCACCTCACCAAGTCGGTGCAGTCGTTCGTGGCCGTCCACGCCGTCCTGCGGGCGGGTGCGGTGGTCGTGCCGCTCGACCCACTGGCACCGGCCGCCCACGTCGCGCCCGTGCTCCTCGACGCAGGTGCCGCCGTGCTGGTCACCGACGTCCGCACGAGCCTGCTCGAGGACGTGCTCGACGCGGTCGGCGACGTCGTCGGTGCGGTGGTCCGTCCCCTCGCCGACGCACCGGTGTTGGCCGATGGCGTCGTCGTCGAAGTGCTGGCGGACACGATCGCCGCCTCGTCGCCCCGTGTTCCCGTCCAGCCGCACCCGGAGGACGCGGCGTACGTGATCTACACGTCGGGCTCCACCGGCGCACCCAAGGGAATCGTCCACACCCACGCCAGCGCCCTGGCGTACGCGCACGGTGCAGCGACGCTCTACGGCCTGCGTACCGACGACCGGCTCGCCAACATCGCGCCGCTGCACTTCGACCAGTCCACCTTCGAGCTGTACGCCGGCCCCCTCGCCGGCGCCGCCGCGATCGTCGTGCCCGATCCGGTCCTGCGATTCCCCGCCAGCCTCAGCCGGCTGGTGGCCGACCAGCGGGCCACCGTGTGGTACTCGGTGCCCTACGTCCTCATCCAGCTGGCAGCGCGGGGAGCACTCGACGAACGCGACCTGTCGTCGTTGCGGTGGGTGCTGTTCGGCGGTGAGCACTTCCCACCCGCCCGGCTCGCCGACGTGATGCGCCGTCTGCCGGCGGCTCGGTTCTCGAACGTGTACGGCCCGGCCGAGGTGAACCAGTGCACGTTCTTCCACCTCGACGACCCGCCCGGTGACGACGAGCGGATCCCGATCGGCACGCCGTGGCCGTGGGCCGACGTGCGCATCGTCGCCGACGCCGGGACGGACGGCACCGTCACCGACGGCATCGAGGCCGTGGCGGGCGAGCCGGGGGAGCTGTGGGTGCGAACCCCCACGATGATGTCGCAGTACGCGAACCGCCCCGACCTCACCGACGCCGCCGTCGCAGAGGACCCCGACGGCGGCCGGTGGTACCGCACCGGCGACCTCGTCGTCGAACGACCCGACGGCCTGCTCGACTTCCTCGGACGTGTCGACAACCAGGTCAAACTGCGCGGCCATCGCATCGAACTCGAAGCGGTCGACGCCGCGCTGCGCGGGATCGAGGGCGTCGCCGAAGCGACCACCGTGGTCGAGCGCGCCACCGACGGCGGGACGACGCTCGGCGGCGAGGATCGTCTCGTCGCATTGGTGGTGACGGACGGCGTCACCTCCGAGCCGGTCGACCCCCGGACGGTGATGGCCGCCCTCGGCCGCCGACTGCCGCGCTACGCCGTTCCCGCGGCTGTCGTGCAGGTGTCCGGCCTTCCTCGCACGGCCAGCGGTAAAGTCGACCGTCGCGCTGCCCACGACCTGTGGGCAGCCCACCCGGATCGATGATCGTCGCCACCATGACCGAAGCCCGGGTGCCCGCGCCGACCGGAGGTGACTTCACGTGAGCACGCCCCACACCGACATCTCGAGTGACGCAGGTAGCCCGACCGACGACGCGGCGACGGGTGACGGCGCATTCCAGGCCGCGCTGATCGGGTTCATCGCCGAGTCCGTGGCGCTCGCCGACGACCCGATCGACGCCGACACCGACCTGCTGCTCACCGGCCTCGTCGACTCGCTGGGGGTCGTGATGATCGTCGGATGGATGGAGGCGGAGCTGGGTGTCGCCATCGACCCCGCCGACGTGGTGCTCGACAACTTCCAGACCGTCGGCCAGATGGTGGCGTATGCAGCGACCCTCGCACCGCCGGCCCACGCCGACCCTCCGACCACCACGGCATGACCCCACCGGCCGGCGACCGTGCGACACCAGCCGAAGCGGTATCGCTCCACCTGCCGAGCGAGGCGCGTCGCCGCCGGCGCTTCACACGCACCCAGTCCCTGATCTGGGCGAGCCAGCGGCTGCAGCCCGACGTGCCGCTGGCCAACATGGGCAAACGGTCGCGCATCGACGGTCCGGTCGACCCCGCCCGTCTGGTCAGCGCCTTCGATGCCGTCGTCCGGCGCACCGAGATGCTGCGGTCGGTGGTGGCGTCCGACACGACCGGCCAGCCGTGCCTCCGCGTGCTCGACGACCCTCCCCGGGTCACCGAGGTGGTCGACCTTCCCGCCGGTGACCTCGACCGCTGGTGCGCCGAACGCATCGCCCAGCCGGTCGACGCCACCTCGTGCGTGTACGACTCGGTGCTGCTGCGCCACGACGACCACGACTGGACCTGGTGGCTCGATCTCCACCACGTGGCCACCGACGCCTGGAGTTCGGCCCTCGTCTTCGAGGCCACGTCAGCCGCCTACGACGCCCTCACCGCCGTGGTCCCCACCGCCGCCGGCGGCTCGGACATCGCGCCCGATTCGACCTCCGATGTCACACCCGACGCGACGTGGGTCGGCGGCTCCGACGACACCGTCGAAGCTCTTCTCGACGAGGCGATCGGCGCAGTCGTGGATCCGACCTTCCTCGACGGCGCCGACAGGGGCGCCACCGCCGCCCGGGATGCCGCCCGGGACACGCCCGACGAACGGGCATCGGCCTGGAGCGCTGTCGTCGACGCAGCCGCACCGCACACGCCGCTCGCCCCCGACGGCTCCCGGGGCCGCCGCACCACGTGCGTCGATCGGGTGCGGCTCCCCGTCGACGACCGGCTCGACGAGTTGCTGGGCACCAGCTACCGCTCGATCAGCCGCGAACTCGGCCTGCTCACGTTGTCGGCGATGGCCACCGCGATCGCACTGCACCGGCTCGACGGGAGGCGGACCGTGCTGGCCGGCGTACCCGTGCACCACCGGTCGTCGCGCCACACCCGCAAGGTGGTCGGACCGGTGATGGAGTTGTATCCGCTGGCCGTCGCCGTCGACCCCGACGAGCCGTTCTCGGAGATGTTCCGGCGCACCCTGCGGTCGATCACCGAGCTGCTGCAGCGGGCCAAGCCCGGCGAGAGTCCCGATGCGCCCTTCGAGGTGGTGCTGAACGTGCTCACGGCCCGCTACGGCGACTTCGCCGGGCTGCCCACGACCACCGAGTGGATGCGTTCCGGCCACGTCGAGCCGAACCATGTGCTGCGATCACAGGTCTTCGACTACGCCCCCGATCCCGGATCACGTCCGGCCGGCGACGGGCTCCACTGGGAACTCGACGTGAACCACGGTCTCGGGGCGGATCCGCAGCGTCTCGCCGGCCACGTGGCGGTCGTCGTCGCCGCGCTGATCGAGGATCCCGGCGGCACCGCCGGGGCCGTGGAGCTGGTCGGGTCGTCCGAGCGCGACGAACTCGCACTCCTCGAACCGAGCCCCGAACCGAGGCCACTCGGGCTGCCCGTGCACGAGCAGATCCGCCGGCTCCTCGCGGATCGGCCCGACACCGTCGTCGCCGAGCACGGCGACGACACGCTCACGGCGGCGGCCTTCGACCGGCGTGCCGACGAGATCTGCGACGCACTGCTCGCCCGCGGCCTCACGCCCGGCCGAGCCGTCGGGCTGCGGATGCCACGCAGCCTCGACGTGCTGGTGGCGATCCACGGCGTGCTCCGCGCAGGCGGCGTGTTCGTGATGCTGTCGCCCGACGACCCGGCGGCCCGCCACGAGGCGATCGCCGCCGACGCCGACCTGTTCGACATCCTCGACGAACTCCCCGACACCGTCGAGCAGCCGGGCGACGTGCGGCGCCCCACCGTCGGGCTCGACGATCTCGCCTACATCCTCTACACCTCCGGCTCCACCGGGCGACCCAAGGGCGTGCCGATCCCGCACCGGGGCCTCGCCGACTACCTGTCGTTCGCCGTGGAGCAGTACGTCGGACCCGGCGACCCCCCGGTGGTGGCTCTCCACTCGTCGCTGGTCTTCGACCTCACCGTCACCAGCCTCTTGCTCTCGTTCCTCTGCGGCGGACGCGTCGTCGTGTTCGACGCCGACCCGGTCACCGCACTCGGCCAGGTGGCGTCCGACGATCGGATCACCTTCCTCAAGGCCACACCGTCCCAGCTCGAGATCTACACCCGTCTCGCGCCACCCGACCGTCCGCTCCGTACCGTGGTCGTGGGCGGGGAGGCGTTCCGCCGACCGGTCGCCCGGCGGATGGCCGCGGTGTGCCGACCCGGTGTGCGGATCTTCAACGAGTACGGCCCCACGGAGGCGGTCGTGGGCTGCACGGTCCACGAGTGGGATCCCGAGGTGGACACCGGCTCCGACGTGCCGATCGGCCACGCTGCCCCCGGTACCCGGCTGGTGGTGCTCGACGAGTACGGGCGGCTCACACCGGCGGGCGCGTGGGGCGAGCTGTACGTGCGGCGCCCCGGGATGGCCACCGGTTACCTCCATCTGCCCGAGGCGACCGCCGAGCGGTTCGTCGCGCTGCCCGAGGACGTGACGGGGTCGCCGGACGCCGCCGCCTGGTACCGCACCGGTGACCGCGTGCGCGTGGAGCGCCCGGGAGTCCTCACCTACGGCGGCCGGATGGACGATCAGCTGAAGGTGGGCGGTGTCCGCCTCGAACCCGCCGAGGTGGAAGCGGCCATCGTCGCCCTCGACGGGATCGACTCGGCCCTGGTGCGGGTGTGGAACCCCGGCGAGCACCGGCCCGGCGACCAGCGCTGCCGGCGCTGCGGGCTCGGCACCGACGTGCCCGGCACCACCCTCGACCACGACGGCGTGTGCAACGTGTGCCGCACCTACGACGCCGTCGCCCCGCAGGCCGAGCAGTGGTTCCGGACCGTCGACGATCTCGACACCGAGCTGGCCGACGCCCGCCGCCGCCGGCGAGGCGAGATCGACTGCCTCCACCTGCTGTCGGGCGGCAAGGACTCGACCTACGCGCTCTACCAGCTCGTCGAGCGCGGCTGGACGGTCCACGCGTTCACCCTCGACAACGGATTCATCTCCGACGGGGCGAAGGAGAACATCCGCCGCAGCGTCGCCGATCTCGGCATCACCCACGAGTTCGCGACCACACCGGCGATGAACGAGATCTTCCGCGACAGTCTCGACCGGCACGCCAACGTCTGCCAGGGCTGCTACAAGACGATCTACACCCTCGCCGTGGCCCGCGCCCACGAGATGGGCATCCCCGTGATCGCGACCGGGCTGTCGCGTGGCCAGTTCTTCGAGACCCGCCTCGTACCGCACCAGTTCGAGGCCGGCCGGTTCGACGCCGACGAGATCGACCGCACCGTGCTCGAGGCCCGCAAGGTCTACCACCACACTCCCGACGCGGTCACCGAGCTGCTGCCCGAGCAGCGGGTGTTCGACGACGATGCCATCTTCGACGAGGTGCGGTTCGTCGACTTCTATCGCTACGTCGACGTCGACCTGGCCGACCTCTACGACTTCCTCGAGAACCGTGCGCCGTGGGTGCGTCCCGCCGACACCGGCCGCTCCACCAACTGCCTCGTCAACGTGGCGGGCATCCGGGTGCACACCACCGAACGCGGGTACCACAACTACGCCGAGCCCTACAGCTGGGACGTCCGGCTCGGCCACAAGACCCGGGAGGAGGCGCTCGAGGAACTCGACGACGAGATCGACGACGCCGAGGTCGCCGACCTGCTGGCGGCGGTCGGCTACCAACCGAAGTCGACCGGCGTGCTCACCGCCTGGTACCGGGCGGACCACGATCTCGACCCCGCCCACCTGCGTACTGCACTGCGGGCGGCGCTCCCCGAGCACGCCATCCCGTCCGCGTTCGTGCGCATCGACGAGATGCCGCTGGCGGCGAGCGCCAAGGCCGACCCGTCGCTGCTCCCCGCCCCCACGCGATTCCACCGCTCCGACGCCGATCGCGTTCCACCCGCGACGGCCACCGAGGTCCGCATCGCCGACATCTGGGCCGCCGTGCTGGGGCTCGACGCCGTGGGTGTCACCGACGACTTCTTCGACCTCGGAGGAGCGTCGCTCGCCGCACTCGAGACCGTGGCCGCCGTCGACGTCGCGTTCGGCACGGATCTCCCCGACGCAGCCGTGTTCCGCCACCGCACGGTCCGCGAGCTCGCCGCAGCGGTCGATCGCCGTCCGATCGACGCCTCCCGGCCCGGCACCGGCGGGCTGCCTGCGATCCCGCCGCTCGATCCCGACGTCGTGCGGCCCTTGTCGGCGGGGGAGGAGGCGCTGCTGTTCGACTACCGGCTCGATCCGTCGAGCGCCCGCCACAGCGTGATCCGCCGCTACGTCGTGGACGGTTCACTCGACCCCGACCGTTTCGGAGACGCGGTCCGCAGGGTGGCGGTGGCGCACACTCCGCTGCACACGTCCTACGCCCCCGACCGACACCTGTTGGGTCCCTCCGAAGCAGTGGACGTGGCCGTGCTGCCGCCGATGAGTCGCGACGACTTCGACCGGTTCGCCGACGTGCAGCGAACGGTGCCGTTCGACCTCGACGCAGGGCCGCTCGTGCGGGTCCATGTCGCCGCCGTCGACGACGGTGCCCGCACGGCGGTGCTCCTCGCGTTGCACCACATCAGCGTGGACGCAGCGACTTTCGACCTCCTGTGGGAGCAGGTGGTGGCGCTCCACGAGGACGGCACGGAGCCGGATCTGCCCGTCAGCGCCGCCCAGCACGCTGCCTGGCAGCGATCGTCGGATGTCACCGCCGGCCGACG
>Ga0102937_1000232_pt1 | contig 23875 bp, 23 predicted proteins | sample SalPonR2_B_D1_MG_FD_78213 | JGI IMG/M metagenome (GOLD analysis project Ga0102937, IMG submission 78213) | Salt pond soil microbial communities from South San Francisco under conditions of wetland restoration - Salt Pond MetaG R2_B_D1_MG | ecosystem: Environmental > Aquatic > Marine > Intertidal... | reverse complement strand
GACCCCGGTGTGGGGCCGCACAGATCGTGAGCGCAGTAATCCGATGGCCAGCTGCGACGATCCGCTGCACCACGGCCCAAGTTCTGCGCTCGGTAGATAACACCGGCCGATTCGACGCGAGGGTCAGGTGACGGCGTTCGGCGCACTCACGTGGTCAGCACTGAGGTGTCCACCCGCACTCGTCAGGTCCACGAGCCGAGTCGGTCGAAGCCAAGTCCGATGAACAGTCGCTCAGATGCGACGTTGCCATCGGTAATGGTCGCTCCGACTTCGAAGACCCCTGCACCGGTCAGCGATCCGAGGCATCGTCGTACCAGAGCACCTCCGAACCCGAGCCGCTTGCGTGTGGACGCCACCACGACAGGGTCGATGTAGTGAACGTCGTTCACAACAACCACGAAGGCAAACGCCACGAGATCAGATCCGTCGAGCATGACGTACGAGTGCGGACGGACGATCGATGCGAGGTAGTAGTCGATGGCGCTGAGCGCATCGTCGAGAGACTCGCCTTCGTCGTCGATCGTGTTGCGATAGGCGTCCAGCATCAGCGCCGCGAACGAATCCCGCTGCTGCTCGTCGGGATGAATCGTCGGGAGCGGGGCCGACGTCGCGGCGACCTGGATCGGGGACATCCGATACTCGCTGCGCGTGCGCGTCACCTGCTCACTCCCATCGGCGTCATAGCGCGATCGTAGAAGACGGTCGGAGCACTCGATATCGCCGCACGTAATCTCGACTCGACGCGTCAGCACAGCGTGCGATAGCGGCCCCTATCGTGCACCCGATAACACCGAAGGGTTGACGCCTGCCGGACGCGTTCGGTGGTCGCGTTACGTGCGGCAGTCTCGTGGATTCGACCTACTCGGCTTCGCCGGAACGCGGGCGCGGGCCCGAGCGTTCCGGAGCGCGATCATCGCTCGGGTGCGGGCTGGCTTCGAGCGAGCGAATACGTGCCGTTCATGAGCGGGTGCGGAGCGTGCGGCTGGTCGTTGTTCTGATCGACCACCATATGGGTTACCATATGGTTATGGCTCGACGTGAAGTGCTCGTTCAACTCGACGACGAACTCGTCGAACAACTCGACGCATTGGCCGCCGGTCTCGGCACCAACCGATCAGAACTGTTGCGCCGTGGCGCGCAAGCCCTGCTCGACGCCGAAGGACTCGCGGCGGCCGATCGCCAGCTTCGCTCCGCGTACGAGCGTCAGCCGCCGACCCCCGTCTCGTCCAGTCCGCTCGACGACTCGCTGCTCAGACCACTCCTGCGTGGTAGCGCGTAACGACATCTTCTGGGCTGACCTCGGTCCGCCTGCTGGTCGCCGACCTGTGTGCGTGTTGACCCGGGATGCCGCTCTTGCGGTCCTGACCTCGGTGACCTGTGCGCCCATCACACGCACCATCCGAGGAATCCGCTCCGAGGTCGAACTCGGTACTGAACACGGCCTGCCCGAAGGTGTGCGTCATCAGTTGCGACAACGTCATCACCATCCCGCTCGACGCTCTCGACGAACAGCCCGTCGGCCACCTCGACGAGTTACACGCGCTCGCGTCGACGAAGCACTGCGCTACTCGCTCGACATCGTCTACTAGCCAGGATTTGAGCCGCACGATCTGATCGGCTGTGACCGAGCGAACGTGCCGATCAAGAGTGCAAAGTCGCGTGGCCGAACGTCGGCGATAGCGGGCTGTTGGTCGCATCTCTGTGTCGGCCTCGCAATACGTTGGAGCGGAGAACGTTGGCGAACGCATGCGGCCGAGCTTGCGGCGGAACATCCCGGTGCTGGCCTTTTGCCTCGTCGGCGGGCTGTTCGGGGTGCTCGTCGATGATGTTCCTACGATTGGGCGTCGGGCTCATGTTCGCCGCGACACTCACCCCGTTCTTGTTGCTGCTCCTCACGACCTGGTTTCGAATTTGGCAACGGCGTCGTGCTCACCTCGGTATTGGGCCGGGCGCGCTCATTTCGCGTCGGGAGTCAACCTTCAGGCTGCACCCCCTGGCGGTGGGATACTTCGGGAAGCCGACTGCGGTCGAACTTCGGTCCGCGGCTACCACCCGGACGGTGTCGCTTGCCACCGAGCCGACGTGACCATTCCGACGTAACGTCCTTGTGCGCAGCGAATCCTGCCCGGCCATCGAGGTTCTGAGCGACCTCAGAGCAGTCCGTGTTGCCGAGCAGCGTGGACCGCTGGCTTGCGGCCGTCCACGCCCAACTTGCGGTAGATGGCCTTGCAATGCGTCTTCACCGTGTTGAGCGAGACGAACAGCTCACTCGCGATCTCGCGTTGGGAGAGCTGCGAGGGCAGATAACGCAGGACGGCGAGCTCGCGTTCGGTGATCTCCTCGACGAGTTCGGTCGACGGTTCAGCTCGCACGCCGAGCCGGTGCCGGGCTTCGAGGCGGGCGAGTGTTGCGCCGACGATGCCGGCGTCGGGGCACCGGTCGATGGTCTGGCGTGCTTCACGGAGCAGCTGTGGTCCCGCCGGGTCGTCGTGTTCACATGCTGTGTCGCCGATGAGGGCGAGGACGTACCCCAGGGTGAAGGGCTCGGGTGCTCGCCGGGCGAGTTCGACCGCTTGCTCCGCCATGGCGGCCCGTTGTTGCGGATCGGAGGTGGTGCACGCCAGCACGGCGTGCGACATGGAGAGATGCGGCGACTCCGCGACGCTGTGGCCCCGGGCGTGTTCCAGGCTCGCCGCCGCGTGCTCAGCTGCCGATGACCGGTTCCCCAGCTCCATCTCGACGACGGCAGCGAACCCGGGCGCGATCGTCAGCGCATAGTCCGACGGCTCGGACGCGCCGAGTTCGCGGGCGATCGCGATGTACCGCAGCGCTTCGTCGAACATCCCGGCCCACGTGTATGCGGCGACCAGCCCGATCGCTCGGGTCGACTCGGTCGGGTGATCCATGCGCTGGGCGATCGAGATCGCGTCACCGAGGAGACCTTCGGCGAGGTGCACCATGATTCCGAGCGACGCGGTGAGGTTGGCGTCGGTTTCGTCGTCGCACTCGACGGCGATGTCGTAGTAGTGACGAGCACCCGCGAAGCGGCCCGTCGCGAGGTTGATCCAGCCGCGCACGATCGCACTCGGCGAGTGGCGTTCGGGGAGGTCGCCGAGCTGATCGAGCAAGCGGAGCACGGTGAAGATCTGTCCGCCGTTGAGCAGCGCAGTGGCGTGGATCGCGATCAGATCGCCGGCTGCGACGAGATCGCCTCCCGCGATGTAGTGCTCGATGGCCGTGTACATGTCGCCGCGATCGTGATGCCACGATGCGGCAGCGAGGTGCAGTTCGGGAAGACGATCGGGGATCTCACGGTCGGCCTCGAGGCGAAGCAGGTCACGCAGGAGGTGGTGATACCGGAACGTGGTGCCCGTCCGGTCGAGACCGATGAACAGCTGGTTGGCGGCAGCGGTACGGGTCAGCCATTGACTGCCGTCGGTCGAACCGGTCACGGCGTCGATCAGCGGACCGGTGAGCTGATCGAGGATCGACGTCTCGATCAGGCGTCGGCGCTCGTCGGGTGGGATCGACGCGAGGAGTTCGTCGGTGAGGTAGTCGACAACGAGTTGATCGTCGCCGCGGAAGCCGGCGATGAATCGGGACGTGTCGTCGACGCCTGCGAGCGACAGTCCGGCGAGGACGAGCCCGGCCGCCCACCCCTCGGTTCGGTCGCACAACGTGAGCAACGCCTCTCGATCCAGAGACGAGGTCCCGAGCAGGCCAGCCGCCTCCTCGGCGTCGAACCGGAGATCGGACGCGCGGATCTCGGTGAGCTGCCCTCGGACGCGGAGTCTGCCCAGTCGGAAGGCCGGGTCGATGCGCGTTGCGATCACGATTTGGACGTGGTCCGGGCAGAGGTCGATGAGTCGTTCGACGCCGTCGTGGATCGCCGTGTTGTCGATGACGTGGTAGTCGTCGATCACGATCACCAGCCGGTTCGAGCCATCGGCCAGCGCATTGACCAGCGCCGGGACGACCGAGTCGGGCGACCCTCCGGTCGAGACGATGGTCGGCTCGACCACGTTCCTCACGCCCGGTCGAGCGCTTTCGATCGCCCCGACGAGGTACGACCAGAACCTGACGGGATCGGCATCGCTGGGCTCCATCTGGACCCAGACCAGGTCGTCGTCGCGATCGGCCAGGGTTCCCGCGAGGAGCGTTGACTTGCCCGACCCGGCCGGGGCACTGACGAGCACGAGCCGGTGACGTTCGGCGACCGCTCTGTCCAGCAGTGCGTCCAGGCGGGCGCGCCGAACCAGACCGACCGGCACCGTCGGCACCTGCAGTTTCGTGGCGACCAACTCGCCTGCACCCTGTCCGACCATCACCGTCGAATCTAGCGACGCCCCTCGGATCCGAGTCTGGGGCGAATCACCCGGGTGAGGCGGCCGGGTGAGCGATGACGACTCACCCCGTTCAACGGGATCGTGATCCCATGACCGAACGACGGGGACCCACCCGCTATGAGATCGAGCTCGGTGGCCACGCCTCCGAACGCGTCCTCCGGCCGGTCAGCGACGAGTTCACGGTGGAAATGACCGAGGCGGGCACGACTCGCCTGGTCGGCGACGTTCGCGACTCGTCGCACCTCAACGGGCTCCTGGCTCACTACACCTCGCTCAACATCGAGGTGGTTGCGCTGCGTCGACTCGATCAGCACACCAGTGCCCCATCTCAGCGTGAGATACCGAATCACCACCTCGAAGGAGAACGGTCATGACCATCAGCACCCCCTTGGCGTCGGCCGATCAGACCAGCGACACACCGCGACGCACGTGGAGGCTCAGCCGCATCGGCGGCGCCGCAGCACTACTGGCCGCCGGCACGTTCGGCTACGGCATCACGATGTTCGCGACGTCACTCGCCGACTACACCGACCCCGATGCGACACCAGCCGAATCGGTTGACTTCCTCGTCGACCACCAGGGCCAGTTGCTCGCCTGGTACATCGGCATCTTCATCGTGTTCGGCGCCGCCCTCGTCCCCATGGCGCTCGCGCTCCGGCAGCGACTGGTCGATGCCACACCGATCCTTGCGAACACAGCGGCGGTGTTCGCCGGCATCTGGGCAGCGTTGATGTTCGCCACGGGCATGATCTCGAACATCGGGATCGAGGCCGTCGCCGACCTCGCCGACACCGACCCCGACCGCGCCGCCACGGTGTCGTCGGCGATCGACGTCGTCACCAACGGCCTCGGTGGCGGCAACGAACTCGTCGGTGGCATCTGGATCGGCCTCGTCTCGATCGCCGGACTGATCACCGCCCGCCTGCCCCGCTGGCTGAACGTCGTGGGCGCGGTGACGGCAGTGGCGGGCTTCGTCACGGTCGTGCCCGCCTTCGAAGCCGTCGAGATGGTGTTCGGGCTCGGCTCGATCGTGTGGTTCATCGGCATCGGCGTCGTGCTGCTGACACATCAGGAACAACCCGAGACTGTTGACCTCTCGTCGACGGCTGGCGAGATCGAGAGCTCGCCGTGAACGCTGCTCAGGGCGGCAACGACGTTCGACCCGAAAACCGAAGACATCTTCGGGCCGGATCACGGGCGCACCCTCGAGCCCCTCACGTACCAACCCAAGGAAGGACACGCACGAAATGATCAACGTCTCAGGAATCACCAAGCGCTACGGCGACCGAGTCGCCGTCGACAACATGTCGTTCGACGTCGCTGCTGGCACCGTCACGGGCTTCGTCGGCCCCAACGGCGCCGGCAAATCGACCGCAATGCGCATGATGGTCGGCCTCACCCGGCCCGACGTCGGCAAGGTCCGATACGGCGGTGTCGAGTACACCGACCTGTCGCGTCCAGCCCGACTTGTCGGCTCCGTACTCGACGCCCGAGTCATGCACCCCGGGCGCAGCGCCCGCAACCACCTCCGGGCAATGGCCGCAGTGGCCGGGATCCCCGCAACGCGGGTCGACGCGGTCCTCCACGCCGTCGGCCTCGAAACGGCAGCAAAGCAGCGAGCAGGCGGCTTCTCGCTCGGTATGCGCCAACGCCTGGCTCTTGCTGGCGCACTGCTCGGCGACCCCGAGGTCCTGCTCTTGGACGAACCCGCCAACGGACTCGACCCTGACGGCATCCGCTGGCTCCGCACCTATCTCCGCGACTTCGCCGACCGCGGCGGCACCGTCTTCGTGTCGAGCCACCTCATCAGCGAACTCGCGATGTTCGCCGACAACCTCGTGGTCATCGGAGGCGGAAAGCTCCTCGCCGCCCAGCCACTCCACGACATCACCGCACTCAACGACGTACACGTCGTCGTCGAAACCCCTGATCCTGCCGAACTCATCGCTCTGCTCTCCGCCGATGGCACCGCTGTGGACACCGTCGGCCGCCACCTGATGATCCGCGGGACCACAAGGACGCGCGTCTCCCAGTTGGCGTTCGACAACCGGATCCAGCTGACCGAGCTGACCGAGACGGCGAAGTCGCTCGAAGACACCCTGCTCGACATGACCAAGGCGTCCGCCGAGTTCGCAGCCGCCTGACCACCACACACATCCCGAACGATCGCCGCAAGGAACCAACCAATGACCACCATCACGCACCAACCCACCGACCACAGACCAGCCGCCGATCAACCGGCCGTACGGACACGGAACGAAACGCTCAAGGCGTTGCCCACGACACTCAGGAGCGAGTGGATCAAGCTCTCGACGATCCGATCGAACACAGCCATCCTCGCTCTGACCGTCGCACTCAACGGTTTGGTGTCGTGGGCCATCGCCAACTTCGTCACCGACGAAGGGGAACTGTTCGTCGACAAGGTCTTCGCCTTCTCAACCCTGTTCACCGCCGTGTTCGCCGCCGTGGCAGGAATTCTGATCTTCAGTTCCGAAGCTCAACACGGCACCCTGGCCCCAACGCTGACGGCTCAACCTGCCCGACTCGCTCTCGCAACCGCCAAGACGCTCACGGCTGCCGCGTTCGGCGCCGTGCTCGGAGCAGCCGGCCTCGCCGCCGGGCTCGTCGGCGCATCAGCCTCCGACATCGAAACAGGCGATGCCTCGAGCATTCTCGGCACCAGCCTGTGGGCGGTCCTCTTCGTGTCGCTGGCGTCGGTGCTCGGTCTCGGAATCGGCATGATCGCCCGCCACAGCACCGCTGCCATCTCCGGACTCCTCGTCTGGTGGCTGGTCGTCGAGAGCCTGCTCAACGCATTCCTCGATCAACGACTCTCCCGCCTCCTGCCGTTCGTCGCCGGCAACGGACTGCTCCCGCTCGACGACCCCGCCGCCAGCACCGAAGCGCTCGGCGCCACGCTCTCCAACACCGAGAACGCCCTCGTCTTCGGTGGCTACGCGACTCTCGCGCTCACTATCGGAACCGTGCTGCTTTGCCGACGAGACACCAACTAATCAACCAAACAACATCAGTCCGCCGGCGCGCAGCGAGACGGATCGTCGAAGCGGCAAAAGAGAGCGCCCGATGACGAGAGCGCGGACGCCACGACCATCTACGAGATCGAGCCCCCGGTCGCTCAGAATGTCCATGAGCGAGCATCTCGAAGCCGCTCCTATCCGGCATTCTGATCAGACCGATCAGCGCATAACGCGCGCTCGATAGTCCAACCACCGGTTCGATGACCGCGCCGCATCGCGGCCCTTACGTGACACGAGATAATCCCGCTCGTCGATCGGGTTGAATCTATTGGATAAGTCCAATAGATTCGAGGACATGCCATCCGACCTGGTGTCACTTGCGGACGCGTCGAGCATCCTGGGGGTGTCGTCGGAGCGCGTCCGTCAGCTCGTCGTGGCCGGCGATCTGCCGGCGCAGCGGTTCGGAAACGCGTGGGCCGTTCCGATGGATGCAATCGTTGCTCGCAGGCACTCGGCTCGGTCTGGTGGCCGACCGCTGGGGGCTGTTCGGGCGTGGCGCGAGCTCGTTGACGGTGACATCGATCTGGGTCGGCCGGGTCGCTACCAGCGACGAGCAGAGGTCGTGCGCTGCGAGATGGGTGAGGCCGACTTCGAGTCACTTCCTGGTGCGGTGGGAGCGCTGATGGGTGGCGTTCGTGCGGCCATCGAGTTCGGGGCGTCGCTGATCGCCGCTGACGATCGCGATCTCTATCTCTCTCGCAGTGCGTTCGGTCAGCTGGATGCGCTCGTGGCAGCGGTTCCAGACCCGCTCGGCCCGATCCGTCTGCGAGTCGTCGATGACGACGCGTGGGGGATCATCTCTGGCAGGGAGTTCGCTCCACGTGGTGCCGTCGCCCTCGACCTTCTGGACTCACCTGATCCACGGCACTGGATTGCAGCCGAGGGCCTGGTTGCCGATGCCTGACGACGTGGCGGTTCGACTTCCACCGCTCGCCGGTCGACAGCAGGAGTCGTGGCGCGCCTTCATCGAGCTCACACCAAGACTCGGGGACCACTGCCTGCTGGTCGGCGGACAGATGGTCTTTCTGCTCGAGGTCGAACGAGGCTCACTTGACACACGACGCACCGATGATGTCGACATCGTGGTCGATCTGCGGGTGGAACCGGCAGGCCTCGCCCGAGTTCATCAGACACTCATCGACGCAGGCTTCGGCCAAGTGCTCCCCAGCGCCGACGGCATCGCTCATCGCTACACGCGCGCCGGCGCGACGATCGATGTGCTGGCACCGGACCGGCTCGGAAGCCGAGCCCGTTTGGCGCTTGGCGGTGGCCGCACGATCGAGGCGCCCGGTGGCAGCCAGGCTCTCGTTCGCAGCAGTGTGGTCAAGGTCGAGCTCACCGACGGCTCGACGGCTCGGGTGCGTCGTCCAACCGTGGTCGGCGCACTCCTCGGCAAGGTCGCCGCGGTGACGCAGATCGTTGCGCAGACCTCGGCCGAACGAGCGAAGCACGTGCGAGATGTCGACTCACTTGCGCGCTTGCTCGGCCCGACGGATCGCGAACAGGCGCACCTCACCCGTAAGGAACGGTCTGTGCTCGAACGAATGGCCGAGTTGCCCGACCTCGGCGCGCTCGCGCAACGTTCGATCGTGTTGCTCACGAGCCGGCCCGCCCGTGACACGTGGACGTCTCCAGATTAACGAGCGACGCAGTTCCCGCAGCGCGCTGGGTATGGTCCGTCGTCAATCGTTGGATGAACCGCACGTAACGGCGCCCAAGCCGAGTGCAGATCCCGTTGCAGCCGACGGCGTGAAGTCCTCATCCCCAGCCACGACCGGATTCGGGTGCGTCTTTTCCCGCCGCTGCACGACGATCGAGGGGCCGTCGGCGGGATCCGGTGACGCTGATTTGGGTAGCGTTTGGGTAGCAAACGCGGCGGAACTACCCGGATTTCACGCCGCTCGGCGCACGACCAGGCCCCGGAAACCCTGATTTCACGGGCTCTCACGATTCGCCCGCACCAGCCGGACGGGCACGGGACGATTCCTGAACCGTGCGTCGCAGGTTCGATCCCTGCCAGGGGCACAGCTCGCAGAGGCCAAGTCGCTGAGGGGCTACGACGCCGTTCATCTCACAAGCGCACTCCTCGTGGGCGCCGCAGTATTCAGCAGCAGCGACCGAGACCTGTGCGAGGCAGCCGAACGGCAGGGCCTCCACATCGCCAACCCCACTACAGACGTGATCCAATCGGTCCGTCGGCAGAGACACGACCGACAATCTCGTGCGGGTGATCGCTCGCGTACGTGTCGCTACGAGCGGTTTCGAGCGTCATCGAACGCCGTGAACATGCAGCGCCCTTGCAGCTGTCTGAGCTACCACAGTGCCGCGTGGAGCTGTCGCGGCCGGTGACTTCCGGGCGACATTCGGACGAGCGGCGTTGCGACGGTGACGTTCCACGAGTCGAACGTCTCGAGGAAGCCGTCGAGGATTGATCGTCGCCACCCGAGTCGTCGGGATCGGGCTCAGCTCGTTTCATAGGTCCAGTCCGGCTGCTTGCGCCGCTGGTCCTCGTCGAGCACGAAACGGTCGCCGTCGAGGTCGACGATCTTCGTGATCTCCAGTCCGCGCGGCGGGCGACGTGCGGACGGATCGCGCATGTCGGACAGCAGGCTGCGCACCACCCGTTGCTCCTGCGCGGGCAGGAAACACCGAGACGCGTCGGTGACGCTCGCGAGCCGTGCGGAGATCTCGCCGTACACGACGCCGTCGACGATTCCATCGAGTCGGGACAGGAGGTCGGTGATGGCGAGACAGCCGAGCTTGCATGCCGAACACTGTCCGCACGACTCGACGCCGAGAAAGCGGGAGACCGCGTGCGCCAACTCGGCTGGATCGGTCCGATCGTCGAACACGATGAACCCGCCGGTGCCGAGCCCGCTCCCGACCGCTTCCAGGTGTTCGTAGGTGAGCGGCGTGTGGATCGATTCGCCGTGGAGGACCGGGTTGGAGATGCCCGACAGGACGTACTTGACCGCCCGTCCCGGCGGCATTCCGCCTCCCAGCTCGGCGATCACCGTGGAGACCGGTGTGCCGAGTTCGAACTCGCCGACGCCATGGCGAACGGTGTCCCCCGACACCGTGCAGACCATCGTGCCTGCCGATGCGGCGGTCCCGAAGCCCCGATACCAGTCCCCTCCCTTGGCAACGATCGACGGGATGGTCGACAACGTCTCCACGTTGTTGACCAGTGTCGGATTCGCTCCGTCGGGACGGTCGTCGGCGAGGGTCCGTCCCGCCGACCAGCCCACCTGCGGACTGGTGGTGAAGAGCCCGTAGAGATACGGGGGGAACAGGCGGGGAAGTGGATCCTCTCCTTCGATCACCTCGAGTAGCGCCTTCTCCTCTCCGAACAGGTACTCATCGGGCCCCCGTACCAGATCGATCTGCACCCCGTCGGCCCACCCGGCCGCCGCCATCTCGGCTGCGGCGAGCGTCACGACATCAGCCTCTGCCGCGAACGATGCCTTCAGCGCCACGAACGCCCGGCGGGCACCAACGGTGTGTGCGGCGACGAGCAGGCCCTCGAGCAGCAGATACGGGTTGTGCCGCAGGAGTGCCCGGTCCTTGAAGGTTCCCGGCTCGCCCTCGGCCCCGTTTGCAACGACGAAACGCTCGCCCGCCTCAGGGCCTCCTGCACGTATCGAACGCCACTTCAGAGCGGTGGAGAACCCTGCGCCACCGCGCCCGCGTAGACCCGATACGTCCAGCTCGTTCAGCACTCGGTCTGGACCGTCGGCCGCCACGACGCCGAGCGCGATGCCGCCGCCTCGTTTCCGGTACTCATCGAGCGTGGTGACCGGCAAACCGTCGAGCAGGATCATCCAGCCATTCTTGTCGGTCCCTGCACACCGCCAACGCCGGGCCCGAAGCGATGATGCAACCACCTGGGGTGTCGGCACCGTCCGCGATTGGCGAGCGACCGCCGGCGGCGTTGCGAGTCGCAACGGGCTCGGCTCACCATCGCCGCCGCCGACGTCGCCGTTCAGTGCGGCGCTTGGGACGACCTCACACCGCAGCGGCAGTCTGCGCGTCGGCGAGCGCCCGCTCGCCGGTGTCCCAGAAGATCCCGACCATGATGGCGAGGCCCTCGCGCATCAGCGGCGCCAGGACGTGCTCGTCCGGAGCGTGCTGGTTGCAGCCGGGGTAGCTGTGCGGGACCCACACGGTCGGTACGCCGATCACGTCGGTGAACACGTCGTTCGGGAGCGACCCGCCGGCGTTGGGCAGCACGTGGGGCCGTTGGCCGGTCGTGTCGGCGATCGAGTCGGCGGCGAGGCGGGCCCACGGGTCGCTCGGATCGAGGCGCGTCGCGCCCATCAGCACATCCGACTGCGACACGCTGACCTCGGGGAAACCCTCGCGGCCGAGGTGACGCCGCAGCGCCGGCAGGATGTCGTCGGCGTCGGTGCCGACGACGAAACGGAGCTGGCAGTGGGCATGCGCCCGCGGTGGGATCGCGTTGACCGGCGCCGCCGGATTGCCGGCCTCGAAGGCCAGCACCTCGAACGCGTTCCACCCGAACACCCGCTCGTTCGGGGTCAGGCCCGGCTCGCCCCACGTGGGGTCGATCGTCGGGGCGTCGGCGCTCTGCTCGATCTCGATGTCCGACAGCGCCTCGCGCACCTCGTCGGTGAGGCTGGTCGGCCGCCACTCCGGCACCTGGATCGCGCCATGGCGGTCGATGATCGCCGCGATCGCGTTCGCCAGCACGGTGCCGGGGTTGCGCAGCAGCCCGCCCCAGTTGCCGGAGTGATGTCCGCCGGGGCGCAGGTTGACAGTCAGGTCCAAGTTGAGGACGCCACGCGTGCCGCCCATGACGAGCGGCCGGTCGCGGTGCAGACGCGGACCGTCGGAGCCGATCAGCACGTCGGATGCGAGGACGTCGCCGTGCGCCTCGCAGAACTCGCGCAGGCCGGGTGAGCCGATCTCCTCGCCGGTCTCGAGCAGGATCGTCGAGTTGAAGCCGAGGCGGCCGCGGCCGGCGAGCACGATCCCGAGTGCGGCGATGTTGATCGAGTGCTGCGCCTTGTTGTCGGCCGTGCCGCGCCCGTACCAGCGGTCGCCGTCGGCGCGCAGTTCCCACGGCGAGCGCCCCGCCGACCAACGGTCGGCCTGTCCGCGCACGACGTCGGCGTGGCCGTAGGTCAGCACCGTCGGCAGGGCGGTGTCCTCCACCCGCCGGGCGACCAGGAACGGGAACCCGTCCGGTGCGGGATTCGGGTACACCTCAACCTTGTAGCCGAGCGCTTCGAGGTCGGGGGTGATCTGGTCGTCGAAGTACTGGTGCATCACGTCTGCCGTCGCCTCGCTGCTGGCGGTCGGCACGGCGATCCGGCGGGCCAGGTCGTCGAAGAACGCCCCGGAGTCGACCTGCTCGTACGCCGCTCCGATCGCCGACCTACGTTCCATGCCGGTGACCCTACTGGCGCACGGACCGGGGGTGTTGTGGCTCATCGGGATCCCTGGCGCTGCGCAAGAGCGCCACTCGTGTTCCCTCGAGTTCCTGTATCCAGAAGTAGCCGCCCAGGCTTTCGCGCAAGCTGCCTTCGAATGCGACCTCGAACTCGCCACCCCCCCGATGTCGCCGACGCCAGCATGCTTGACGACGGCCTCAGCGGAGAGTCGTCGATGCTCGTTCTCCCACAGATTGAGCCAGGGCCGTACCTCTTGAGTACCGAATTCTGCAAACGACCGATGCATCGAGGTCGTGGTCAGGAGCCCGGCTGCGCTACTCCAGCCAGCAGTCGCCTGAGTCCGTCGTCGGCCGACGCCTGGATCTCCGCTGCGAAGATCGGCAGATCGGTGCCCTCGAGGACCGCAATCCTGTGGACCGTCGACCAGATCGTGAACGCGATCTGCTCGGGCCCAAGCCCGGCGTTACCTCGAGCTCGCCGCGTTGGACGCGGTCGGCAACTTCGTCGAGAAGCACCGTGTACGCCAACGGCGGCGCAGACGCCTCGTCGAGTGAGGTCCGTCGGCTGGGGAGGTCGATGAAGGCGAGACGGAACCCGGTCGAGAGCGCTACGCGTCGGATGACGGACGCGCAAGTCGGACGACGAACCCGTGGACCGCGATGCCGCGACTCCATCCGATCAGGACCCAGAGCGACCACCAGGCCCAGAGGTCGCCGGTGAGGCCGGCGGCGAGGTTGATCAGCAGGTTGACGAGGAAGATGGCGACGGTCGAGACGGCGAAGACCGCTGCGTGGACTCGGAAGACGCGGACCGCTTCGGCGTGGCGCGCTTGGAGGTCCGTGTCGCCATTCCCACCCGACGATGCAGCAAACCTCAGTTCGGACGACGCAGATGGGCCGTGAGGTGCTGTGATCGGGGCGCGCCAGGTGCGGTCGCCGCCCGCTCGGGCGGTAGCCCGACTCGGTGTCTTCAGGCAGCGGTCGGGGCCGCGGCGACGTCGGGGTCAACGGGCAGGATGACACGGGCGGCGACGACGGTTGAATGATGCGTGATGTCCGGGCCATTCACGAACGAGCCGATCGTGGTCGGTGACCTGCCTCGGCTGCGCGACGATGAATTCGTGGGGGTCGATCCTCGTTACATCCTCGGCCAGCTCGTCGGTCTCGGGTTCGGTGCGGTGGTCGTGGCGGCGATCTCAGGGGTGATCGCCCGTCAGAGCGGTGATGCGCTGTGGCCGGCCATCGTCGGCGGCGGCATTGTGGCCCTGCTCGTCGCGATTGCGATCGCGGTGACGCTCGAAGCGCGCCGAATCGCCTATCAGCTCCGCGAGCACGACGTGTCGTTGCGACGTGGGGTGCTGCGGCACCGCACCGAGACGATCCCGTTCTCGCGGATCCAACACGTCAGTGTGGGACGCGGTCTCCTCGAGCGGTGGCTCGGACTCGCGACGCTGGAGGTGAGTTCGGCCGGTCCGGACATCGCGGTGCCCGGGCTGTCGGTGCTCGACGCCGAACGCATCAAGCAGACCGTCGCCCAACGCGCCGACATCGACACCGACGACGATCGACCGGCGGGTCAGGGCAACCGCTGGCTGCCGCCGGCGCCGTGATCGATCTCACGCAGCCGCAGCGCCAGTCACCGCTTGCGATCGTGTTCCTCGGTTTGCGCGCCCTGCGTTCGCTCGGTGTGGTCCAGCTGGCGGTGCTGGCGCTGTTCCTCGTGCGCGGTGCGACGGATGGGCGGTTCCTGGCGATCGTGGTGCTGGTGGTCGGGCTGTTCACCGTCACGTCGGTGCTGTCGTGGTGGCGCTACACGTTCCAGCTCGTCGACGGCGAGTTGGTGGTCACCCGCGGGGTGGTGCGCGTCGATCGGTTGACCGTCGCGGTCGGACGCATCCAGAGCGTCGCGATCGAACAGGAACTGCTCCACCGGATGACCGACCTCGTCAAGGTGGTGATCGACACGGCGGGATCGGCGCAGGCCGAGTTCACGATCGACGCCGTTGCTCGCCCGGTCGCTGACGAACTGCAACGTCAGACCACGGTGGATGCCGGCCCAGCCGCAACGCTCGACCCCGCATCGGGAGCGGGCCGCACGGCGGAGCGGATCGTGTTCCAGCACACCCCCGGCCGCCTCGCGGTCGCCGCGCTGACGACGTCGCCGTGGGCCGGCTTGGCGCTGTTGGCGCCGCTACTCGCGCTCGACGAGGTGATCCTCGAACCGATCGCCGACCAGGTGACGGCGATCGCGCCCGATGCCGACGCGGCAAGCCTCGGATGGTGGCTGGTGCCGAGCGCGGCCGTGGCCGTCGCCATGTTCGTGTCGTTGCTGAACCTCGGCCGGGTGTTTCTCGCCGACTGGGACCTCGCGCTGCGGACCGACACGAACACCGTGCGGCGCACGTCGGGTCTGCTGTCGCGTACGAGCACCACGAGCACCATCGCCCGGATACAGGTGCTCACGAGCCGTCGCAACCCGCTGCAACGCCGAGTCGGACTCCACGACCTGCACCTCTCGAACGCCGGCCAGGGCGACATCCGCCTGATCGGGTGCGGTGACGGCGAGTTCGCCGCCACGGCGGCACTCGCCGGGTTGACCGCCGTCGACCACCTCGCGCTCGATCGGCGGGTCCAACCGGCGGAGATCTGGCTCCGCGTGCGCAACATGCTGGTGGTCGCCGCTGTTGGGGCCGCAGCGGCATGGTGGTTCGTCGGGTGGTGGGCGGCGCTGGCGTTCGCCCCGGTGCCGGTGGTGTGGTGGGCGACGTGGCGCCACGTGCGTACGTTCCGATGGTCGCTCGGGTCGGAGATCGCCACGTCGAAGCACGTGATCGCCTCCTCCACGCAGCAGGCGTTGGTTCACAAGGCGAACGCCGTGCGCGTCACACGGTCGATCTTCGAGCGGCGTCGCGGTCTGGCCCGCATCGAGGCGGCGACCGCTGCGGGAACGATCACGATCGGCATGCTGCCGATCGCCGAAGCCGAGGCCGTGCGCGACGTGCTGCTGCACGGCGTGGAGACCGATCGCCGCGCCTGGATGTGACGGCGGCTGGCTGCTGCTCGATTCTCCGACCTCGGCTCACGATGCCGCGCCGGTCACGGGCGGAAGTGGCTGTCCAATGTCGCAACGCGCATGACCACGATCGACACCCCGCCCGCGAACGCATCGCCCACGTGCGCCGGTCGACTGTGAGCTTCGTCCGGAACTGTCTCCGACTCGCTCCGCAACCGACGCGCTGCGCACGGCGATGAGCGGATACGTCTGCGACAGGGTCCGTCGCGCGTCGAGATGGCACCCCATTCGACGTGACAGGCACGATCCCCTGGCCACGCATGTCAGCGCCGTTCGGGATCGGCGGCAAACGCCCATCGCGGCACGTATCCGCTCGCCACCGATTCATCGTCGCTTGTCGTGCGTGCAGCCGATGGCACCATCGTGGAGTGTTTCGAGTGGGCGAGTCGCGATGTCATCGAAGCGGCGCATTCTCACCCCCAAGTGCAGTCGATGTGGGAACGCTTCGGTGGATGTTGCGACGACGGCACCCTTGCCGAACTACCGAACGCCTCTGACATGTTCGCCGAGTTCGAACACGTCGGCCTCTACTGAATCAGCGCCAGAGGAGACGACGACACCACTGGCGAGGCTTCGAGACCGATGTGTCGACGTCACGATGTTCATCGGACCCATCGCCGAGCTCGCCGAACAGCGAGACGACATCGACACAGCGTTGCTCGATGCGATCCGCGATGCTCGCAGAGCTGATCGATCATGGTCCGAGATCGGGGCGATGCTCGGCGTGTCCAAGCAGGCCGCCCAGCGCAAGTACGCCTCGAAGATCTCGGCGTAGGTGCCCTTCGAGGTCGACGGTTCAGGCGCACACTTCGCTCAACCGATTTCGTCGACCGACCGCTCGCGTTCCGACGAAGTGTGGGACCACCAGGCCCGACGGGCACACCGCATCATCTCTGTGACGTCGCGCCGGATGGCGACCGAGCGCGGCCCGATCGTGACGCGGAATCCGCCCCGACCGGCAGGACCTTCGACCAAGCGTCGCCTGCCGAACCGTTCGCCACGGCTGGCCAGTCTGCTCCGCGATCGCGGGCACGATGCGGTGCACACCTTGGAGCTCGGTCTGGTGCGAAGGACGGCGCGCAACCGAGTCGTAGCGGCATCGGAGGCGGCGGTCAGACCTCGCCGTTGCGCTGCATCCAGGCGAGGGAGAACCAGCCCGGCAGGATCGGAAGCCAGAACGTCATCACCCGGAAGCCGAGGACCGCCGCCACCGCTGGTCCGCTCGCCAGGCCGAAGCCCGTCAAGCCGGCGATCAGCGCAGCTTCGAGGGCACCGAGGCCGCCGGGTGTGGGAGCGAGCGTCGCGATGGCGACCGCCACCAGGTACGCCGTGCCGATCTGGGCGAACGTGATGCCACCCCCGAACGCCTGCACCGAGCAGGCGATCGCCGTGACGTACGACAGGCTGATCCCCGTCGACCCACCGAACAGGGCCACCATCCGGACCGGCCGTTGGAACAGCGACGCGATCTGGCTGCCGCCCGTGCGCAGGGCACCGAGTACCGGCCGCACCAATCTCGTTCTGACGGGCCCGATCGCGAGGACGGCCCCCAGCAGTGCGAGCAGGATCGCCAGCACGAGCAGCACCGTCGAACCGGCAGGCAACGAGATGCCGCCGAGCCCCACCTCCCCTTCTCCGCGTCCCGACCAGACGATGAAGCCGGTCAGCAGCACGGCGTGCATGGCGAATCCGGCCAGGCCGTCGATCGTCACCGAGGCCGCTGCTTCGGCCGGACGCAGACCGTTGCGCTGGAGGAATCGGGCGTTGAGGGCGTACCCACCGGCACCGGCGGGCCCGACGAGCGTGGCGAAGGACGATGCCGATTGCGCACGGAGATTCGCGGCGAACGGGATCGGCTGGATGATGGCGCCCTGGAACGAGATCGCGGCGAAGAGATAGGTCGAGATCGAGGCGAGGGCTGCACCGAGGAGCCAGAGCGGGCGGGCCTCGGCGAACGACTCGACGGTGTCGCCGAGGTTCGCCAGCTGCGGCAGCAGTGAGTAGAACGCGATCGTCGATGCCCCGATGATGACCAGCGTGCGTGGCCGGACCCGTTGCAGCCGTTCGAGTTCGACATCGGGGACACCGGTCACCCGGCTGATCTCCGTCCGCAGCTCGTCGAGCAGCGATGCCGCCGCCTTCACCCTGTCACGCGTCGACGACGGGAGCGCCAGCGGCTGCAGCATGCGGAGCGAGTCGACCACCGGCTCCGGACCCAAGGCGTCGACGGCAGCTCGGACTGCATCGTCTGGTCCGACCACGATGGCAGTCTCGGTGAGCAGACCGGCGACATCACGAGCGCGCTCGCGAGGTGACGGTGCGATGTGTGAACGGTGGAACGCTCGCAGCATCGGCTGGCCGTCGGCATCGACCCGCAGCGAGTCGAGTTCGAGTCGTCGATGGGCCACACCGGCCGCATGGAGCTCGCCGAGCAGCCGCCACAGCCCCTCCAGGAATGCGGGCGAGCGGAGATCGTCGGCGGTCGCCGGACGGTCACCGTCGATCTCGGTGATCAAGAAGGCGGCGCCCCGCTCGGTGCCACCGATCGTCACCACACGGGGGACCCGGACGTTGTGCCGCTCGGCGAGGGTCAGTGCGAGGGCCTCGTGCTCGATCCGTCGTTCGACGCGGCGGTAGCCGAGTTCCACCTCGTCGTCGGCGTACCGCAGGCGTCGGAACACCCTGGCGAGCAGGTCGGCGTCGCGCTCGTCCGGCGTACGCAGGGTGATCTCGAGTACCCGGTCACCACCGTCGACCTCGTCGATGGCCCTGTATCTCAGCGCCGAGCCGGAGCCGGACCGACGCTCGATCCGACGGGGGCTGATCCCGGCGGCCTCGAGCCCGCGGAGCAGCTCGTCGGGGTGTGGCTCGTGGGAGGGGGAGCCGAACATCAGCAGGAGCGCCGACCCGACGACCACCCCGACCCCGACAGCGACGACCACGTCGAATGCCGGCTGCGTGACCGACAGCAGGCGCAACAACACCACGAGCCCGAACGCCCACCACAGGGCCTGTCGCCACCGGCGACCCGACCAAGGTGCAGCCACGGTGACGATCGCCGTCATCGACGCAACGACGTGTGAGGTCGGCGATCCGTCCCCGGCGTTCTGCTCGGCCCGGAGCAGTGCGACCAGTTCCTCCAGGTCACGGTCGAACAGGAACACGTCGACCGCACCCATCGCAAGGTCGGCCAGCAGGCCGGCGAGCACCAGCAGCAGCGCCACTCTCCACCGTCGGGTGACGAGCAGCATCACCAACGCAACGGTCGGGATGACCCGGGTGAACAGCTGCGCGATCGCCAGGAGCAGGTCCTCGAAGGTGTCGGGCAACCGGTCCACGAGTTGCAGCAGGTCGAGTTCGACACCGCGGATCGTGGAGCGGGCGAGCGCTCCGACGAGGGTGCCGCCGGCGATGAGCGCGAGCCCGATCAGGAGACGGAGCAGGTCTCCGGGCGAGAAGACCCGTCTCGTCCCTGGTGGGTCGAACATCTCGATCGATGCCGGCGAGCTGTCGCTGCTCACCAGGGGATCGCCGGAGGTCGTCATGCTCGAGTGGGCCCGGACTCAGCCGGCGTGATCCGGAACCGTAGTCAATCTCGATTGCCGGCCCCCGGACCCCGTCTGCCCACGACGTCGCCCGTTCGGGTGATTGTGGGTTCCCGCCGACCCTCGGCCCTGTGTCGTCACTACCGTCGAGTCGATGTCAGGAACCGCCGATCGGCTCGACCTCGAGATGTCCGGTGCCACTGTCGTGGTGCGCGGTGAACTCGATGCGTTCTCTGCCGTGCAACTGTCGGACAGTCTCGCGCCGCGTCTCCTCGCCGGGGCGGTGGTACTCGATCTCCGCGCCGTGACCTTCATCGACTCGAGAGGCCTCGCGGCGCTGTTGCAGGTGCACAGGTCTGCCGAGGAGTCGGGCGGCTGCGTTCGGATGATCGCCGGCAGGAGAGTACGTCGCCTCTTCGAACTCGCCGGGCTCGACGGATACCTACACGTCGACGAGGGGTGACCCGGCGCGGCGCCGCAGGCCGAATTCCGGCGCACGCAGCGCGGCCTCGGTCCGGTTGCGTACTCCGAGCTTCCCGTAGAGCTTGCGGAGGTGCGTCTTGACGGTGTCGATCGAGAGGTAGAGCTGTTTCGCGATCTCGGAGTTCGACGAGCCGATCGCCACCAGTGCGAGCACTTCCAGCTCGCGGTCGGTGAGAGTGACCGACGACGACGTGATCGACTGGTCGTCGAGCGACGGGGGAGTACCGGCGGCGGTCTGTTCGAGGGCTTCCACCAATCGCTCACCGGTCATGGACTTGAGAATGATGGCGTCGACGTCGCGTTCGCCGACGTCCTCGGCGAACGCGGGCGGGAGATCCCAGGTGTACAGCACCATCTTGCCGAGGTCCGGTCGGTCGGCCATCTCGTCGATCCGATCGAGTGCGTTGCGATAGGCGGCGAACGTGTCGAACAGAACGAGATCGGCAGGGCCGTGGGGCGTGGTGCCGGTGTTGATGTCGACCACCTGTACCCGGTCGGAGAACGGCGCCAACATGGCCTCGAGGCCCTTCACCACCAGCTCGTAGTCGTTGACGATGGCGACGCGCAACGGTCCGCCGCCCTCGCCGTTGCCGGACGGTGCATCGGTTCGTGTCGGTGCCATCGTCATGCGAACAGGATGCCGCGGTACCCCGAACCACAAACCCGAGGTGACGGGGGCGACGGACGGTCGGCCCGCCGGAGATCAGGACCCGTCGAGACGCGTGCAGCGGATCACGTGGGCGCCGTCGACAGTGACGATGTCCACCCGGTCCATCACCGACGCCACCACGTAGAGCCCGCGCCCCGTCGGGTCGTCGGGCGGTGGCAGGCGGGCCTCGGTGGGAGCCGGCGCATCCTCGGCATCGGCGACGTCGAGGGTCCAGGCCGTCTTGTTGCGTGCGATGCGGAGCCGGATCGCGTCGGACGCGGTGTGGCGGATCACGTTGGTGGCCAGCTCGCTCGCGGCGAGTTCGATGTCGTCGACCAGGTCATCGGACGCGCCGCGTTCCTCAAGGAAGTGGCGGGCCCAACGGCGCACCGACGCGAGTTCCCCGGCTGTGGCGGGCAGCGACAGCGTCGACGTCTCCTCCACCTCGGGGGCACGGCAGTCGTCTCCGCCGGACGCCACGTGCATCCCTCGTCCCGGTGTGCAGGGAGTCTCGGCGGCCCTCACCCGGAATGCACCTGGATCACATCGGTGAGACCGCTGATCTCGATGATCTTCGCCACCGAACGGCTGGGGGCCTGCACGGCGACGCTCGAACCGGCGGCTCCGGCCCGGCCGGCGAGATCGACCAGTGCTCGGAGTCCGCTCGAATCCATGAACGTCACACCCGACATGTCGAGTGTGATCACCCCGGTGTCGGGCAGCGGGTCGAAATGGGCGGCGAACAGAGGGGCCGTGTGCGCATCGATCTCCCCGGCCAGCACGTGCAGACCGGTCCGATCGGCGCTCACGGACAATCGAGCGGCATCGGCAGGCATCGGCGGAACGATAGCGCCCACGTGCGGTGACGTCACGCGGGAGGGCGTCACGCGCCTCAGTCGCCGTCGTTCGTGCGGCGATGCATGACGTCGCCGGTCGCGTCCTTGAGGTGGGCACGGACGAACCACTGGAAGAGTTCCAGGTCGGCGAGGTGGCTGATCAGCAGATCCTCCGAGACGGGATCGAGGTCTCCGAGTTCGGTGACGGCCTTGCGGTGATCGGTGATGACGCCGTTGTAGACGTCGTCGAGGGCGACGAGGTGCTGCACGGTGGGGGCGCGCCCGAGGTCGTAGTCGCTCCACGACCGCTGCTCGACGACGGAGCCGGGCGTGCCCTGAGGCTCTCCACCCATCGTGGCGATGCGCTCGGCGACGGCGTCGGTCTGCAGTCGGACGGAATCCACCTGTGGATCCAGCATCTCGTGGATGGCGATGAAGTTCATGCCCACGACGTTCCAGTGAATGTGCTTCAGGGTGAGATGGAGGTCGATGAGTGCGACGAGGCGGTCCTGCAGGAGCTGGATCGTCCGTGCCGAATCCTCGTCCGACATGTCGGGCAGCGTGGTCTTGAGGTCGGTCGGGTTCGTCATGGTCCCGGCGTACCCCGGTCGGCCGGTCGGCAAACTGTCGCGGCCGCTGCGACAGGGAGGATCGGTGGCGACGTCACTGCTCGTCGAGCCACTCCCGCATCTGTTCGAACGAGCGGCGGAGCAGTCTCGACACGTGCATCTGGCTGACGCCGACCAGCTCGGCGATCTCGGACTGTGATCGGCGTTCGTAGAACCGCAGCCTGACGATCTCGCGCTCGCGCTCGGGCAAGCGGTCCATGAGTTCGTGGACCAACTGGCGGTCGTCGGACTGCTCGAAGCCGAGTTCGTCGGCGGCGAGCACCTGCCGGCGGTCGGAGGCGATGTCGTCGTCGCCGCCCTGCTGGGTGTCGAGCGTGCCGACGTTGTAGGCGGCACTCGCCCCGAGGCCACGCAGGACGTCGTCGCGCGAGACGCCGAGGTGCTCGGCGATCTGATCGACGTCGGGGGAGCGACCGAGCCGTTGCGAGAGTTCCTCGTCGGCCCGTCGCACCTGGAGGTGGAGTTCCTTGGCGCCCCGGGGGACGCGCACGGTCCACGATCGATCCCGGAAGTGGCGTTTGATCTCTCCCTCGATCGTCCGTCCGGCGAACGACGAGAACGACGCCCCGAATTCGGGGTCGAAGCGGTCGACGGCCTTCACGAGGCCGAGCATGGCGACTTGACGGAGATCGTCGTCGTGGGTGCCCGTACGTCGGTATCGGCCGGCGATGTGGGCAGCCAAGCCCATGTGACGTTCGACGAGCTGGTTGCGCAGGCCTCGACGACCGGTGGTGACGAATCGGCGGAACAGCTCCAGATCGTCGAGGTCGTCCTGCGTGGACGGTTCGTTCATGACGCGTCGTCGATCGGCGCGTTCGCCTCGTTCGCTCGCTTCACCATCGAGACCCCCTCGTCGTCGATGGTCACTGCGTCGAGCACCGAGTGCAGGATGCTCGTCGCCAACTCGTCGAACTCGAGTGGTGCTGCGCTGCCGGGTACCGAGTGCACCTTGACGGTCAGTTGATCGGTGTCCGTCCGGAACGTGACCCGGACCCGGCTGTCGCCCGACGTGTCGCCGTCGGCCGACACGGTCTCGGACAGGACGTTGAACACCTCGCTGAGCCCGAGGCGGATGTCGTCGATCTCGTCGATCGTGAACCCACAGTCTGCGGCAAGAGCAGAGGTGAGCACCCGCAGGGTCGAACCGAACCTGGGTTGGACAGGCACGATGATCTCGACCTGGTCGGATGCTGTCGTTGCGGTCATGGAGTCAACCTATTCGGCCAGAGCTGGCACATCGGGGTCATCCTCCCCGATCCCGGCACATGCGAAACGCAGACGATCGTGCCGTCGGACGTCAGAGATCGGCGATCTCGAACCAGGCGCGGATCACGAGGAACACGCCGATGCAGAGGACGGCGGTGGCCGCCAGCGGGACGATCACGCGTCGGGCCGTGGCGATGATCTGGTTGCCGTCCATGGCGCCGAAGGCCTTGTCGCGCAGCGCCACCATGCCCAACCCGACGCTGATGAGGGCAATGGCCATCCCGATCCCGAACGCCAGGATCAGCAGCCCTCCGAACGCCAGTCGGTTGAGCTGGATGGCGCCGAGCAGCACGATGATCGCCGAGGTGGAGGGGACGAGGCCGCCCGAGAGGCCCAGCATCGCCAACGTCTTCCAGCTGACCTTGCCCTGCAGGTCGAGTTCGTCGAGGTCGAACTTGTGCGTGTGCGGGAAGATCCCGTGCCGGTGCCAGCCGTCGCCGTGGTCGTGGTCGTCGCCGTGGTCGTGGTCGTGATCGCCGTGGTCGTGGTCGTGGTCGTGGTCGCTGTGGTCGGCGTGGGAGTGGCCGTTGCCGTGAGGGTGGTCGTGGTCGTCGTGGGGGTGGCCGTTGCCGTTGCCGTGGTCGTGGTCGGCGTGGG
>Ga0102937_1000225_pt1 | contig 24027 bp, 26 predicted proteins | sample SalPonR2_B_D1_MG_FD_78213 | JGI IMG/M metagenome (GOLD analysis project Ga0102937, IMG submission 78213) | Salt pond soil microbial communities from South San Francisco under conditions of wetland restoration - Salt Pond MetaG R2_B_D1_MG | ecosystem: Environmental > Aquatic > Marine > Intertidal... | reverse complement strand
ATAGGATATAAAGTTATTGTATATTGCCCGCCTCCTACGTGTAATCACTATAACCCTAATAATGTAATTACAGAAAAAAATCCATACCCACATATAGGAAAGATTGAACAGCGCAACCAAGCTAACTTGTATTTTAAGAAATTTTTAGAAGAAAAACTGGATAAGGTCACACCGATTATAGATACCTATGACGAGCTAATAAATGAAGATTTGACTTCTAAAGGTGAGTACTTTATGGATGGTGTACACCTATCTCAAAAAGCTATGCCTATAATACTAAAGAAATTCGAGAAGTTGGGGGTACCGTATGAATAATATACCCCAAGAACTATACGATCAAATACTTCAACACATGCCTATTCCATGCGTCGACGTGGCTATTGTGAGTAAAGGAACAATACTCTTAGTGAAGAGAAGTGACCCTCCAGCTAAAAATGAGTGGTGGGTACCAGGGGGTAGAGTATTAAAAGACGAGAAGATGCATGAGACCGCTGCCAGGAAGTGTTTAGAGGAAGTAGGTATTGATTGCCATATAGGACCTATTGTACACACAGCAGAAACCATCTTTCCTACAGGCCCCAACGACATACCTGTCCATTCTATAAACAGCTGCTTCCTAGCCTATCCAAAGGAGACTGTAGATAGAATAGTGAATCTAGACAACCACAGTTACGATTTTAAATGGGTGAATAGTATATTACCAGAGTTACATGACTATGTAAAAGAATGTTTAAAGGGAGCCGGACTTAGATGAATAAAGATTCAAAAATTTATGTAGCAGGCCATCGGGGGTTGGTAGGGTCTGCTATCGTAAGATATTTAAAATCAAACGGATATAATAACCTCATACTCAAAACCCATGAAGAGCTGGATCTCATAAACCAGGAAGAAACTGTGTGCTTCTTCGCTAAGAATAAGCCAGAGTATGTTTTCCTGTGCGCCGCGAAGGTTGGAGGTATCATAGGAAACTCTACATATCCTGCAGACTTCGGTTACCAAAATATGATGATCCAGAATAATGTTATGGAATGCGCTAAGAACTTTAAAGTAAAGAAATTACTATTATTAGGTAGCAGTTGTATCTACGCTAAATATGCTCCACAACCCATACTAGAATCTTCTCTATTAAGCGGTAAATTAGAAGAGACTAATATAGCCTACGCTATCGCCAAGATATCCGGGGTTATCATGTGTGATAAATATAACGAACAATACGGCACAAACTTCATATCCTGTATGCCTACCAATTTATACGGGAGAGGAGATTCGTACCACCCTGATAATTCTCATGTCATACCGGGTATGATACATAGGTTCCATGAGGCTAAGGTTAATAACGAACCTACAGTAACCGTATGGGGCACCGGCAATCCTAGAAGAGAGTTTCTTTTCTCTGAAGACCTAGCAGAAGCTTGTGTGTTCCTCATGGATAACTATGAAGGCCCGGGAACCATAAACGTAGGGTCTGGGCAGGAAGTATCTATATCTTTCCTCGCAGACCTAATTAAGAAGACTGTCGGGTATGAGGGAGAAATAGAGTTCGATACCTCAAAACCAGACGGTACGCCTCGAAAACTGCTCGACTCTACAAAACTCATGAACTTAGGGTGGAGGTCTAAAACCAGGCTCGACCACGGATTATCTATAGCCTATGAAGATTTCCTCAAAAACCTACCTAAGTGACCTATAAGTAATAATCTTTTAATTATTTCCTCTGTTTAGATGGAATACTATCTGAACAGAGGAAATTTTTTATGCCCGTATCTTACATAGATTTAGGTAGGTCTATAAACGTCATAAGCGATAGCAGTAAAAAGACACCAGAGGCTTCAAATTTTATCGCTAACGACGAACCCTCCCTTACAGGCCTAAAAGAGAACTATCTAGTTAATAAGCTCGTAGGATATGGCCCTGAGTTTGATAATCCCCTAGCATGTAAAAAAGTAGTAGTATCCTACTCTCCTCCTTCAGGTAATCAGTACAAGCACTTCACATTTCGTCTTAGAGATAGCGTTTTTAAGTCCTACGCTTCATGGAATGCTGCGTCCGCAAAAGATACCGGGACGCTTAGAGAAGTAATAATAGTAAGCTCTAATAGAGCTTACACAAAGCTAGCTAGTTCTAGTTTCACAAGCAACGACAATATAACGGTTTCATAATAAGAGGTGAAAAGTGTCTCGTATAACAAAAAGATGGCTCTCAGACGAACTTCAAGCCCAGCTCACTGGAATGCAGAACGATATAATCGGCATTTCTGGGGCGGTCGACACTCTTGAACAAGGGTTAACTGGTGTTTACGGAGACATAGCTGGGTTGACTGGTGCTGTTTCGGACCATGAAACAAGAATTACCAGTTTAGAGGGAACTGTAATCGATCATGCTACAAGTATAGCAGGGCTATCTGGTAGGATGGCAGTAGCTGAGTCAGGTATTGCCGGATTAACGGGTGCCGTTAACTCTCTTGAGAATTATACTTACAATTTAGATGCTTCTGACATTGATTTTCAGCCGATTACAGGTATTAGTGCTCCCGACGTACAACAAGCCATAGAAACTCTTCAAACAAACCTAGATGCAGTTGTAAGCGGGGCTACAGGCGCTGGAGCTACAGGAGCTAACGGTATAACTGGGGCTCGTGGGGTAACAGGCCCTGATGGAATCACGGGCGCTGACGGTATAACAGGCGCTCAAGGCATACTAGGCCCTACAGGTTATGACGGTATCACCGGCTCAGGCGGTATCACCGGCTCAGGCGGTATCACCGGCTCTCAAGGTATACAGGGTATAACAGGCGCAATCGGCTTAACCGGTGCTACAGTTAATCAAGGCGAACTTCAAGTATCGACAGTTAGCAATATCGTAGGTGAAGTAGATACTGATTCTTATAGATTTATTACGGGCCTCCAGAATTTTGTTTCTCTTAATAGAAGGGCACCTCTATTTACAGACCTTTTCGTGGAGGCTAGAAGATTACCTACCTCTAACGAGCACACCTCTTTATTTAGTCTTCGTTACACGGGGGCAAATATGCCTGCTACACAAACGCAGGATATGGTTCTCCATTTTGATTCGTCTCAAGATAACGACCGTAATGCTTCTATTCATTATACTACTCCTACTTTAGATCCAGGTGACTACTATATAAATGTTTATGGTCGTACAGCAGAGCCTAATCGTATGACAGAGATATTGCATGCTAATCTCTCTACTATTGTGCTAGACGGACCTATAGGCCCTACAGGTATTCAGGGCGCTAAAGGGGACCCTGGCGGCGTTACAGGGCACCAAGGTATTACTGGTGCCTCCGGTATTACAGGGCCTCTTGGCCCTCAAGGTGCCATAGGCCCTACTGGTGCAAGCACTACTTTTGATTTCTTTGAGAAAGCTATACCTCTAGAACAATGGCGATTCTCCGGACATACGCCAACATTCTACGGCAGTCTGTCTGTAATAGAGTTTAATGCTGTTTCTGATAAGATGGAGACCGTCATACCAGTCCCATATGAGTGGGACGGTACAACTAATATGACTATTAAAGTAGGTCTTTTTACAGGCAACACTTCTGCTGTTTCAGGTACTGCTGCTTTTGAAGTAAATTATAATGCCTTTGATGCCGGAGCTTCAGAAGCTGCTATTATAGGAACTCTGACAAATGTTACCGCTAGTACTTCTAAAAGTTTCAGTAGGCATGAGTATGTAGAGCTTAGCTTTACGATACCTGCAGGTAATATAGCTAGTAAAGATTATATATACTTGCGGATTAAACCCGACGCTATTACTACACCTAGTCGTTTTGGTGTCAGTAATACTACTGTGCGTTACTATGTTGGTATTGCGGCAGGTCCTACAGGGCCTGTAGGAGTACAGGGGCCTCAAGGTATCCAAGGCCCTACAGGGGCGTTTGGCGGACCTCCTGGAGAGACAGGAGTACAAGGACCTCAAGGAGAGACGGGGGCACAAGGCCTTACAGGTAATATGGGTGCCGTCGGGCCTGCTGGCCGAACATTTGTTAGAGATCTAGATTATACCTATGTCTCTGGGACTTCTTCTAGCTCTATTACTAACAATGCAGAGGTAGCTTTAAATAATACGGATCCGTCTTCAGCAACAAAAATTTGGTTTCAGGCTACGCACACTATAACCGAAGGCCTAAACGTCAACAACATTGAGATATTTTTCGACCAAGATATTACGTTTGGGTTTTTAAGATTAGCTTTAGGGTCTGACCAGAGCACTTACAACTTTTACAGAATTACAGGTAAGTCTGGTCCTTTCCCTGGGGGTGGCGGAGAAAACGTATATGAATTTGATGTAGAGCATATTAATATAGTAAACGGATTTCCTACAGCACAGACACCGTATGTAGGTAACACTATATTCTTGATACAAGAAGGGCACCCAGGGACAACAGGTATACAAGGCGATATCGGCCCTCAAGGTGAAACGGGTGCTATAGGCTCTACCGGAGTAAAGGGACCTACAGGTATCAAAGGACCTACGGGGTGGCAAGGTGAGACTGGTGTTAGAGGTCTTACAGGTCCTGGAGTAACTGGACTTAAGGGACCTACAGGTATACAGGGACCTACGGGGTGGCAAGGTGAGACAGGAGCTAGAGGTCTTACAGGAGCAGGCATACAAGGAGAGACAGGGCTTAGAGGTCCTACAGGTATTGAGGGTTCTACTGGACCTGATGGAAGAGCTTACAGCGGAAGTGTAAACCCCATATTTAATTCTAGCGCGGGCACGACTCCATCTGACAGTGAGGTTCAACTAAATACGTCTGACCCCTCTTCAACGACTGTTATAACGCTTAGTACTCAAGACACCGTACAGGGTTATGGCGGTGCTGATTTCTACTACACGGTAGCTGTAAGAAGTTATATAAAGTTAGTAGACAAGGACAATAACGATCATTATAACTATTATCTAGTTACAAGCAAATCGGTAGATTCACTGTACTACACTTTTAATGTCACACATGATCCGATTAAGTGTACTTTCCAAACCAGCAACACAAATTATGCCGGTGGGTCCGGTGAGGTTTACCTAGTTATTACCGCAGAGCCTGGCTCCTTAGGTACTTCAGGTACTCAGGGTATCACTGGCTTTAGGGGTCCTACAGGTATTCAAGGTGAGACCGGGGCTAGAGGTCTTACAGGAGCAGGCATACAAGGTATCACTGGCTTTAGGGGTCCTACAGGTATTCAAGGTGAGACAGGAGCTAGAGGTCTTACAGGAGCAGGCATACAAGGTATTACCGGATTTAGGGGTCCTACAGGTATTCAAGGTGAGACCGGGGCTAGAGGTCTTACAGGAGCAGGCATACAAGGTATTACAGGACTTATAGGCCCTACAGGTACTCAGGGTGAGACAGGGGTGGGTGTCGCTGGTCCTCAGGGTATTACCGGATTTCGGGGTTTTACAGGATCTCAAGGTGAAACAGGACCTCAAGGCGCGGGAACTACAGGGGTCCAAGGTGAAACCGGTGTGGCTAACTTTACTAGCGGCAACGTTTTTCCGTCATCTCCAGAGAATAGGCAGCTTTATTGGGACTCTGATGATGAGATTGTTTACTTTTACGACGAGACTATAGATGCCTGGATAGATATATCTTCAGGTACTCGTAATGTTACCGGTATCCAAGGCCCTACAGGCTTGCAAGGTTCACAAGGTGAGACAGGCGTTAGCTTAGAACTCGAAAATGACCCCTCTCCAGAACTATCGGCAGAGATGAATGCAGGCCTACATTCTATCGGATTCTCTGAAAAGGATAATGGAGACTCAGGAACAACAGGGGCTATAGATTGGACGACTTCAAATAAACAATTTTTAAACATTAACGATCATACCATGCTCGCTTTTAGTAATCCAAGCTATGCTGGAAATTATCAACTAAGAGTTCTTCAGAGCTCAACAGGTATAGTATCCTTTCCAACTACAGGTATTTACTGGGTAGATGGGATAGCCCCTGCCCTAAGCACTGAAACTGGGCTTGTAGATTTCGTTAGCTTTTATTTCGATGGAAATAATTACTATGGACAAGCTTCAGTAGGGTTTCAATAATATATGGCAGTCTTAAAAAAAGTGCATAAAGGGACCGTAACCTTTGCTGATACGGATACGAGTAAGACGGGTGAACCTATCAATGCTTCTATTGATACTAGTAAGTCTTTTCTTATTTTTACAGTAAACGGTAGCTCATCAGGGACAAATGATAGCGGTCGGTCCTTCCTCCAGGGTTGGATTTCATCCAGCACTACACTAGATTTTGAGAGAGATAATACTGCGGCCTCAGGAGAGACTTTTACGATCAAGTGGCAGGTTTTTGAATTTGAGTCCGGAGTGTCTGTGCAAAGAGGTGTAAGTACTGCATTGGGCTCCAGCAACTCCGTAGATATTAGTATAAGTACTGTAGATATTAATAAGGCTTTTGCTGTGCTATACGGCAAAGAAACAGGAGACTTCTCTTCTGGGTCTTTTGCTCATCTGCAGTTTACATCTTCTAATAATCTAAGAGCTGAAAGTCATGCCGCAGCTTTAGATTCAATACGCTGGGAAGTAGTAGAAATTAATAATGCTACTGTTCAGCAGGTAGTAGTCTCAGATAGTGTGCTAAATAGCAGTGCTACAAGCGCCTCTAAAACAATCACTGCAGTAGATATGGATAAGACTTTTTTAATTGGGTCTTATAAAATGACCGGTAGCGGGGGTACTGATAATGATGAAATGTGGGCTTGGCATCTAACGGACAGTAACACTATTACTTTTGTTAGGAATAGTACTGCTGCTGTAGGATCAGAGGCTGTTATTTTTGTAGTAACCGTAAATGATGATGATTTTAAAGTACAAAGAGGGAATCTAGATTTTAGTGCCTCTATTGATTTTACTAAAAGTGTTACTTTAGAGTATAACTTACGTGAGACTAGGGATGCTGGTGTGCTACTATCTGGGTATCCTTTTAACTACGGTTCTGTTTCTAGCAGCTCTACTAACGCCTCAGATGGAAGAATATATACTGCAGAGATAACCGGTATAAATACCTTAGGGATAAGTAGGGAGGACTTCTCTGGTTCAGGTACAGTGTACTGGGAAGTAATTGAGTGGGGCCGGGACACTAGCACTATTTATTTAAGTGACCTAACAGAAGTCTCTTATACCTCAGATTTTGGGTCCTTAAGTAAAGATGAGTCTATAGACGGTAGAACTATTACCATTGGAGGTTTTACATACGAAAAGGGTTTAGGCGCTCATGCTGCTTGTACTATCGTATATGATATATCAGGTCTTGGCGCTACTCGCTTTAAGTGTGTCGCCGGTATAGACGATGAAACAGCTAATTTAGGCAGCGCAACTTGGGAAGTATGGAATAATGACACTAACACTAAAATAGCGCAAAGCGGGATTTTAACGGGTGCCGCTGATAACACGTATACTTTTGATGTGGATATATCTAATATAGACTCCTTAAAGCTTATAAATACGGACGCAGGAGATGGTTTCTCATGGGACCACACTGATTGGGCAGACGCCAGAATTTTAGTGCCCGCTATAAGGGCTCTTGTAAATTTTCAGGGTACAGATATAATAGGAAGTAGAACAAGACGGGCAGTAGACTTCGATGATGGAGTTACTAATAGGTGGAATTTCGATGGTACTGCTAATGGACAACTGTTTACCGATGCGGTAGATGATAGAAAGTTTTCGGGGGGCATGGAAGGTAAGTACTTTGATAGCTCAACAGACTCTCCCTTCTTAAAATCGTCTGATGATGCTTTTGGATATTACATAAGTCCAGGTTCTAATCCTTCCTACGGATTACTAAACATAGTATGGGTTAAAGATAATTTTAATGACCTTAAGTCTAATAGCAAAGTGTTTTGTAATGCCTCCTCTAAGTTTACCTTGACCATACCTCAAGCACTAACAGTAGAGAGCGGTACAAATATTTACTGCGTCATAAAAAGCGGCAGTAAGTGGTACATAAGCGAAACGGATATTTGTCAAGGAAGTACAGGAACTTTTACTTTAGAAAATTTTAATAATAATAGCTCTACTAATAAAAGATGGTCGGAATTTAGTCCTACGGCTACTAACTTTGGAAGACCCTCAGGCTTAACTTATACCGCTCAAGATTTCGTTGATGTGCAGGCCGTAGGGTTTATAAACGAACAGGAAAGAGCTTCTTTCTCGCATAATTTTAGGCTATCTGAGTTTGTATTCGAGGCTTCTTTAGTTAGCGGTAGTCTCACAAGAAATGTGCTGTTTTTTGGAAGTAATTTTTAAGGAGAATTATAATGGCTTTCCCTACAAGTCCTACCGACGGTCAAGTATACACTACCGCGTTCGGTAGTAGATATAAGTACTACTCAGCTGATAACAAATGGGTAAAAGACGGAACCTTAATAGGGGAGACAGGTGCTAGAGGTCTTACTGGTCCTGGTGCAACAGGACTTCAGGGAGAGACAGGATTACAGGGGGATACCGGACCCGAGGGCCTTCAGGGTGTTACGGGATTAGATTACGGAGCAACTGGGGCTTTAAGTATTGTACTTGATGGTGGTGGCGCTACTTTAGAAACAGGGCTAAGAGGAGATGTTCAAGTCCCTTTTAATATATCTTTAGATAGTTGGAGATTACTTGGAGATCCCTCAGGCACGTTAATGATTCAATTATGGAAAGACACGTACGCTAATTATCCTCCTACATCAGCAGACTCTATAACAGGAGGTTATACTGGTCCTCAGTTTACGGGTACTAATAAAAATGAGGAAAGTACGTTATCAGGATGGACTACTACTTTAAATAGCGGGGATATCCTAAGAGTAAATATAGCTGATGTATCAAATGTAACAAACGCCACATTGGCCTTAAATTATCATAAAAATTAATATTTTAAATGGAGGGATACTATGTATCTTGTTGGAAGAAGAGCGACAGAAGAGTTAATACACAAATCAGGAACAAATTCTGCGGGAGACCCAAGAGAAGACCTTATACTAAACAATATCATAGCACAGCAGGGGATAGAGGGCGATGTGCCTTCTAATTACCATGTATATTATCTTAGTAATGATAGTGTTGATGCTATAAGACTTTTAAGTAATGATGACTTTACTTTAGTCTGGAGTGATGTGGATCACGGGTCTGAGGGTATCTTAAGAGAAATCGTAGGGGTAGACTTTTCTATAGAGGACAACAGAAGACTAATAAAATTTCTTGCTCTAGACCCAGATACAGGGGTAGATAAAAAGGATGAGTGCTTAGCGAATGGAGTAGACAGCATATTAATAAAATGTGTCGCATGTGACCCTTCTGACGAGACTCTAGAAACAATTGATACCTCCTTTGAAGGAGAGCTTAACGTACCCTTTATTGACCCTGATAGAAGAAGGGCATTCGCTAAGGTTGTTTTTACTCAAGGGATAGGGGAGAAGTTATTTAAGACTACAAAATACGGTGAGTGGCATATCCCTAATAGATATAAATATTCTTTGGAAAAAAACGCTAAGAATTTCCCTGGGGCAAGTTATGATATAAACGCTCTTTTAGATCTATAATACTAAGGGACTTTTATGCCTAATTTTCACTCTGAGTATCCTGCTATTCGAAAGATACAAAGCGGAAGCTGGTCTCCTACGGGGACCAGCGCTACACTTACATTACCGACAGCACTTTTAGATACGGAAAGAGCCTTTGTTCTTTACTCTTTTTCTAGTGGCGGCACGTCTAACGGTACTTCTAACCATCTAGTTAGGATTATCAGTACGACGCAGCTACAATTTGAAAGCGCGGCTTCTGCCTCTGGAGTTACTATAAATTGGTATGTCCTTGAGTTTAAACAAGGTGTGCGAGTTCAGCACTTATACGGCACGAATACGGTATCCTCAGGAACTACTAATCAGTCTATAAATCCTACGGATTTAAGAAAATCTTTCGTCCACACTAGTTGGACAGCTGATACCTCGTCTAATTCTGTAGAGGCTAAATTAACTAGTTCCACACAACTTACTTATAGCTATGTCGGTGATGTAGATACATATGCTTTTCAAATTGTAGAGTGGAACGGTGCCTCTGTACAACAGGTTGAGGACACAGTAACAGGAGCTTCAAAAGACACCCTCATTGATACAGTTAATTTAAATAGGGCTTTTATCATTGCCTCGCATAAAAGGCCCTCGTCTGGCGGAAACAATGATTTCGGTACCTATTATACAACGAATGAATCAACCGTACGATGGAGTAGGGAATCTAGCTCTACGGGTAATATAGAGGTTACGTATTATGTAATAAGCGCACCGCAGCTACAGGTATATAACGGGTATTTATATCAGAGTAGTGGAACTTCTACTAGTAATATAACGATCCCTGAGGTATGGTATAATTCTGGGGATAACTCTAGAGCTATTGCTCTAACTAACCATCACGGACAACCCTGGGGGTACGGTACTCAAACATCGTATCAGGCAAACTATGCGGCATGCAGGGCTTCTCTTTCCTCCTCTACAAACCTACAACTTATTCGTTCTAATAGTACCGGAGACGTGCAGTATAACTGGTTTGTTATTGAGTATAAGGAAGAACTTAGAATAAAAGAAAAAGTAGAAGGGACTTTGAGCATAACTGGCAGCGACACCGTTCAGAGCGTGTCTCTTAGTAGATCCTTTGATACGACAAAATCTATAATATTTTTTACAGTTAATACCAGTGAGTCTAGCCCTAAAGAATACAACGTCAAGGTTGAGTGGGGGTCTATAACCGCTGACCTGTCCAACAGTATTGAATTCTCTAGAGCTTATTCTACCTCTGTTGCTGGGGATGTTAGTATACATTATTATGTAATTGAATATGAGTCCGGGATATACGTACAATACGGATCCGTTGCAACTCTAGGTTCTGATCCTTATGATTTTACAATATCAGAGGTTAATCTAAATAAAGCTTTTCCATTAATTACTATAGCGAACGATGGAGGAGTGTTTAGTAGTAACGATCAGCCTTATGCAGAGTTAACCTCATCGACTAATTATAGGCTTAAAGGACAAGGTTTAAACTCTACTGGAAGCTATTTTGTAGTAGAGATAGATTTAGCAAGAGTACAAAAATTCTCTTATAGTGGGACTACTCCTTCAGGATCTTCTCCTCATACTATAGCGGCACCAGTAGATGTAGATAAAACTTTTCTGCTGTCAGGATTCCAATCTGATGCCGATGTAGAGTATAATAACCTTTTAGTTCAGTATATCAATAGTTCAGATGAGATAGTTATTGATACTTCCTCTCAAGATGGGAACTATGTAATTGTAGACTATTTAGTGGAGCTTCAGAGTAAAAGCTTTGTACAGCAGGCAGGAAGTACCTGGGCAGCCTCTACAACAGACTCTGTCACTATCTTAGAGTCTGATACCCAGTTGAGCGTAGCCTGGATGTTAGGGTATAAGAACAATGCTACCTACGACCTTTCCAATACTGATGACCCCTCTGACTCTTTGGCTATAGTTGAGTTAGGTAGCTCTACGTCAGCTAGCCTAACTAGGAGTGGCACAACATCAGGCATACCTATAAGAATCCAAGCTGTAGAGTTTGATAGGGATTCTATTATTTACAGGAGAAAGAAATGTGCCATTACGATATCATCCTCCGAGGTTCCTTCTTCTCAAACAGATTTTCCTGTATTATTAAGTTGGGACGGTACTAGTGGTAATTTACCTCAAGACATGTTTGATGCAGACGGGGCAAATGCGGCACAATATGACGGTGGGGACCTTTACATAACTTCTGATAGTTCTGGGGATACCAGATTACCTATAGAAGTTGTAAGATTTAATACGGATAATGACCCGTCTAATGGTTATGGCGATGTGTGGGTGTTAGTCCCTAGCCTCTCTAGTTCTTCTGATACTACAATATATCTTTGGTGGCAGACCATTAATTGGTCGTATCAACCAAACCTCCACCACCCTTACGGTAGAGGCGCTGTGTGGGCAGATTATTTATTTGTTATGCATATGGACGAAGACCGTCCTATAGCGGCAGGCTTAGTGATGGATTCTACAATAAATGAAGCTTCTGTTGTCGCTGTAAACGCCTCTAATGGTGCTATAACTTATAATACTGCAGCAAAGGTAGGTAAAGGTGTGGACTTTGTAGAGCCTAGTAGTGGAGACTTCTACATAGATTTTGGACAGCAGCCTCAATGGGATTTAGACTCTTCTACTGGATTTCAATGTTATGCTTGGGCCAGGTCTGATGTTAGTGATAACGACACTACAATAATTCATATAGGTGCTCAAAACGCTGGCCTAGAGGACGACTCCTCTCAGTTTACCTTTCAAAGAAAGTCATCGCCAACAGGCGTCAGGTCGGCTTCTACTGATAATGGAACGGATTCTGTAACGGTTGTATCGAACATTGATACCTTTCCCCAAGATTCCTTTGTTTTTGTAGAGGGTGGGTATGACGGTACTAATGTGTTTGCGTCTACTAGCGAGGACTTTTTTAGGTTTAATAACTCTAGAAGTGTCTCAGGATGGGAACAAGACTACTACCTAATTATAGGTAACTCAAAAAGAAGTGGGTCCTTTGAGTGGGACGGCATATTAGATGACATATTTCTTCTTGGTGAAGATAAAGGCAATGATTGGGCAAAAACTTCCTATAACAATACAAACTCTCCTAGCACTTTCGCTACGGCGGGAAGTATAGTTAGCACGCACGGATCAATCCCTGTTACAAGGGGTCTAGTCGCGCAGTATGACCCTAATTTCTTATCCTCTGTAGATAAGGATGGCTCTAATGACATTAGGAGGGTAAAGGATATAGCCTCTGGATTGTTTGATGCTCACCAGGAAGAATCTACTAATAAAAAGCCTTCGTATGTCGATAGTATATTAAAAGATAGTAGTATGCCTGTGTTTAGATTTGATGGGACAGAATATTTAAGATTACCTAGTTATTTTATACAAGGTTTTTCTCCTCGTACCATAGCTTTTGTCCTAAAAGGAGCGCCGGTATCCACTACAGAAAGAGTGGTTTTTATAGGTAGCGGGAGTGGAAAAGGCTTCGGAGTTAATTTAAGCTCTTCTAATGGTATTGAGATAAGTAATAGCACTAGCTCAGATCAGACTACTGATACTAAAATAGATTACACTAAAGATAGTATATTTATTATCTCTTTTAAGGGCTCTACCTTTGGTTCTCAGATCTCTGACACTACTGTCTATTATAGGAATAAAAGGTCGTACACATCTGAAACACTTGACAGTACTAGTACTATAGATGTGGTAGATGAAGGGGATACTAATTATATAGGAACCTCAGCGTCAGGTGGATCCAGCGATCTTAGCAGAGATTTAGGAGAAGTGTTAATATATGAGGGTGTGCTAACCAATGAAGAGACAAACCAGCTGTTTGATTACTTACAAGTAAAATGGATTGGTAAAATACCTACTAGAACACAAGCTATCTGGGTTCCCGCCCCATAAAGAAAGGCCCTTAAAGGGCCTTTCTTTTTTTCTGGAATTCTCTAAGATATTGTATAGGCGGAGTATCGGGTTTTACACTAAGATTATTATCTTTAATAATCTTATATAGATTCTGATACTTTATGCCCAGCTTTTCTGATAATTCTTTTATTGTATACTTACTTAAGTTAAGGCTATTAAGTACAGATAGTATCCTGGATGTACGAGAAGGAATATCGTATTCTTCGCGTATTTTATACATAGTATGTCTAGAAATTTTATACTTCCTAGCTAATTCAATATCTTTGGCGAAGAACATAGGGTTTGATTCGTCTTGAAGGACTACAACTAAGTCTTCCCTAGCTTTTCGAGCCCTCTTCATCCCTCCGATTTTTTTGTTGCTACTGGTCATGCGAGTCTCCTCTATTGTTGTCACGTATCTCTTTAAGTTTTTCGTATAGTTCCTTTTCTTCTTCGCTAATTTCTTTAGGCATGCTTATTCTTATATTAATCATTAAGTCCCCGTTTACCCCACTATACCGATTCGGTAATCCTTGCCCCGGGACCCTCAATTTATACCCTACTTGAGTGTTGGGAGGAATTTTCACTTTAAGTTTACTACCGTATATAGATTGAATGGTTTTATGCGTACCTAATACAGCATCTATATTATCAATATCAAGGTGCGTCGCGAGATTGTCTCCCATCCTTGTATATACACTATGGTTTAACACGTCCACGTTAACTATGAAGTCTCCAAAGGCTCCTCCGTCAGGGCTCTCATTTCCCTTACCCTTTACCGTAAGCTTGTTATCTTTTGTGACTCCTTTCGGCACGTCGAAACTAAGTTCTTCAGTTGTTACTGCTAAACGTTGTCCGTGGCATTTTCCACAAGTAGTTTTTGTAAGTTTGCCTGAACCTCCGCATTTTTTACAGTATACTCCAAAATAAAAACCAGAGCCTCCACAATTACCACAAACCTTATTATCCCCGTTTATCGAACCTACACCCGAGCAATCAGGGCAAACAATTTTTCTCTTATACTTAACTGTCTTTGAGGTACCTGTAGCGACTTCTTCTAAAGTTAGACTTATTCTTACCTGTAGAGTTTCCCCGTTTCTTCTAGCTTCTCTCCAGCCATTCTTTCTTACTTTATTTACAAACTCATTCCATCCAACCGGGTCTGGTCCTCCGTTGCCAAATATGTCTTCAAAGTCAATATTAAAATCGTCGAAACTGTAGCTTCGAGTTCTATTGCTAGTAGGACCTGCTCCCCTAAAAAAAGAATTGCCATCTGCGCTGCCGTAGTTGTCAAAGTTACTGCGCTTTTTTGGGTCTTTAAGAATCTCATAGGCTTCAGAGGCTTCTCTAAACCGCTTTTCAGCTTCTTTAGAAGGGTCTTTGTCTGGGTGGCACTTTACCGCTATCTTTCTGTAAGCCCTCTTTATTTCCTCGTTAGAGGCCGTTTTATCTATACGAAGTGTAGTGTATGGATTGTTCATTATATATCCTGTTCCGGTTTTGATAAATGCTCCAGGAGGTCCATCGAGCTATTGCTAATCTCCGTATGTCCGTCCTCAAAGTGGTACAGGTAATCGTCGGTACCTGATACTTTTTCAGCGTACTTAAACCCACGATCTACAAGTATTTCTACAGCTTCTTGGCCTATAAGCATAGATAAAGGTTGTGGGAGTAGCATGACTTTTGGAGGTTTCCCGTACTTAAGACTTTCATACTCCTTCTTTAGGTACTCGTTGGATGGTATGCCCCTCCAAACAAACTCTAAGTCTTCATTATGGTTGAAGAATCGAGATATATATCTTTTCATAGCCTCTTCTATGTTTGTTCGGTTAAGGGTGTCGTCTGGAATAAAACCAGAGATATAGCAGGGTAATATATTTTCTTCATTACAAGGGAGGTTTACCATGTCTTTTATTTCGAAAAAGTCTGGACTTTTTCGGTCATCATAGGTAAAGGACCATTTATGCTCATTGCAATGCTGCATATCTTTCATGGGAATATTTTCATAGCGTGCGTAATTGAGCTCCTCTTCAACGTATCCTGGGAATTTAGTCTCCAATTTAACCCCAAGATTCCCGTGAAGATTATCAGCCTCAAGCCTATAAAACTTTTTAGACTCGAAGGTTGTTCCTCCCTCCCTAAAAATATAGTCTCCTTTATATATACTGTAATAGACATCCTCCCATAGGCTTTCGATAGGAGTGCCGTCATCCCAGGTATATCCCTTTTCGGACCAAAAAAAGTTTAGACTTACTATTTCAAGCTCTACTCTTAGCATTTATTATCCTTTTTATTGCTGCTGGCTAGGCCTCCCATTAAACCCTTCAAATTAAAGTCTGTTTCTTCAATTTTAGGCCTTTGAGGAACGCTGCTCAGACCTATTTCCTTGCGTAATTCACACACAAGCTTTAGGTTTTCTTTAGCGTTTTTTTCAATGATATTTAGTTTATCTTTTAGTTTTTCTTGGTTCATAATAATCAATTAATAAAGGTTTATAGTGTATGGCACCTAAAATGTTTGATAAAATCAATTACGACGATGTCGTTAAGGCTAATAACCTTGGATATCTTTACGTCACTACTACGCCCGAACATCCTTTCGGTGAAAAGAGAAAAGACCGAAAGAAAAGATACGTCTATCTACACAGAGCTGTGATGGAGCAGCACCTGGGCCGTTATTTGGAGCCTGAGGAACAAGTGGACCATAAAGATAAAAACAAAAAGAACAATGATATATCCAATCTAGAGCTAAAAGAACGTGGGTCTCATCAAAGGGATCATGCTCATTCCGGCAATCATTTTTGGAAGTCTTCACCCAGGACTAAAAAGAATTGGGGTAAAAAAGCTTCCAGAGACCAAGCCCGGGTAGTTGTTGCTAAATATTTAGCAACAACTACGATAACTTAGGCTAGAGCCTTAATCTTCTTCATTAGGTTCCTTTGTTTTTACTCCTTCAGTTGTTTTGAATTCCGTTATATTTCCGGATTCGTCGTCTATCTCATAGCAAATACTCCCAAAACCGTCTTTCCGTATGCCGAAGATACCGTTTAGGATACCTACAATACCACAGGTATATACGTTAGGGTACTCTTTATATCCTCGCACCTGTATAGTAGGGTGACCAGCAATCTCCGTGTTGCAAGGTGCATGAAAACGGACCAAGTTAGTAACAAACTCACGGTCAGATTTTAGCAGGCCGTTGAGTAGGTCACATACGTCTTGCGGTGTTACAGATTCTTTAAGCATTGGTTCTCCTTAGTTGCATACATAGCAGACCAGCCTACTCTTTCTTTACCGTTTAAAATAACACGTAAACATAAAATCGATTGCTATTCAACAACAACCCCTTTTTCTTCCATTTCTTTGATTGCTTTTTCAATATCTCCGGCCTCTACTTCAATACCCCTGCACCCTTTTTTAACGAGATGCGTTTTATAACCAGCTTCAACAGCATCGACTGCAGTAAACATGACACAAAAATTTAAAGCCAAGCCAACGATGTACACGTCTGTCACGTTATTTTCTTTTAGGTACTTGTTAAGATCTGTTTCATGAGCTTTATTATTATCCCAAAAGGCGCTGTAACTATCTACATCCGTGTTTGTGCCCTTAAGTATAAATTTAACTTTTTTATTACCCCCGCCACCGGTTATTATGTCTTTATTTATTTCGCTTCCTTCTGTGCCTTCTACACAGTGTACAGGCCAAGGACCACCGTTTTCTTTAAAACTACAATGGTTAGCGGGGTGGTAATCTTGGGTGAATATTAAAGTGTCAAAGTCTTTCTGTAGGTCATTAATAACCGGTACAATTTGATCCCCCTCAGGAACTGCTAGATTTCCTCCGGGCATAAAATCATTTTGAGCATCTACAACTATAAGTGCCTTTTTCACGGGTACCTCCTCTTTATTATTTAAGTCTTCCATAAAAGTATCAAAATCATCTTTTTATTCTTTAGACTCCTCTACACCATCATTATCTTCCAGCAGCTCTTTTACCGCCTCGTAATTTTCACAGTCTATCTTGTGTTGTTCTTCAGCTTTTTTCAATCTTTCATTAGCTATTATTCTTTGTGCCTGGAGGACACAATGGTACATCAGCCATCTAAAAGATTCTGGCTTTTCAAGGCTTGTGAGACGTAAGCCGTTAATCGTAAGTCTTTCAGATTCAAAGGAGAGTCCGCTAATTATTCCTTTAGTAAATCCTAAAATCTCTTCGATTGTTCCATACTGCTTCAGTATACCTTTACCTTCTTCTGTAACACTTATAGTAGTAGCATCCTTGTTACTTATGAACTCAATCATATTATTAAAGTATTTTTGTGTTATCGTATCCTTTTCAATCTTCTCGTGTTTATTGTTTTCTACTTTCTCTTTTTCTTGTGCTTCTTGATGTTTTTCCAACCTCTTATTATAAGGTCTATAAAAAGCTACATAATAGATAAATATTAGCGCTAAACCTAGAGATACTCCTAAAAAGAAAGAAAATAATTGCGCTGCTGTTCCGTAGCTCATACTACTACTCCTGTCTTTACATATTGTTTAAAAATAAGCCACGCTTTAGCCCCGAATATCTTGCTGTTGTCTGAGAGCAAGCTGCTTATACCTTCTCTATTCATGGTATAAATTGTTATGTCCTCAGTACTCTGAAGACACTTTTCCCCTTCTGTTGTAACATCCACATAAACTATATACACTCCTTCGTCAGACATCCCAGGAGAGTTGTATATTAGGGGAGATACCTCTAGTATTTTATCTGCTATAAAGCCCGTCTCTTCTTTAAGTTCTCTCACAGCAGTATCCACAGGATCTTCGCCGGGGTCTATAAGGCCTGCAGGAAAACCCCATTCGTACCCCTTAATAGGTACTCGATATTCTTTAGTAACTATGAGGTTACCGTGGTATAGTGGTACAATAACGACGGCATGCTGCTCGTTAGGCCTTTGAGCTTTTACCCATTTATGCTTTATGTTTTTATCGTCTACGTAAGTATCCTCTACGAGATGAATGAACTTGGTTTCAGCTATCCGTCTTGTTGCTACGATCTTCATTTGTTCCCTCATTTTCATATTGTTGATGCCACTGGTCTGTTTCGTGCGGGAGTGTATACACGTATGTCTCAATCTCGCCCATAGTCCCTTTAATAATCCCTTCAATTTTTGTCCAATCGCCTCCAGAACGAACAGCTCCTATGCGTGGCATGTGTACTGTCATACCATTCTCATGTGCGTGATGATAAACAGATTTTAAGGCTCTTTCCAAGGCCTCGTACCTAATGGGAGGGACGCCGTTAATAGTCCTGGTGTCATGCTGACCGATCATGTTGGCTATGTAGTTACCGTCTGTGAAAGAACATATTTGGGTCGAGCCAAGAGGGAGGTCTTTATCCCCCTCCTTATGCCACTGAAGATACATTTCTTCAGGTCGTTTATCCTTCTTCGAGATCGCAATAACAAACCCCGAACCCCACCTGCCTTTATCATTGCATACATGACAGATAAGAGCGGGTTTTTGAGTGTCTACCGGTTCTGTAGCGTCGCCTATGAGATAGTGCAGCATATTAAATGTCCTCTTTATTATTTATCTTTCCACTAAAGTTTTCTAGCTTTAACCTTGCATGCTTTCTTCCAAGCTCCAAAAAAGTGTTACCGACAAAGTGAGATAAAACACAGACGTTAGGGTGTTGCCCTATTCCGTAGTATTTTTCATTAGGGCCGTATTTAGCGTACTCTGGGGTAAAGTAATCGTGAGGTCCCGCCCAAAGTACCTTATGCTTAACGCAGGCCCCCATAAGGCACGAAAACAGTGGTTCTTCTTCACCGGTATAAAACATCCCCATCTTACTTATCTGATTAGGATTATCTTTTAAGAGCTTATAAAATCTGTCGCATAACTCTAGGTCAAACATATCCTTAGAGATGCCGATTAATCCTGCATTCAAATTTCCTACAGGTTTAAATCCTTCCTTATGTAGTTTTTCGATAGACACAGGATACTTTAGGCAGCCCCAACCCCCTCCATGATAGAAAGGTGTTTGGTCGTTGACAAGGGCTATTAGCCTGTCGCACCTATCATATGTAAAAACATCAGAATCTAGAGTGATGTAATAGTTGGAGTCACACAACAAAAGTGGGTCAAAGACTTTCAAAAACATCTGTTTTATATGTGTGTTAAGGTAGTCTCTCCTGATTTCGTAACAGTACTTATAGGGCTTCAATGCGGGCAAAACTACATCTTGAGCTTCCTCTAAGGATACTATCCTACAATTTTCTATAGTATCTTTAATAATAGAGGCTTCTGAAGGGCCTAAAGAGCCGTCAGAGTGTACCACGAGCTTCCAATTAACTTTGTTAAAGAGATAAAAAGTTTTTATGGTTAATAAAAAATCCTCAAAATCTCTTTTACACGTTAATATGTGTATCTCTCTATCCGACATTTTTAAGCCCTTTCAAAAGTAATTTTCTTATCTTTGGTAAGGTTAACCTTTATTGGTTTCTTACCCCAGTTCACAGCGGAGCGGGGAATAGAGAATCGGTAGTCCTTGTTTACAATAAGATTACCGGGAATACCGTTGTGTGTTTTTACTACGTCAGGGGCTACTTTATCTCCTGGAGTATAACCAAGCTTACGAATCATAGCCCCAGGGATTTTAATACGCTCTTTCGACTTGATAACCTTCGACATTATAGTCTGGGCACCATCAAGCATATCGACGATGTCCGGAGTAGTCGAAGACCGTGTTTTTTTCTCTTTGATAGCATTAACCTGCGCGGGAGTAAGGGCCTCTTGGTCCCTATTGTTGTAGTCTGTCTCATCGGCCCACTCAGGCAGATATAAGGTAGCTGAGCGTGAGCCTCCGCAGACATCAATAGGCTCTGTGCGATAGTCGAGAAAGATATCTTCTTTGTGGAAGTTTTCCCTGAGCCACGACGTGACTTCAATATTTCGGACCCACTCCCCCTCAGTTTTGATCGCGTTTGCGATATCAACTGAGGTGAACATTTTTTCATCATGTATGAACTGCTCGACTTGCTTGCGGATAAGACTCTCGTGGTTCATTGCTACTCCTTATTAAGGGTTTTTTACCTGTGTTGTATTAATATACTTTTTTGTAACTCAAGAATGAAATACTATTTTCCAATTTTCAGTCGCCATACCGCTGCCCCGTATTTTAGCCTATCTCCTCTATTTGAGTACTTTGTAAGACCTTTTATAAAAAGAGGTACGTCTTCAAGAGAACAGGTAAGTACGTCAGTCTCTATGTATTGATAAGATGAAGCTAACTCTGAAGATAAGGGACGTCCGTCGCTTCTCCACACCAGTCCTCCATTAAAGCCTATCTCCGCTTGTATTAAGGTTTCTTCTAACAACTCAAGCTCAGAATCAGAGTATTGTTGGAAGTTTTTTTCTAAAAATTTAAGAAGCTCTTTTTGTATATCTCTTAGTTCTTCCAAAGCTTCTTTTCTTCTGTCCATCTCTCCGGTCATGCTCCCCCTATTAACAGTTAACGCTATAGAGCTAAACTATTCCTCCAGAGGCTAATTGAGGTGTAGCTCATTTTCCGACTTTCAGCCTCCAAAACACATACCCTCTTACAAATCGTTCCTCGTCGTTTATGTGCAGGGGTAAGTTTTCTGCTTTAGACTTAGAAAGAATGTATATCCTCCGCAGATAGGGTAAGCCTATATTGTGGAGGACGTCATTTACACTAACTCCCCAAAACTCTCTTTGGAGGATTGATATTTCGTCTTTTGTATAAGACTCTATTATGGATTGGACGTTACGTATCAGATAACTTTGAGTTTGCTGAACAAACTCTGAAGCTCTCTTATCAGACTCAGACATGTTTTCTCTGTAATAATCACCCCTCATAGTCTAGCCCTTCTATATCTCTTTTATCTCCAAAGCGAAGCACCCAACGCGCCGGGTATGATAGTATAGAGTCATTCATGAAAAGAGGAGCCTCTTCTATATTCCTTAGGTCAAGTAGATACTTAACCTTTTTAATGTATTCCTTACTTAGTCTTATCCCGTCTATCCACCATTCGTTGCTCTTATATTTTAAGGGGTTGTTGTTTAGTATTGCGGGACCAAAAGGACAATGTGTCTTGCCTGTTCGAGGGCAATAAAAATGAATATAACTGTTTCGCTTGTTCTTAATTGGTACAAGTTCCGCCTGCGGATTACGTATAGAAGTAGCGCCCGTTATACCGGCTATGCCCGAGGCTCCTACACAGCAAGACCCAGTAACACTAAAAGATCCTGTAACGTTACCCATCAGCACCTCACATTCCAATGACGGTAGTACTTACTCTTAAAATTCCTATATAACTCTTCAAACCTTAGATGAAGAGTATCTTCTACTTTAAACTCCCGTACTTCATTACTGTATACCTCTGAAGTATAGTATGTCCATTGATACCAAAACATATAGAACTTCATCTTCTCTTTCAAAGTCTCGTTCCGGATGAGAAAAGGAGTCTTACTGTCATAGTACTTATAGTCTTCTTTAGAAACATAGGCGTAGTACTGGTCCCACAACTTGGTGCCTGGAAACGGCATTAGGAAGTTGCCACAGACCATTTCTGGTTTTAACTCGTAGAATGCTTCCATTAGTTTACCGTAATAATACTTGCCCTCTTCCCTGCCTATAACCGTCAGGGGATTAACTATGAAGCTAAGATAGGTATAGATGCCATATTTCTTTAAGAGTTTTATAGCATCTGATAGCTTTCTGTTTTTTGAGTAGCTCTTAGTCACATCCTCTATACCAAGGCATATCATATAGACATTGTTGTCTGCTAGGAATTTCACGTCATCTTCTTTGGTGAGAAGATTAGCGCTGGCAAACATATAGATTTTAGCGCCTATGTTTTTTATAAGTTTTAGCCGCGCCTTCCAATCTTTTTGAAGAGGGAAGTTTTCATCCCTAATAAATAGCCATTTAGGGTCCTGTATCTTAAGGCAAGCTGCCTCCGCCTCAACAAGCTCTATGGGTTTTGATACCAGTTTAGGGCACATCACCGGAGAGCAACAGAAGTCACACTTATAAGGACACCCGATGCTGGTGTTTATCGAGGTACAGATATCTTCCAGTTTCTTATCAGGGATGATTTGTTGATTAGCTTTTATATCATATAGGTCAAATCGAGGTACCTTGTTATAGTTGCATACACCGCCTACTATCTGACCCACTTGCTCTATAGATTTAAGAAAGTCGTCACAAGGGCCCTGTACTATCTTATAGGCGTCATTTTTAAATTCCTCAGGAAAAGAAGTAGGATGGTAGCCCCCTACTATAATCTTATTTTTATCATGTCTCTGAGCCCAACTCTTAAACTCCTCTACGCCAGAGATGTACACGGAACATAGGTAGTACTGAACATCTTCGTCATTAAAGTCCCTATTATCAGGGCAATAAATGACATTTTGCCCGTAAGGCAGTACTGAAAGAATAGAGGGCTCTAGTCCCAAATTCCCGTCATTACGAGGAAAGGAAAGACCTACGATAAGATCTCTTTTCCTGTTAGGGAATATATCGACAAAGTCTACGTTTTGCCATGTGTTTTTATGTTCCATTATACCACTACTTTTTTATACAATATACTTTTTTGAGGTGTGTTAATTAACTAAGTCATAATACTACCTATTTACCTACCGTCAATCTCCATCTTGATACAGCGCCTAGTAACCCAGAGTCGTTTATATATAAGGGTAAGTTTGTAATATCCTTATGAAACATAATTTGAAATACTATTAGAGTTTCCTCATCTGATGGGTTTTTATGTAAATATGATATAAAAGCAAGATATAGGTCATAGGAAGAGCTAAAAGTCCGTATTATTTTTTTGGGCTTAACGTATCCGTTAGTAGCGCCGCAGACTTTATTAGCTTCCCTCTTAAGCGTTGTTATCTCTTCTGTGGTGTATTCTATACAGGCAGCGCTATTTTCCATTATTTCCCCAATTTTAATCGAGCTTTGATTATGGTTATTAACTTAAAGTCTTTAACGGCCCCTCCTTTTGGAAGCTCCTCGGTGTTGAGGTATAAAGGCAGGTCTTCAAAAGGTAGCCGTATAGCTTCGAGAAGGCTGCTAACCATACGAGGAAGAGGGGTGGCTGTATTTTGGTGCATTAGGAAAAATTTATCCCAATCAAGATCGCACTTTTTAAATCGTATTACAAAGGGGGAGGACAAATGTGAGCCCCCTTCTTTAACAATAAGGGCTATCAATTGAGACAGGTATACTTTCTCTTCTTCGGTCGGCTCGTCAGTGTTCATATTATACGGACCTTTCTCAAGTTATTTACTTATTAAAGGACGCCAGGTAGCTATATATGCTATATCAGGAATAGCGTGACCCATATGTATAGGCATCTCTTCTATAGACTCCCCGTATAGAAATTTTATTGTGTCCGGGTTACAGTTCTGATAAATCAAGTTCTTAACTATATCTGGTTTGTCCCTAGCTCCTACGATAATATCCCTTAATATCGAGCTTGACCTACCTAAAGTGTTTTTATGATTAAAAGCTATTCTATTCTCTTT
>Ga0102937_1000219_pt1 | contig 24344 bp, 20 predicted proteins | sample SalPonR2_B_D1_MG_FD_78213 | JGI IMG/M metagenome (GOLD analysis project Ga0102937, IMG submission 78213) | Salt pond soil microbial communities from South San Francisco under conditions of wetland restoration - Salt Pond MetaG R2_B_D1_MG | ecosystem: Environmental > Aquatic > Marine > Intertidal... | reverse complement strand
CGACCGTTCGACGTCGGCGCGGGCGCGCACCGAGAGCGTGCGTCCTTCCTTCTCCAGGAGGTGGTAGCGCAGGCTGACCCGGGCGCGGGCGGCCTCCCCGAAGAGACCGTGGTTCTCCCAGACGGTCAGCGTGTCGACGCTCACCGTCACCGCGATCGGGGCCGGCTCGTCGGTCGAGGAGTCGGGAGCGGGTCCGAGCACGCGCTGGACGGCGTCGTGGACGAGCTCGGCCACGGGCTCGGCGGCGTGCACCGTGGCGTGGCGGTTGAACATCCCCGTGCGGGCCTCCCCGAGATGATCGGCGGCGCGTGCGCCGCGGCGGTCGCTGACCTCCAGAACCCGGGTGGGAGGAGCCGCGGGTTCCATGGATTCCAGTGACGGCATGTCCGGCGCGAGCTCCAGGTGCACCCGGCTGCTTCCGCAACCGGTGGCCAGGAGGAGGGAGGCGAGCAACAGGAGCAGGCCGGAGGGGGTTCGTCCGTTCACGACGGGGCCTCGCGCGTCAGGGGGGACGCTCGGCCCACGGGGCGCCGGGCGGTCGAAGGCTCGACGGATGTCGCGACGACGCGTCGATCGTAGTCCGATCGATGTCGTGGGTCCATGGGCGGGGCGCCGCCGGCGAGGGTTGGGGACCGTCCGGAGTCGGTCTCGGCGCGCTGAAGTCGGTTGGTCGGAGAAGCCTCTGACTTCCGGTGCGGAAGTGTCCGGTCTTCCGGCGTGGAACATCCCCAGGTGTCACTCGGCCGTTCCACGCGTGGGCGTGCGGAGTCGCCATCGCCGAGAGCGGTCTGCCGGTTCTCGAGGGACTGCATCCACGCCGGGCTCATCTGACGTTGCGCGCATTGGTGTTCTCGCCCTTCCGCAGGCGTACATGGCCCGTGGCGAGGCGTCAGCGGGAAGACCCATCGTCCCGTCCCCCGGTCATGCTCTCCAAGGCCTCTACGGTGCGCGGATCCAGGACGATGGGTTCCTGCTCGAGCCAGATCCCGCGTGCCGCCATCTCGCGCACGGGCCTTGGTGCGAAGTCGAGATCGAGATCCGGTGGCCAACCACCCCGGAGCCCACGGGAATCGGCTGATCGGAGCCAGAAATCCGGAAGGAACCACTTCAGATCCGGCACCCGTCGACGCAGGCTCAGCAGGATGCGAACACCGTTCGGGTCGAGGTCGCCGAAATGGATGATCGGGACGCCGATGACGCGATCGAGCAGGTGACCGGCCGTCGCCGTGTCCCATCCCGGGACGTGGACCAGCAACCAATCCGGCGGCGCGGGGAGATCCCTCCAGGCCCCGAGATTCTCGACCAGCAGGACGGCGCGGATCTCGCCCTCGAGAACGAGTCCGTCGAGAAACGCCCGTTCGGGAATCGACACCTCGCCGAGCACGGCGGCCGTCGCGCCGAGGTCGATGCCCCCGGCCGGCGTGTGGGCCGACAACCCCGCGGGCGGACGCAAGCGGACCGAACCGTCGTGGGTCGGATCACTGGTCCCGAGCGCACCCCTTCTGGTCGTCGTCAGAGAGGCCTTCGAGTGCGGGGCCGTCAGCGCCGCCGCGGTGCGCCGGTTGATGCGCTCGGGAAGATCGTCCAGGTCGGCCACGCTCCGGGCACGCCGGTGGTCGAGGAGCCGCGCGTGGCCCTCGGGAGTCGGGGGGAGTCCCGCGGCAACCAGGTCGGCGAGGACGTCCCGCCAGATCGGCCATGCCCGATCGATCAAGTCCACCAGTTCGGATCTGCGCGCTTCCACCACGCCGATCTCGTCACGGCGACCGGTGGCCCGGGTCCAGGAAAGTTCGTCGAGGGCTTCGAAGGCCTCGCGTTGGGCGCGCCGACGCTTGAGCCGACTTCGCGAGAGCAGTTCCAGCAGCGCCAGGCGAGCGTCTTCGCTGTCCCAGATCACGCGTCGGCCCTCGTTCTGCGCCCACTCACCAGGACCTCCTCGCGCCCGTCCTCGTCGACGCGTCGGACCAGACGATAAGTCGTGTTCCCGTCCGCTCGGGCCACCTCGGGGGCTGCGATGAGCAATTGCAGATCGAGGGTCCGGCACAGGTCGAACAACACACCGAGGTTGTCGTGCGAGAGGCGATTGGCCTCGTCGAGGAAGAGGAAACGCAGCGAGCCCATCGCGCGATTACCACGCAGGATGTTCGCGTCGCGCTCCCACTCCGTGAGGACGACCATCATGAGCGCGGCGCCCACGCCAATCGCCTCCCCAGTGGACAGCCGCGTCGGATTGGCGATCTCCCAATCGGCGTCGGCACGACGACGGATCTCCACCTGCAGATGGACGTACTCACGGTAGTCCAACAGACGCGGCCCTCCGGAACGCCCGCCACCGTAGCGGCGGAAGATCTCGTCCAGCGCCTCTTCGATGGGAAGGTTCTCCTGGAACAGCAGTCCCTGGACTGCACCTTCGCGCAGAGATCGCAGCACGCGCTCCATACGTTCGACCGGCTGGAGTTTGACCCGGATCCCGCCGATGCTGCCGAAGCGAACGTCGTCGAGGTTCCGATTCAAGCGCTGGATCTGTCCCCTCGCCTTGCGGATCTGCACGTCGATCCCGCGCGCCACGTCCTCGCTGGCGCCACGGAGATCGTCTTCTTGCCGTGTCAGACGTTCTTCGAGCCCGGTCAGTTGGTCACGCAGTCGCAAGAGCGCCTCGCGCGGGTCGTCGACGTCCGCCACCTGGGCCGGCAGACGACGACGCAACCAATCGCGTACGGCGAGCCAGAGGTCGAGGTAGACGTCGGCGAAGGCGAGGTCGGCACCCTCTGGATCTCGGTCCACACGGGCGAGAAGCTCCTGCGCTCCGTGCGCAGCACGTAATCTCTCGACCAGGACCGCCTTCTGCTTGTGCGCCTCCTGGACCAGGTTCACGTGTCCTCGTATCTCGCTGACGGCACGGTCCCCAGGAGCATTGAGCGAAGCGAGTAGCCCGTGCTCTTCGACGGCCTCTCGCAAGCGGTCCCAGCGATCCAGAGCCGGTGCGGCTTCGCGACCTTCGACCCCGACTCTCTCCTCCGCGAGGTCCGTCTCGCGATCCGCTTGCGCTTTCTCCGCCTCGCAACGCCCCTTCCTGGTGTTCAGGGCGTCGAGTTCGGCCTTGAGCGACCGGGCCTCCTCCTTCAGGTGTTCCCGCTCGCGACGAGCATCCTTCACCTTCGCCTCGCTCGGATCCGCTACGCCCAGAGCGTCGAGGTCACGTTCGGCCGTCGCGAGCCCCGCGACCACGGCCCGACGGCGACCGTCGGAATCCTGCCATTCGGCGGTGGCCCGCTCGTACTCTTCCTGAGCCATCTCGGCCGCCGATTCCGCCTCGTCGAGAGCCCTCTCGGCCCTGCGTAGCTGCTCCTCGAGGGCCGGGACGAGCGACTGGCGCTCCTCGAGCCGTTCGGAAGCGTCGTCCCAGGCCAGCGCCTCGACGTGAGTTTCGACGGCCTCCATCGCCTCGATCGCCGCGTCGAGGCGTTCACTCTCGTCGGAGAGACGTGTGAGTTCGGCCTCGAGATCCGCCACGTCATCCTCCGACAGAGGGGTTCTCCGGAGCGCGTCGAGCGCGTCCTCGACCACCCTGGCCGCATCCGCACACCGGCGCGTCTCGGCCTGCGCGGCATGGGCCGCCTCGTGCTCCTCCTCGAGAAGGTCGCGCCGGCGCGCGTGGTCAGGAGGATCGAGGAGAACCGCGTTGCCAAGCAGAGTACGCAGCGCTCGAAGTCGCAGCGCGAGCGTCTCCGCGATCTCCCGATGCCGCCGAGCCTCCTCTCGGAGCGTTTGCTCTTGCGCCTGCACCTCCATGAGCCGGCGCCGGAGGACGGCGAGTTCCGGTTCGGGATCACCCTCCGCCCAGATCGACTGACTCGCGAGCAGGGTCTCGCCGTCCTCGCGCAGGCGCTCGAGACCGCGCCGTTCGGTCCGCGAGGACTCGATCCGCGTGTCCAGGGTGCTCGCCTCCTCCCGGAGTTCGACCGCGCACTGCTCCCGGGCGCGGCGACCGAGTCGGGGGCGAGTCGGGATCCGGGTGACGCGGGTGGCCCGATCCCCCGGAACCACGATGTCGGTCTGCTCCACTGCGTCCGGCCCCTCGACGAGGTCCGGGCCGACCGCGTCGTCGTCACGACCCACCAGCCACACCTCGTTCAGGGACGCCGGACGATCGCGGATCTGACGGGCAGCCACGGCCGGATCGTCGACCACGAGAGCTCGTACCAGAGGGCCGAGCCTCGCCTCCAGGATGGACGCGTCTTCCAACGACACGTCCTCGAACACGCTCGCCAGGAGTTCTGCTCCCAGGGCGTCCTTGAGCCGCAACAGCTCGGGATCGAACGGGCCGCCAGCAGACAGCAGCTCCCGTGCTTCGGTGTGCAGGCGCTCGCGCTCTTCGGTGAGCGAAGCCTGATCGGCCTCGACGGTCGTGAGGCGCCGGGCCACCAGCGCGCGCGCTTCCCGGAGTTCCTCCATCGATGTCACCGGGCGCCCGAGCTGTTCGGCGAGGTGCTCCGCGCGCGCCGCGAGATCGAGCCAGACCGGTCGGCGTTCGCCGAGCTCCTCCTGACGGGCACGCAGGCCTTCCAGGTCTCCCCGGCACGCCGCGGCGTCCGACAGGGCTTCACGCTCGCCCTCGAGGAGACGCTCCCGCTCCCGCTCCGTTTCCTCCAGGTGCTCTGCCAGCTCCAATTGGGCCGGCCGCGTCCCGGAGAGCGACAGGTCCAGAGCCTCGAGCCGTGAGTGGGCTTCGGCCTGGCGAAGGGCCAGTTTCCGGGCCTCGTCGAGCTCGGTGGCGATGCGCGCGCGACGTTCGGAGAGAGCTTGCAGATCACGGAACCGGCGCAGCCGTTCGAGGGCGATTCCGTGGGCGTCCTTCGGATCGACCGTGGCGTCGGCGAGCCGGGCGAGCGCCTCGAGGGCTACCACGTGTTCCCGGCGGTGTTCCCTGGCGTCGGCGATCCGCTGCTTCGACCGTCGCCGCTCACCGTCGACCCGCTCCAGCTCCGCTTGGTTCTCGGCCCGTTTTTCGTCGATGGCGTCGACGGGGAGGTCGGCGACCCCGAGCAACCGTTCGGCCTCGCGCTTGCGGCGGACCACCTGACGGTACGCTGCTGCACGCCTGTGCAGTTCGTCGAGTCCACGTTGAAGGTCGGCAAGTCCGGCGCTGGCCCGCTTGTGGTCGTCACGGCAGCGCCGCACCGCCTCGCGCGAGCGCTCCTGCATCGCATGCCGACCCGCCCGTCTCTCGGCGGCCTTCCCCTCCTCGGCCTCGGCCGTGGAGAGTTCGTCCCGCCGACGGGCGACCTCGCGGGCCGCCTCCAGGGCCTGCTCGAGCCGGCGAAGGCCTTCCTCGGCTGCTTCCAGCTCCCGGGTGAGGGCTTCCTGGCGGGTTCCTCGACTGTCGAGCAGAGCGTCGACGCGCGCGAGGAGATCATCCGCCTCGGCCCGTCGCTTCCTCGCCTCCAGCAGGGCGTGTTCCGCCTCGGCCAGACGACGGCGCCGCTCGTCGGCGCGCTCACGGGTCGCCAGGTAGGCCGCGGCGAACATGGACTGTCCGGACTCGAACACCCCACCGATCTCGCGCTCGAGGCGCTGTGACTCCTGCACCTCGGTGCGTGTACGCCGGCAGGCGTCGAGATTCGCCTTCATGCGCTGGAGGGTGTTGGCCAGCCCTCTCTCCTCCTTGAGCAGGAAGGATCGCAACTCCGAGGTGAGCGTGCGTGAGATCCCGCCGGTCATGCTCGTACGCAACATTTCGTTGAGCTTGTTGCGTTCCTCGTCAGTGCCCAGGCGGAGCGGCGTGACACCGTGCTCGAACAGAGCCGCGAAGTAGTCACGCGCCGTGGAGAAGACCTGCAATCGTCCACCGGCACGCGCCACGTTCTCGCGCAGCTCGCTCAGCTCGGGAACCAACTCCTGTTCTCCCTGCGCCAGGAGCAAGACGTCCTGCAATCGTGCCTCGGAGGCGAGCCCGGTGATGACGAACGGTGTCGGTTCGACCGTCGGCTCGCCCTTGCGCTCGAGATGGACACCCGCCACGAGCCGCTGGTCGGGCGCGACGAGGAAGTCGGCCGCCGCGTAGGAAGGGCGTCCCGATTCGCCGAGACGCCCCCAGATACCCTTGTCCCCGCCCGTGGCCCCGGTTTCGCCGAGATTCGTGAACCGCAGACGCGACATGTCGGGCAGGAGCACGACGTAGGCGGCGATCATCACCGTCGTCTTTCCCGCCCCGTTCGCCCCCTCCAGGGCTGTCACGTGACGGTCGACCAGGTAGCGCTCGTAGAAGACGCCCCTCCAGTTGACGAGGGCAAGAGCCTGCGCGCGCGTTCGACTCATTCCACGATCTCCTCGTCGTCCTCGTCGTCGAGAACGACCTCGCCGCGTCGAACCAACTGCTCGAGGGCGACGTCCCGGTCGCTCAGATCGCGGACCGGCTCGGCGAAGCGCATCAGGGCGGGACGCAGCCGGATCGTCCCGTCGTCCAGCACGTCGATGAAACCCAGTTCGGCGAGCCGACGAAGGGCATCGCCCACCTTCGTGCGCACGGTCTCGGCAGCGATGCGTTCGTCGAACTTCCTGCGTCTCGGATTGAGTGTCCGTACGAGGGTCTCGGTTCCCACGAGGCCGGCGAGTCGCTGCAGGAGCGCCTCACGGCGTACCACACCCCCGTGTTGCAGCGTCGCGGGGTCCAGGTACAGCAGGGCCAGGGTCTGGCCGACGAGCATCTCCCCGGCCGAGAGTTGCCGTCGCCCAAGGCGATCCCCCGAGGGAAGGAGATAGAAGTAGCCGTCCGCCTGCTGCACGAGTTCGCAACCGAACCGCCGGTAGAAGGGCTCGAGATGGTCGAGGGCGTCCACGAGGTAGTCGTAGACGGTACCGTCGTCACGTCCCACGTGGCGGCCGCGTCGCAGCGCGAGGTCCACCTCCGGAAAGTGCTCGTCGGCGATGACCTCCTCGAGGGACCCGAAACCGGACGTCTTCACTGCGTCTTCTCCTCGTCGAGCATCTTGTCTTCCTGCGCGGGAAGCTCCCAGTCCTCCAACTCCAGATCCTCTGCGACCGGCCGCCAAGATCGTTCGCGGTCACTGCGGGGCCGAGCGACGCGGGCGAGCTCCTCCGCAGTGCGCCCGGCGATCGCGTAGCGAGAAGCAGTCGGGCAACGGGGAAGCACCCACTCCGTGACCTCCGCCAACGACACGGCACCGGCCTCCAGGGCCTGTGCGACCAGTGTCGAGAGAGCCAGACCGGCGTCCTCGGGATCCACGAACTCCGGAGCCACCTCGCGGTCGGCCCGGGGTCGAGTGACCGGCGGCTTCTCGACCCGCGACTGGAGCGGACGCAAGAGCCGGATCGACGGCGCTGCGGCCACCACCAGGTGGAAGGGCCGCGACGTCCAGTTCGCGACCTGATCACGCAGGCGTTGGCTGAGCGCCCGGTCGGGATCGAGGCGAACGACGTCGCGCAGATAGCGGTGGACGTACTGATAGTACTCCGACCACGCCTGCTGCCGAGCACCTCCCCAGGCTCCGATCCGGTCGACGTGCTCGATCACTCGCTGGACTGCCTCCTCGGGCTCGGCCCTCTCCGCCTCGATGGCCAGCGCCTGGATCTCCTGCAGAAGAGCCACGAAGTGGTGCGTGTCGCGCAGGAGGACCTCGTTCAGCTCTCCAAGCGTCTCGGTCGTGGTGTCGAGCAGTGACTGGCAGCGATCGACGGCTCCGAACCAATCCGACTGCAGGAGTCCGGCGATCTCCGCCTGGACCTCTTCCTGCTGGCTGTCGAGACCTCGTTGACGCCGCTCGATGCCACCCACCAGGTCGCCTACCGTGATCCGCAGAGGTGCTACGACCCACTGATTCCACGCCTCCTCGGTGTCGGCGCGACGGGCGGCCGCGAGTATCTCGGCGAGCTGGGCGCGCAGGGTTGCGGTGAGGAGGGTCAGGCTCTCACGGGTGAGAGCCTCGTCCGCGAGGAAGTACTCGACCACCGCCGCGGCCAGCCGCGTCAGCGCGTACTCGCCGGACCGAACGATGCCCGCCCCGTCCACCCGGGCCAGCATCCGCTGGTCGCGGAGCCGCTGGATCGCATGCGTCGCTCGTTTGCGCGGCCTTTCCGCTCCCGGGTCGACCAGGTCGCAGACCTGCTCGAACATGTCGACGAGGACGTCTTCCTCGAAGGACGCCAGCGCCGCCCGATCGGCGCGGAGGTACAATCCGGCGAGAAAGCACAGATCGACCGTCTTCAGGTCGAGACTGACCTGGTCACGAGCGAGCGCGGCAAGCAGACGACTCGGATCGGCGGTCATCGCGGGGGCATGGGCAGGCGTCGGTGGAACGGCGGGAGGATTCTCCCCTCTGGTATGACCATACTGCTCGACCGAGGTGCTGTCACGCGGCGCCGAGCCGAGGGCGGGCCCAGACTCGGTGAACCCGGGTCCGGTCACGGACCGACGAGCACCCCGGGCGGCCTCGCGGGCCACCCGTTGCCCCACCCGGGGCGGATGCCCTATCGTCGGGCGCCGCGTGACGCCCCCCGGAACGCGCACTCGAGTCGCCGGAGCCGATCCATGGATTCCGACAGCATCAAGATCGTCGAGCGCCTCGATGTCTGCGAGTTCCGCCATTACGTCCCCGACCTCGTCGGCACGAGGGTCCTCGAGATGCGGATCCGCCTCGTCGATGCTTTCCTCGTCGCCCAGGACACCTTCATCGATCTGTCGGGCGCCGAGGTGGAGACGTGGACGGTGGGCTACCAGTCGGTGATCTGGACCCACGGGCCGACGGGAGAGGTCTTCGAGGACTTCGTGGTTCCGACCGCGCCGTGAAGGTGCGCGCCGCGCGGAAACCGTCGATCGGAGGAGATCACAACTCCCGATCGTGAAGACGGCCGCCCGATCCCCTAGGGTGGAGTCGGACTTCCGATCCGGTGCGCCTCGACCGTCGCGGCGAGCCGGCGAGCCCGGCGAGAGGATTCTCCGTGGCCCACCACACGCTGAAGAACGGTCATGACCGCTTCACCGACCGCCTGAACCGTTTTCCCCAGGGGGCGCCGCCGTCGAAACACCTGCGGCGCATCCTCGAACTCCTGATGGACGAGCGCGAGGCCGAGTTGCTGTCGCTCGTCCCGATCCGCCCGTTCACCGCCGAACGTGCGGCCCGCGCGTGGAAGACGAGCGTTGCCGACGCGCGCACCGTACTCGACGAACTCGCCAGTCGCGCACTGCTGGTCGACGTCGTCCGCGACGACGGAACGACCTACGTGTTGCCACCGCCGATGGCCGGCTTCTTCGAGTTCTCCCTGATGCGCGTCCGCGACGACCTCGATCAACGGCAGTTGAGCGAACTCTTCCACGAATACCTGAACGTCGAGGAGGACTTCGTCCGCGCGCTCTTCGCGGATGGCACCACGCAGCTCGGTCGCGTGTTCGTGCAGGAGCCGATGCTGCCGCGCGACGACACCCTCGAGGTGCTCGACCACGAACGCGCCACCGAGGTGATCGAGACGGCCACCCACATCGGCGTGGGCCTGTGCTACTGCCGCCACAAGATGCACCACCTCGATCGCGCCTGCGACGCGCCATTGGACATCTGCATGACCTTCGATTCGGCGGCCGAGTCACTCTGTCGTCACGGCCATGCCCGGACGATCGACGCGCACGAGTGCAAGGACCTGCTCGAACGGGCCTACGAGCACGGCCTGGTCCAGTTCGGTGAGAACGTCCAGCAGCGCGTGAGCTTCATCTGCAACTGCTGCGGCTGCTGCTGCGAGGCCATGATCGCGGCACGACGCTTCGCCGAGATGCGTCCGATCCACACCACGAACCATCTGCCCGAGGTCGACCGGGACGCCTGCAACGGGTGTTCGCGATGTGTCGACGCCTGTCCGGTCGAGGCGCTGACGCTGGTGTCGGCGAACGACCCCGTGGCACCGCGACGGCGGACCGCTCGGGTGGCGGACGACGCGTGCCTCGGATGCGGCGTGTGTGTTCGATTCTGCACGCGGGGCGCGATTTCGCTCCGCCCGCGGGCCGCGCGCGTGATCACACCCGTGAACAGTGCCCATCGCTATGTGCTCATGGCGATCGAGCGCGGAAAGCTCCAGAACCTGGTCTTCGACGACCAGCTGCTCGCGAGCCATCGGGCGATGGCTGCCGTGCTGGGGGCGATCCTGGCCCTGCCGCCGGTGAAGAGAGCGCTGGCGAGCGAGCAGGTGAGGTCGCGGTACCTGGCGAGGTTGTGCGAGAAGGTCGAGGCGGGGTGAGGAGGGCCGGGGCGACCCGACCTCGGCAGGGGAATCGTTCGCCGCGGGGGTGGCGCGAGTTCGCCGGCGCGACGACTCGCTACGACGAATCCGGCTGGCGCGCGCTCTCGATCGCATCGTCGAGCACACGTCCGAGTTCCGCGCTGTGGGGATTGGTGGCGGCGGAGAATCGCGCACGCACGCGGCCCTCGGCGTCGATCAACAGCTTCGTGTAGGGCACTTCGACGTCGCCGAACGCCTCGCGCAGCCGGTCGCGCAGGGGGTGGTGGTCGACCGTGGCGAGCACCGGGATCGGACCGGCCTGTTCGGCGGCCCGATCCGGATCCGCGTCTTCGACTCCGATCGGCAGGCCGACGATCTCGAGATCACCGGCGTCGTAGCGTTGCTGCAGGGAGGAGAGTTCCACCAGCCCCTCCGTGTCGACGTCGTGCGTGGGGAGGCTGACGAGCAGGGTGACGTGTCCGCGGAGATCGTCCAGCCGCAGTGTCTCGCCGCTGCGGGTTCGCAGTTCGAGGTCGTCGGCGGGCGGGGCGTCGGAGACGTGCCGCGCCTTCTGCACGTCCTTGCTGGTGGTGCGGAGATTGAACGTGACGAACAGGACGAGCACCGCCACGAAGGCGATGCCGACGGATACGAGAAAGCCGATCACGCCGTCACGCTCCTTTCGATGGCGTCAAGCGTCCGAACGGTAGTCCGACCCGGCGGTCGCCGACATGGTGCTGCTCCCCACCGAGCGGTCGGAGAGGGACGGAGGGGCGGGGACCGTCGGATCGGACGAGACCCGTGCCGCTATCTGAATTCAGTGTGCGACGTTCGCGTCCGACGTCCGCGTCCGACGGCCGCGTGAGATCAGAAACGCGCCTTCAGCGCCCCGAAGCTCGACGCCGTGCCGGCGACCACGTCTCCGGAGATCGTCACCGCGAAGTCACCGGAAAGGTCGTTCGTCTCCATCACGAGCGTGGCGTCGAGCGTGCGGTTCTCGCTCAGGGGCTCGGCGAGCCGCACCGAGAAGGCGGTGCTCCCGTTCGGCGAGAGCACGCCGCCGGACTCCAGGGCCGGCTGAACGATCGTGAACAGAGCGGCGTCGGCCCCGACCATCGAGACCACCGGCTCTCCTTCGAAGACCAGCGGCGCGTCGCCCGTGTTCCCGACGACGAAGACGTATCGTGCGATCGCTCCTGAGGCGAGCGGAGCGAAGTCCAGGTTCGTGCCTTCGTCGACCGTTTCGCCGTCGAGCGAGACCGTGAGCACGGGAGCCGTCGCCTTGCCCCGTACACCGAGGTCGAAGGGCGTCGCAGCCGCGTTGGTGTAGATGAAGGCCCGCGTGAAGACGTTCGCGGAGCGGAACGTGGGCACGAAGTCGATCCGGAAGGCCGTCGACCCGTTCGGGCTCAACCGATTGCCGCTCTCCAGGGCGGGCTGGACGACCTGGAACCGTTCAGGGAAGCCGCCGCCGAGGATGACGGGCGGATCCTCCGTGAACACGAGGTCCTGGTTGCTCTCGTTGCGGAGGGTCACGACCACCGACGCCGACTCGCCGACCGGCGTGTCGGCGAACACGAAGTCGTACGGACTGGTGACCACCTCGCCGTCGATGCGGACGGTCATGTCCTGGGCATCGGCGGAAGGGGCGAGCAGCGTGGCAGCCAGGAGGACGACGCACAGGGGAGACGGCGAGCGCAAGCTGATCATCGGCAACCTCCGAGGGGTATCGGTCATGGGGTCGGTCGGACCACGTGGGCCGTCCATCGGCTCAGGTGGACTCCCGGTGCTACGCGTGATCGGGCTCCGGAACCCGACACCGGGTGACGCCGCGGTCCCCATCGCCTACACTCGTCGTCTCTCCCGGAGATTCGCTTGGCGCACGACGACCTGACCGAAGTCCTGCAACGGTTCCACTCGGGTGACCGTGACGCGCACGACGAACTGCTCGTCGTTCTCTACGACGAGTTGCGCACGTTGGCGCGCCGACGGTTCGCGGCCGAACGCGCCGATCACACGCTGCAGAGCACGGCGTTGGTGCACGAGGCCTGGATCCGGCTCGTCGATCAGACCCGTGTGCAATGGCAGAATCGCGCGCACTTCCTGGCGGTCGCGGCGCAGGCGATGCGACGGATCCTGGTCGACCACGCGCGGCGGACACGGAGCGAGAAGCGCGGCGGGGATTCGCCGGTGCTGTCGTTGACCGCCGCGGAGGATGTCGCGCTCAGCGAGGATCCGATCGACGTGCTCGACCTCGAGCAGGCCCTGGTGGAACTCGCGGCCCTGCACCCCGAGCACGCGGTCATCGTCGAGATGCGCTTCTTCGGCGGCATGACCGCCAGGGAGGTCGCCGCGGCGCAGGGCATCACCGAACGCACGGCCGAACGGCGGTGGCGCTTCGCGCGCGCGTGGCTCTACCGCCGCCTCGCGGGCGACGAGCCGCCGTCACCAGCGTGAAGCCAACTCGGGTGGTGGCGTGCGGCCGGACCGCCGATAGTGCGCGCGGAGCTGGGTGAGTGCCAGCTCGACCGCTTCCGACCCGGGACCGAGCGATCCGTCGAGGAGCGGCAGGGACGCCAACAGATCCGCCTCGGCGGCATCGAAACGACCGAGGCCGGAGGCCGCACCACCGCGAATCGCCCGCGCGTGCGCGACCCTCCAGTGTTCGGGGCCCCAGTACTCGGCGCGCAGCCGAACGCAGTCGTCGGCGTTCGCGAACGCCGACGTGTGATCGCCACGCAGGAGATCGTTCGTCGCCACGTTGCCGAGAACGATCGCGACCCACACGTGGTCCTCGCCGAGGGCTGCACGGTACGCGCTCAGAGCTTCCTCGAAGAGCGCGGCCGCTTCGTCGTAGCGCCCGGCCTTGCGCAGACAGTTGGCGAGGTTGTTGGCGAAGGTGCCCGTCTGTCGGTGCTGGCTCCCGTAGACCGCCCGCGCGCTCTCGAGGGCGGCGCGGTACAGAGGCTCCGCTTCGTCGAGACGACCCTGGTCCTCCAGGGAGCCGGCCCACTCGTCCCGGACCGACGCGAGCATCGTGTGGTCGTCGTCGAGAACACTGGCGAAACGATCGTGGGCGCGCCGGAACAGGGAATCCGCGGCATCGAAGGCGTCCATGCGTCGGAGGACGGATGCGCGCAGCTGGTAGGTGTTCGCTTCCATCACCGCGCCCGGTCGCGTGCGCTCGACGATCTCGACCGCGGCACGCAGCACCGAGTCGGCGCGTGCGTAGTCCTGACGATTGTAGGTCAGGAAGATGCCGATTCCGCCGAGGGTGGTGATCCGCCGTTGCTCTTCGCCCGCACGCGCGAACAGTCGGTCGGCCTCGAGATAGAGCTCGTACGCGCGATCCATCCGTTGGCGCGCCTCGAGGGACTTGGCCAGGTAGAAGCGCGCGCGGGCAGCCGCGATGGTGTCGGCGCGCGCGTCCGCGCGGACGATCGTCGACTCGAGGACCGACACGGCGTCGGCCTCGCGCCCGGATTCGTAGAGCAGGTGGCCGTAGTCGACGGATCGCTCGAGGTCGCCGTCGGCGCCGAGGGCGAGGGCGCGGGTGAGATGACGCTCTGCGGCGTCGAATTCGTCCAGGTTCGCGTAGGCCCGGCCGAGCGTGTGGTGGAGGGTGGCGGCCACTTCGGGACGCGCCGAGAGATCGACGTCGATACGCTCCGCGGCATCGCGCAACAACCGACGCATGAGGGTGGTGTCGTCCCCGCGTGCCACGGAGGGCTCGATCGACGCGAACATGTCCTGGAGGAAGCGGGACACCGACTCGGCCGTCTCGCGTTCGGTCTCGGCGGCGACCTGAGCCCGCTGCGCGCGCACGAACAGGGCCGTGCTGATACCGGTGGCGACGATCAGTGCGACGGCCACCGCCGTCGCCGCGCCCACGGCCACCGCATTGCGCCGGAGGAACATGCGGGTGCGGTAGGCCAGGGAATCGGGGCGGGCGCGGACGGGCCGACCCTCGAGGTGCCGTCGCAGGTCCTCGGCGAGTTCGTCGACGGATCCGTAGCGCCGCGCGGTTTCCTTGCGCAGGGCCATCAGCACGATCGAATCCAGGTCGCCGCGCAGGCCGCGCCGCAGGTCCTCCGTCCGCACGCCGGACACGACGGCGTCCCGGGTGGCAGCTCGCGACACGGCCATGCTCGGCGGCGGGGGCTCCATGCGCAGGACGCCTCGCTCGATGTCCTCGAGCTCCCCCGTCTCGTTCGCGTAGGGCGAGAGCCCGGTGAGCAGTTCGTAGAGCACCACGCCGAGCGAGTACACGTCGCTGGCCGTGGTCACGGGTTCGCCGCGCATCTGCTCCGGGCTGCCGTAGCGCGGCGAGAGCAGACGGACGTGCGTTGCCGTCATCCGTGAATCGAGGTCGTCGGGATCGAGGACCTTCGCGATCCCGAAGTCCAGGAGCTTCACCGTGCCGTCGTCGGTGACGAAGATGTTGCTCGGCTTCAGGTCGCGGTGCACCACGAGGTTGCGGTGGGCGTGTTGGACGGCCGCGCACACCGACAGGAAGAGTTCGATGCGGGTGCGCGGTCCCACGCGGCGGTCGTCGCAGTACGCGTCGATCGGTCGACCCTCGACGAACTCCATGGCGAGCCACGGTCGGCGGTCCTCGGTCGAGCCTCCGTCGACCAGACGTGCGATGTGGGGGTGCTCGAGACGCGCGAGCAGGCGTCGCTCCCGGCGGAAGCGCGCGAGCAGGTCCTCGGTGTCCATGCCGCGCCGGATGATCTTGATCGCGACCCGCTGTTCGAAGTCCCCGTCGAGGCGACGGGCGAGGAACACCGTGCCCATGCCGCCACGGCCGATCATGGCGTCGATCCGGTAGGGACCGATCCGGCGGCCGATGTCGGAGTTCGAGGCGTCGTCGGCCGCCGAGGCGTGGAGCGCGGACTCCAGCGCGGGCGGGGAATCCAGGAACCCCTCCGCGACCGCGTCGGCTGCGAGCAGCGCCCGGACTTCGGCCTCGAGGTCCGTGTCGCCGGCGCAGGCTTCGGCGACGAAGGCCGCGCGCTCCGATGCAGGGAGATCGAGAGCCGCCTCGAAGATCGAAGCCGCCGAAGGTCTCTGCCGATCGGGCACGCGCGGGCTCCAGGCTCCGGGGGCGGGTCCCGTGAGCTTACCCGAAGTCCCTCGGGTGCGTCGTGGCGGAAGTCCGCGGGCGCGGAAGCTTGCGACTTCCGCCGCGGAAGCGCGTGGGTTCCGGGGTGGATCATCCCCAGGTGTCACCGGACCGACCCACCGATCCCGTCGGCCGGAATCTGCGCCGCCGGCCCCGCTCAGTCGACCGCACCGACCACCGGCGCCTCCGACCACAACACCGACACGCGCATGGTGTCGCCGCGCTCGATGTGGTCGACGATCTCGATGCCGCTGATCACCTCGCCCCAGATGGTGTAGCGGGCGTCGAGGTGCGGCTGCGGGGCGTGGGTGACGAAGAACTGGCACGAGCCGGTGTCCTTGCCCGAGTGGGCGATGCCCACGGCGCCACGGTCGTAGCGCTCACGGTTCCACTCGCTGCGCACGGTGTAGCCGGCGTCGCCCCAACCGGTGCCGGTGGGGTCGCCTCCCTGCACGACGAAGTCGGGTACCACGCGGTGGAAGGTCGTGCCGTCGAAGAATCGCTGGTCGGCCAGGCGCGCGAAGTTCTCGACCATCTGGGGGGCCTGCTCACCGAGGGGGCGGATCACCACGTCGCCGTGGCGGGTCCGCACGGTGATCTCGAGCGCACGGCTCTCGACCACCGGGGCGGGCTGGTCGGCGGGGCGCTCGATGGGACGGACGTCCATGCGGATGGCGTCGTGGTCGGGCAGGGCGGCGCGCTCGGCGGGGTGGGGGAGCAACTGCTCGAGGGCGTCGCGGGCGGCGATGCGCAACCACACCGAGGTCGCCTGGCGCAGCGCACGACGCAGGGGCTCGATGGCGGCGGGGTCGCCGAGTTCGCCGAGGGCCCGGTAGACGGCACGACGGAGTTCGCCGGAGGTGTCGTCGGGACGGCCGGCGGCGGCGAGCAGGGCGTCGACGGCCGCGGGGTCACCGCGCTCGCCGAGCGCGGCGGCGGCCACGGTGGCGACGAACACGGACCGGTCGTCGAGCAGCGCCACCAGCCGACCGAGCGGCACGGGGTCGCCGGCGGCGGCCAGACCGCGGGTGGCGGCGAGCCGTGCCGGGGCCGGAGCGTCGGCCTCGAGCACCGCCACCAGCCGGTCGACGTCGTCGGGGGTGCCGAGCTCGCCGAGGTGCTCCAGGGCGACCGCCCGCACGATCGGCGATTCGTCGTCGAGGGCCGCCTCGAAGGACGGCCGGTGACGCTCGCCGTCGAGCGCGGCCAGGGCGTCGAGACGGGCGGCACGGACGTCGACGGTGCGGTCGTCGCCGAGGGCCAGGATCGCGGCCGTGAAGTCGGGCCACCCCGCACGGCCGATCGCCTGCAGGGCCGTGACGCGCACGTGGAACACGGGGTCGGCGAGCAGGTCCTGGATGCAGTCGCGCACGCTGGGGGTGAGCACGCCCAGGCGGCCCAGGGCATCGGCCACGCGCACCCGCTGGTGCCAGTGTTCGTGGCCGGACCAGGCGCGGGCGGCGATCGAGTCGACGGCGTCGGCGGCGCCGATGCGGCCCAGGGTGCGGATCGCGTAGCGCCGGGTCAGGGCGAACTCGTCGCGGGTGAGCGCCACGAGACGCTGGTGGGTCGACGGATCCGGCACCTTTTCGAGGGCGTAGGCCGCACGCCACACGACGCCCGGCACCGAGTCCAGGGTCGCGGTCAGCAGGGGGATCACGCTCGTCGCGTCGGCCAGCAGGGCCAGGGCCTCGGCCGTGGCCTCGCGGATGCGGGGGTAGTCGCTCTGCAGCAGAGGATGCAGATACACGGCCGTGCCCTCGCGCCCGATCCGGCCCAGGGCGCGGCAGATCTCGGCCGTGGCCTCGACGTCCGACTCGACGTCGAGCTGGCGGACCAGGGTCTCCATCGCGTCGGGGTGGCGCAGGATCCCCAGGGCGAAGGCCGCCTCGCGGCGGACCTCGGGGGCGCCGTCCTCGACGAGACAGCGCGTGAGAGGAATCAGGCCGTCGGCGTGGCCGATGCGGCCGAGGGCGCGGGCCGCCGACGCACGCAGGTCGATGCCGCCGGTGCGCAGCAGGGTGGTGAGGCTGTCGCCGGCGAGGGTGCGCGTGTCCTCCCAGCGGCGGAGGTCCTGCCACCGCCGATCCGGATCGTCCGGAGAGGTGCAGGCCGTCAGAGCGACGGCCACGGCCAGGCTCGCGACGATGGCGGATCGGAACACCGTGATCTCCCGTCGGGCGATGGGCCCGGCCACCGGGCACCGCCGGGAGCGTAGACCGGGGGCGGGGTCCGGGCAAGCGCGTGGCTGGTCGTGGGGTGCGGCCGCTGCTAACGTCGGCCCACGATGGCTGCGCCGAATTCGTCCGAATCCACTCCCTGTGCGCTGGTCGCGCGGATCGAACTCGCCTACGACGGAACCGACTTCCACGGCTGGCAGATCCAGCCGGGGCGGGTGCGGACGGTCCAGGGCGAGCTCGTGGCGGCGCTGGAGCGTCTGGTTCCGCTATCGGGTCTGCCGCCGGGAGCGGGCCGCACCGATGCCGGCGTGCACGCGCGCGGTCAGGTGTGCTCGGTGCCACTGGCCGACGCGGCCCTGCTGCCCCGGATCCAGCGGGCATTGCCGCACATGATGCCCGACGACGTCGCGATCCGGTCGGTGGCGGGCGCCCCGCCCGACTTCCACGCCCGCTTCGGAGCGCGGGGCCGGCACTACGTCTACCGTTTCACCACCGAGCGCGATCCCTTCCTGCGGCGAAACCACCTGCGGATCGATCCGCGGACCGACGTGGGGGCCATGGCCACCGCGTGCGAGCCGCTGATGGGCGACCACGACTGCACCAGCCTGTGCCGGACCGCGTCGCTGGAGCCCGGCCGCACCCTGTGCCGGATCCGGCGGGCGGGGCTGCACTGGGACGGGACGGTCGGCTACCTCGAGATCGAGGCCGACCGGTTCCTCCATTCGATGGTTCGGATCGTGGTCGGTACATTGTTGGAGGTCGGGGCCGGGCGGCGCCCGGTCGACACCTTCCGCGAGGTTCTGGCCGCGCGCGACCGGCGGACGGCCGGAGGCACCGCACCCCCGCACGGGCTCTGTCTGGAGCGCGTGGACTACGACGAGCCGCCGCCGGCGGCCACCGAAGGTTGAGAGGCATGCAACGCGCCGGGAGAAACCCCATGCAGATCCTTCTGGAGACGGCCAACGCCGGAGAAGTGCGCGAGGCGCTCGCCTGGCGGGTGATCGACGGCGTGATGACCGATCCCGGTCTGATGGCGAGCGAAGGGGCCGAGAAGTCCGACCTGGTGCTCGAACTGCTGGAGCTGGTACCGGGACCCGTGATGGTCGAGGTCACCGCGGGCGACACGGCGGCCATGATCGAAGAGGGCCGCGGCCTGGCCTCGCTCGGCGACCGCGTGATCGTGCGGGTGCCGGCGATCGCGGCCGGGATCCCCGCCATCGCCGCGCTGGCCGACGAGCGCATTCCCGTCGACGCGTCGTTGTGCTTCTCTGTGAGCCAGGCCCTGCTCGCGGCCAAGGCGGGCGCCCGCTTCCTCTCGCCGCCGGTGGGCGCGGTCGACGAGGCCGGCGGCGACGGCCTCACGCTGGTCAGCTCCATGCTCACCATGCTCGACCAGTTCGACTTCAAGACGGCCGTGGTGGTGGCCGCGCTCGAACATCCGGGTCACGTGTCGGAGTCCGCGCGCATGGGAGCCGACGGGGCCGCCGTCTCGCTCGACCTGTTGCGGCGATTGGTGGAGCATCCACTCACCGACGCGCACCGACGCGACCACCTCGAGCGTTGGCGCCGGGCCCAGCACTGAGGTCCGGGCGGCCACGACGGGAGGACGCATGAACTCGCAGTCGAAGACGATGCCGTGGTTGGTGGGCGCCCTCATGGGACTGGCCCTGGGTCTGGTGGTGCTGCTGATCCTGGTGATCCTGCGGCAGGACGTGACGCCGCCGCCGCCCGAGGGACCGGTCGTCGAGCAGGTCGAGGTCGAGCCTCCCGCGGACGTCCGGGTGGTCGAGGCGACAGCGGTCGAAGCCGACGAGAGCATCGACGACACCGTCCATCGCGAGCGCTCGAACGCGATCGTCCAGGCCACCCAGCGCGTGAGCGAGGTCGTGGTCAGCATCAACACCCTGCGTGCCGAGTCGCCGCCGACGCGTGGGAGCGAGTTGCTGTACTACCTCCGCCACGGCCCACGGCGGGTGGTCGGCCTGGGCAGCGGGATCCTGGTCGATCACCGCGGCTACGTGCTCACCGCCTATCACGTGGTGGCGGGCAGCGAGCGCCTGAACGTCACCCTGAGCACCGGCGACACCTTCGCCGCGTCGGTGATCGGCATCAGCCCCGAGTACGACCTGGCCATGGTCCGGATCCAGGGCGAGGTCAGCGGACTGCCGACGTCCACCTTCGGCGACAGCGATACCCTGCGCAACGGCGAGTGGGTCATCGCGATCGGCTCGCCCTTCGGTCATCTGATCAGCGACAACAACCCCACCGTGACCGTCGGCGTGGTCAGCGCCGTGCACCGCGACGTGCGCGTGGGAGCGGAGGGACGCACGGTCTTCGACATGATCCAGACCGACGCCGCGATCAATCCCGGCAACAGCGGCGGCCCGCTGGTGAACGCCCACGGCGAGGTGGTCGGCATCAACACGGCCGTGATCTCGGACGCGTCGGGCAAGTCCACCGGACTGGGCTTCGCCGTTCCGATCAACCGCGCGCGCTGGGTCATGGAGGAGCTGCGCGAGTACGGCCGGGTGCGGCCGCACACCATGGGCATCAACGGCTACCTGATCACTGACCATGCGCGCGAGCAGATGCTGTTGAACGACCGTGTGCCCGACGGCTGGCTGGTCGAGAGCATCGTGCAGGGATCGCCGGGAGCGGAGACGGGCATCATGCCGCGCGACGTGATCACCCACGTCGACGGCACACCGCTCACCGACGCCAGCGACCATGCGCGGCTGTTCTACGAGGCCCGTGTGGGGCAGACGGTCGAACTGCGGGTGTGGCGCGACGGAGAGACCTTCGACGTCGACGTCACGCTGGCCGAACGGACCGGTTCTTGAAAGGTCCGCGGCCGGGTGCGTCCTCGTCGTCGTTCCGGAGGAGTCGTCGCATGCGCATCGTTCTTCTGATGGTCTCGATCGCCCTGTTCGCGGGTTGTTCTTCCGGACCGCGGTTGCAGCTCGATCCGTCGCGGGCCGAGTTCCCCTTCGGCGGCTCGATCCGGGTCGACGGCGGGATCGGCGCCGAGGAGTGGGCACAGGCCCGTCGCATTCCCGTGGATCTGCCGAGCGGGCGTCGTGTCGAGATCCTGCTGCAACGCGATCGCCGGCACTTCCAGTTCGCCTTCGTGGGTCTCGACGAGCCGGCGCCGGGCGAGGTCCGGCCCGAGATCCTGCTCGACCTCTGGGCGAACGGGTCGAGTACCTGGGACCAGAACGACTGGTGGATCCGCATCGGCCAGGAGGACTGCTGGGCCCGCGGCGGATGGGGCGAGGGCGACTGCCGGCGCGTGCAGCCCGGCCTGGAGGCCAACAACTTCCCATTGGTGGGCGACCAGGCCGTCGAGGTCCGCGTGGAGTTCCAGGCGATCGGTTTCGAGGAGACCTACGACGACGAGATCGGCCTGGCCTTCCGCTTCGTCGACGGGAACGGGCTCGAGGTCGCGCAGTGGCCGCTGCGGGCCGAGGTCGACGACCCGTCCACCTGGGCACCGATCTCGTTGAACCACTAGCGGTTACGCTTTCTCCCGTGCCGATCCGGGATCACGCTTTCCCGTCTGGTCGTCGCGGCGCGGGCCCTCTACCGTCACGGGATCGCATCGTATCCCACTCGACGGGAGGTCCCGCCGTGATTCGTGCCCTGATGATCTGCCTGCTCTGCGTGAGCGCCGCGGCCGTGGCCGGCGACGCCGTGACCACCTACGGCGAAGAGCTGAGCGAAACCGAGATCGTGCCCATCTCCGCGCTCTACGAGTCGCCCGACGACTACTTCGGCAAGACGGTCAAGGTCGAGGGTCGCGTGGTCGGCGTCTGCGCCAAGCGCGGCTGCTGGATCGAACTGGCCGGCGACGAGGAGTTCCAGTCGATGCGGATCAAGGTCACCGACGGCGTGATCGTCTTCCCCGTCGAGTGCAAGGGCCAGGTCGCCGTGGCCGAGGGCGTGTTCACGAAGATCGACATTCCCGCCGCGGCCGATCCCAACCACAAGTGCGACGGCGAGCACGGGGAGGGCGAGGAGGCCCACTCCTCGTGCCAGCCGAAGACGGCCTTCCAGATCATGGGCACCGGCGCGGAGATGCGCCCGGCCCAGGCCGACGCCCGCTGATCCCCCCGCAGGGTCTTGGGCAAGGAGAAGCGCCGCTCCTGGCGCACCTGGAACAACCGGCTCCACCGCGACGTCGGTTACGTGGCGGTGGGGCTCACGGTGATCTACGCGATCAGCGGCATCGCCGTGAACCACATCGAGGACTGGAATCCGAACTACTCGTTCGAGATCGAGGAGCGGCGCTTCGCCGCCTTCGAGCCCACCGATCGTGACCAGACGGTCTCGACCCTCGTCGACGTCCTCGACCTGCCGGAACCGATCGACGCCTTCCGCCGCACGCCCGCGGACGTCGAGCTCTTCTACGAGGGCTGGTCGGTGCAGGCGAACGTGCGCGAGGGGCAGGCGACGATCGAGCGCCCCGTGGCGCGGCCGATCCTCTTCGAGTTCAACGAACTGCACCTGAACCGCGTGAAGGGCGCGTGGACCTGGATCGCCGACGCCTACGCCGTCGCCCTGCTGTTCATGGCCACCAGCGGCATGTTCGTGCTGCGCGGCCGCACCGGCCTCGCCGGTCGGGGGAAGTGGCTGGTGGGGGTGGGGATCCTGATCCCGGTGGTGGCGTTGGTGATGGCTGGGGCCATGTAGCAGGGCGCCGACCGTCCTCCCGTTCGTCCTTCACCCGCTGCGGCTCCCGGACGAGGGGCATCCCCGCGATCGCACTTTCCCTGACGAGTTGCGCAACCCGTTTCTGCGGCTTGTATTGCTGGGCACGTCCCGACCTCGTCGCAGGCCCAGTCCGGGGTCGTCAGCGCCGGTTTCGAGATCGGGACGTCCGGTTCGTCCTATGCCTCCTTCGGCGGGACGAGCTTCATCAAGGCCCGCGGACAGACCTTCACCGCCACGGTGAGCGGCCAGCTGATGTCGGTGGCGCTGCGCACCGGGCTGAGCCAGGCGTCGGACAGCACCGTGCGGATCAGCGTGCACTCGCTCGACGAGAGCGGCCTGCCCGAGCAACCACCGCTGGGATCGGCGGACTTCTCGGCCGACCTGCTTCCGATCGAGCCGGTCGAGGACGTCGTGGTCTTCGACATGCAGCCCACCACGGCCCAGCTGACCGCCGGCGTCGAGTACGCGATCACCATGGTGATCGATCCGATCGATCCCGCGCCGGCGCCGTTCTACCTGAACGGTCGGGGCACGAACTCGCCGGACTACGAGGGCGGCGCCGGCCTTCAGACCTTCGACGGAGTGGACTGGGAGCTTCGACCGAACGGCGACCACCACTTCGAGGTGCGCGTCGACGACACGGTGAGCCACGAACACCAGAGCTTCGGACGGACGAAGGCGGAGTTCTGATCCGGGCGCTCCGTGTCGCCGGGCAGGGGAGGCTCGCCGGCCCGGACGACGAAGCGCACGGCGACGAACGAGGCCCCGCCAGCCGGCGGGGCCTCGTGTGCACGTGGCGATGCGTGACGCGCCGGGTCAGCGGTAGAGGCTCTTCACTGCGCTGAAGCTCGAGGCCTCGTTGTCCACCACCTCGAAGGCGAATCCGAAGGTCAGCGCTTGCCGCGAGCCGCTGTTCGCGTTGTTGGAGATCTGGCTCAACGTGCTGACCGGACCGGAGAACCGCAGGATCCCGTCGTGGAAGCTGTTCGTGGGTAGCTGCAGTTCGTTGCCCGACACGGTCGCGGCGCCCAGGCCGGCCACGATGGTGAACGGCTGATCGAACTCGTACCGGAACGTCGGCGGAGCACCCGGATTCGGGCCACGCCAGAACTTGCAGTACAGCAGGAGGTCGGTCACCGGCGAGCTGAACGTCGCGGTCCAGTTCTGGTCGAAGCTGTAGTCCACGCCTTCCTGATCTGCCAGGAGGGGGAACGGATCGTACTCCGGACCGCTGAGGTCGAAGGCGTCGATGAAGGGGTCGCTACCCGCGACGCCGATGTTGGTGACTTCGACGGTGGTCCCGTCCAGGTTGCCCTGGGCCGTGGTGGCGGTGACGCTCTGCCAGTCGGTGCCCACGACGATCGCCTGGGCGAGCGCCGTTCCCGGAAGGAGCATCGCGAGGAACAGGGCCATGGTCGTACGAAGCAGCATGATGCCATCCTTTGCATGACGATGTGAACGTCGGGCGCAGTGTCGCGAACTCAGAATGATTCTTGCAAATCGTTCCGATCGGGGCAATCGCCGGATTTGCGCCCGCGTTGGCGGATGGATGTGCTGCGAGCGGGGGGTGTTGCCGCAGCGGAGTCCCGGACCGCTCACGGGTCGCGTCATCGACCGTTCGGATCCAGGTGCCCGAAACGACTCCGAACCCGACGGAGCCAGTCGCCGACGGTCTCCACGAAGACCGGCAACACGGTCATGCCGCCCACCGCCGCGTAGAGCGCCAGCACCGGCATGCCGAGTCCTCCGTGTTCCTCGAGCAGCTCCGCCGGATCGAGGAAGGACTCCGACGAGACGGCGGCCGGTCCGAACGCACTCTCCGCCACGACGCCCGTCCAGCCGAGTTCGTCGCGGATCTCGGGAAGGGCGTCGAGCCGCCGGGGCGCACGGCCGGATGCTCGCGGAGCATCGCCAGGGCATCGGTCACGATCGCTGCGCGCTGCGCCAGGAGCCGGCTGCGACCGAGCACGCCGGTGGACGATCCCGACCCCGGCTTGTCGTAGAGGACGACGGCGAAGCCGGCGTCCAGGAAGGAATGCAGGATCCGCGAGCGTTCGATGTGGCGGGTGCGGTCGGTGGGACCGCTGCCCCAGACGTAGACGATG
>Ga0102937_1000210_pt1 | contig 24957 bp, 22 predicted proteins | sample SalPonR2_B_D1_MG_FD_78213 | JGI IMG/M metagenome (GOLD analysis project Ga0102937, IMG submission 78213) | Salt pond soil microbial communities from South San Francisco under conditions of wetland restoration - Salt Pond MetaG R2_B_D1_MG | ecosystem: Environmental > Aquatic > Marine > Intertidal... | reverse complement strand
CGGCATCGACACCCCCGAGACCAAGCGACCCGACACACCGGTCGAGTGCTTCGGACCCGAGGCCACCACCTTCACCCGGTCGTTGCTCCCGGCCGGCACCGAGGTCCGGATCGAGAGAGACACCGTCGGGCGCGACCACTTCGGCCGCCTGCTCGGATACCTCCACCTCGCCGACGGCACGTTCGTCAACCACGAGATCGTCCGTCGTGGCTACGCCACACCACTGTCGATCGAGCCCAACAGTGTCTTCGCCCGGCTGTTCGCCGACGCCGCGCGGGCCGCCGAAGCGGACGATCTCGGGCTCTGGGCCGCCTGCGGCTCTTGATCCGCTCGTGATCCGGAATCCGGCAGCCACCCCCGCTTCCGTGCCGACGCAAGCATCCTCGGATAGCGTCGCCGCGGTGACGACCACGCTCGCCGAACGGCTGGGGTACTCGCCCGACGACCGGTTGGTGATCCTGTCGTGCGACGACCTCGGCTCGTGCCACGGCGCCAACATCGGCGTGTTCCGCGCCATCCGCGACGGCGCCGCCACCTGCGCCTCGCTGATGGTGCCCGCACCGTGGGCGAACCACGCCGCCGCCCTCGCCGAACCCGGCGACGACCTCGGCGTCCACCTCACCCTGAACGCCGAGAACGAGTGGTACCGGTGGGGCGCCATCACCCACGCCCCGTCACTGCAGTCGGGCGAGGGCGGTTTCCCCCGCACCCTCGAGGACCTGTGGGAACACGCCGACCACGCCGAGGTGCTGCGCGAGCTCCACGCCCAGATCGAGCGGGCCCAGGCCTGGGGCATCGACGTCACCCATCTGGCTCCGCACCTCACGGCGATCACGCTGCGTCCCGAGTTCTTCGACGTGTACCTCGAACTGGCGGTCGATTTCCGGTTGCCGATCCGGATGCCCTCCACCATCACCGCCGCGCAGGCCGGTTTTCCGTTCCGCCGGCTCGCCACCGACGAGGGCGTCGTGTTCCCCGACCACTTCGACCACGACTGGCGCGCCGGCAGTGCCGAGCGGGTGTTCGCCGCCATCGACCACCTCGAACCGGGCGTCACCGAGATCCACGTCCAACCGGCCGTCGACACCCCCGAGGTGCGCGCCCTCGGTGACCACACCCAGGGCTGGATCGACGATCTCGAGCTGGTCACGAGCGACGAGCTCCGTGAACGGCTCGACGCGAGCGGTGCGGTACTGATCGGCTACCGGGCCCTGCGCGACGCCATGCGTGCCTGACCGTTCGGCAGCCTCAGGTGGCGAGGTCGCGGATCGCCTCGGCGGCGGCGCCGGACTTCAGCGCCTCGAGGATCTCGCCGGTGTGTCCCGACGCCTTGAGCACGCCACGCATGTAGGCGACCGTCGGATCGAAGTCGTCGGCTGCCGCAGCGGCGAGCGGCACGGTGACCACCACGTCGGCGTCGTCGGGGCCCCCGACGCGCTCGTCCTTCTTGGCCACCACCACGCGGTACTGCACGCTCACGACGCCACCCGCTCACGGATTCCGGCGAAAAGGTCGCGCTCGCCGTCGTCGGTGGGGATCGGACCCACCAGCGACCGGGCCAGGATCCAGTCCTCCCACGGATACGCGGCCGTGAGCGCGTCGTCGTCGAGCCCGAACCACCACGGCGCCGACGGGTCGACCTGGGTGGCGTGCGCACGGAGCGATCCCGTGCGCGCCCACATGTAGCCCGTGACGTCGATCTTGGTGGTGATGCGGTGGTCCTGCGAGGGGCGGTCGAGCCAGTCCTGCTCGAAGGGTGATTCACCGTGGATGTCGATCATGGCGGCGTGCACCGCCAGGATCCGGGCCCTGGCCCACGTGGAGTAGTACAGCTTCGACGGGGTGAAGGGCTCCCCCAGGTCGGGATACCAGTCGGGATCGCCGGCCCGCTCGAAGGCCAGCACCGAGATGTCGTGCACCCGGAGATGGTCGGGATGCGGATATCCCTTCTGGTCGTCGCCGTAGGTGATGATCACCTGCGGCCGCTCGCGGCGGATGACCGCCACGAGCCGCCCGGTGGCCTCGTCGATGTCGGCCTGATGGAAGCAGTCGGGGTGCTCGTTCGGTTCGGTCTCGGCCATCCCCGAGTCGCGGTAACCGAGCATCTCGACGAGATCGAAGCCGATCACCTTCGCCGACGCAGCCAGCTCCTCGGCGCGCATCGACGCCACCTTCGCCCGCTCCTCGTCCGGGGTCAGACCGTGGAACGGTCGACCCGGCTCGCGCAGGGAGGGGTTCTGGAGGTCGCCTTCCTCACCGCCGGTGCAGCACACGAGCACGGTTCGCACGCCCTCGGCGTGGTACCTGGCGAGCGTCGGAGCGCCCTTCGACGCTTCATCGTCGGGATGGGCGTGCACGGTCAACAAGGTGAGGTGCTCGGTCACCGCACGAAGGCTATCCGCGAGCACGGCGACCATGCCGTACGCTCCCCCGGGTGAACCGAACGCCCCGCTCGACGGCTCCGACCGGCACCGTGCTCGGTGCCGTGGCACTGCTCGTGCTCGCGGCATGCGACACCGGCGACGGCAAACAGCTGCAGCCGGTCGACCCGGCCGACATCCCCACCTCCACCGCTGCCCCCTCCACCACCACCGACATCCCGTTCACGGGCGACGGCGGCGCCACCACCGGCGTCGGCGAATCGATGGTGATCGAGCCCGACGTGCGCGAACCGTTCCAGTTGGCGGCACCGTGGCTCGACGGCGCCCGCATCGACCAGCGGTACACGTGCGAAGGACGCAACGTGGCACCGCCGCTGAGCTGGGCCGTCGTGCCGGACGGCACCGTGGAGATCGCCCTCTCCATGGTCGACGAGTCGGCGGTCAGCGACGGGCAGCCGTTCGTGCACTGGGTGATCGCCGGCCTCGACCCGGGCGAGATCGCACTCGCCGAGGGCGACGTGCCGCCGACGGCCGTCCAGGGCATCAATTTCTTCGGTGACGTCGGCTACGGCGGCCCCTGTCCCCCACCCGGCGACGAGGCCCACGTCTACCGGCTCACCGCATACGCGCTCAACCAGACGCCCGGAGTTGCCGATGGAACTCCTGCGATCGAATTCCTCGAGGCCGTGGAGGCCGTCACGATCGAGTCCGTCGACTTGACCGGGACGTTCCGACGCTGATCTCGTGACAACCGGACACATCAGCGAACGAGCCGGGACGACGTCTCGGAGGTTGCGGCGTCGGCGCCGTGGCCACAAGGAGCAGCAGTGACGAACGACGAACGGGAACGCCAGGACGTGGCAGACCCCTGGGCGGCGATGCCCGGCGTCCGTGAACTGCTGGATGCCGACGGCACGGCCGTGATCGTGCTCGGCCTCGACCGCGAGGTGCGGGCGACCAACGAGATGGCGCTCAGCCTGCTCGGCGTGGAGTCGGTCGACGAACTCCGCAGCGGTGGCACGGCCCACACACTGCTGCAGTCGCTGCTCGACCATGCCCCCCGCCGACTGGTGTCGGGTGTCGCCGACGGGGTCTGGCAGGGCGACCTCGACCACACCACCCCGGGTGGCGAGTCGAGGGTGTTCCGCGCCACCGTCGCCGTCTGCACCACCACCGTCGGAGAGGGACGCGACGGCTTCATCGGGCTGACGGCGCACGACGTCACGTCGGCTCGCCGCCAGATGTCGAAGCTCCGCCACCGCGCCTCGCACGACCCGCTCACGGGGCTCAGCAACCGGCGCCAGATCATGACCACGCTCAGCCATGCGATCAGTGAGCAGCGCGACGAGCCGGGTCACGTGGCGGCCATGTTCATCGACGTCGACCGACTGAAGTACGTGAACGACGCACTGGGCCACCACGTGGGTGACCGGCTGCTGGTGTCGACCGCCGAGCGGCTGACCGAGGCCGTCCGGCCCGAGGACCACGTCGCACGGCTGGGCGGCGACGAGTTCCTGGTCGTGGCCACCGGCGTGCGGGACGCGAGCGCCGGACTCGCCCTGGCCGACCGGATCCGCCGGGCACTGTCGGGCCGGCTCCGCATCAACCAACTCGACCTGCAGTTCTCCGTGAGCATCGGTCTGGCCCTCACCGACGCCCGCCTGCTGGCCGGCGACGACATCGATGCGGCATCCGAACTCGTCAGCAACGCCGACACCGCGATGTACGAGGCGAAGAGCACCGGCCGTCGCCGGTGCGTGCTGTACACATCGCACATGCACTCCGCGGCCCGCGAGCGGACCGAGATCGCTGCTGCGCTCGCCCAGGCCATCTCCTCGTCACACCTCACCGTGGAGTACCAGCCCGTCTATTCCGCCGTCACCAGGCAGGCCACGGCCGCCGAAGCGCTCGTGCGCTGGCACCACCCCGCCCGCGGGCGGATCGACACGTCCGAGTTCGTGGCCATCGCCGAGGAGTCGGGCACCGTGGCCAAGCTCGGCGAGTTCGTGCTCGACCAGGCGATGATCGACCTGCGCCGCTGGATCGACGGCAAGGTCGTCGCCGACGACTTCGCGGTGCACGTGAACGTGTCGCAGATGCAGCTGGCGAGCGGGTCGTTCGTCAACCTGGTGCTCGCCATGCTCCGACGGCACCGCCTGCAGCCGTCGAATCTGGTGCTCGAGACCCGAGAGCGCGCCCTGCTCGGCCGCAATGCCGACATCGACCGCACCGTGCGGGCGCTGCGCCGGATCGGCGTCGGCGTGGCCATCGACAACTTCGGCACGGGACCGAACGCCCTCTCGGTGCTCACCGACGTGGGCGCCGACATCTTGAAGCTCGACGGTTCGCTCGCCCTGCCCGCAGGGACCACCGAGGCCGACACACGCCTGGTGCGGTCGGTCGTGTTGCTGGCCCATGCACTCGACATGCGCGTCGTCGCCGAGCGGGTGAGCGGCGTGGAGCAGCTCCGGCGGCTCCGCTCGGCGGGCTGCGACGAGCTGCAGGGCAACCTGTTGAGCCCGGCGGTCCCCGCCGATCAGATCGCCTCGTCCACCCGCTTCTGAACCGGGCGTCGGCCCGCCGACCTCTGGGTACCCTGGAGTACGTGCCCTTGCCGCCCCCTCCCCCGCCGAATCCGTCCGGGTCGAGCTCGTGGCAGGCCGACCGGCCGGCGCCGGCCGATCGTCCGGCTCCCGTCACCTGCTATCGGCATCCCGACCGGCAGGCCGGGCGCCGATGCACCCGATGCGGCAAGCCGGCGTGTGAGCAGTGCCTCGTCCAGGCCCAGGTGGGCAGTCACTGTCTCGACTGTGCGAAGGCCTCCCGTCCCGACGCCGGCACACGCGCCCGCTACTGGTCCGCCCGCCAGCCGACCCTGGTGACGATGTCGCTCATCGCCGTCAACCTGGCGGTGTTCGTGGCCGTCCTGCTCGCCACGCGGGAGCCGGCCGCTCTGTCGGGTGGGGTGACCGACGCCCATCTGCGGTTCGGTCTCAGCCTCGACGTCCTCCAGCAGCCGATCAACTGGCAGAGCGACGACGGCAGCGTGTTCCGCACCGAGCCCGACGGCTGGTACCGGCTCGTCACGTCGGGGTTCCTGCACTTCGGCATCCTCCACATCGCGTTCAACATGTACTTCCTGTACGTGCTGGGGCCGATGCTCGAACCGGCGCTCGGGCGGGTGCGATTCCTCCTGATGTACGTGGCCTCGTTGCTCGGCGGATCGCTGGGCGTGCTGGTGCTCGACAGCGGCGGCATCACCGCCGGAGCGTCCGGCGCCGTGTTCGGTCTGCTCGCCGGGGCGACGGTGGGCCTGTGGCGCCGCGGCATCAACCCGTTCTCCACCGGCATCGGCACGACCCTGATCCTCAACCTGTTCATCACCTTCGCGATCCCCGGCATCTCCATCGGCGGCCACCTCGGCGGCGCGGCAGCGGGTGCCGTGTGTGCGCTCGTGATGCTGGCTCCGCCCCATCGCGCCTTCCCCCTCTGGGCCACCTACGTCACTCCGATCGTCATCGGTGTGGGGTCGGTCGTGGCGTCCGTCCTGGTGGTGACGTCGGTGTGAATTCCGGCCGGCCCCTCCCCCACGTTCTCGAACGGAGCCCTGCATGAGCCTGCGCAGCCGCCACATCCAACGGATGCGGAACGAGCACTTCGACACGCTGGTGATCGGCGGCGGCATCAACGGTGCCGTGGCGGCTGCGTCGTTGGCGGGCCGCGGCGCCTCGGTCGCCCTCGTCGACCGCCACGACTTCGCCAGCTTCACGAGCCAGGCCTCGTCGAACCTCGTCTGGGGTGGCTTCAAGTACCTCGAGAACTACGAGCTGTATCTCGTGTGGAAGCTGTGCCGGTCGCGCAACCGGCTGATGCGGGCCTACCCCGACAACATCAAGCAGATCGGGTTCTACGCCACGCTCGATCGGACGTCACCGTACAAGCCGTGGTTCGCCGGGCTGGGGGCGCTCGGCTACTGGATCATCGGCCAGTTCGGCACCAAGCGACCGCGCGTGCTGTCGCAGGACACCATCGAGCGGGAGGAGCCGGCGATCGACACGAGCGGTTCGCTCGGCGGCATCGAGTACTACGACGGGATCCTCGTCGACAACGACGCCCGGTTCGTGTTCTCGTTCGTCCGGGCGGCGATCGAAGCCGGCGCAGCGGCCGCCAACTACGTCGAACTGGTGTCGGCCCGGCGCGTCGACGACCGGTGGGTCGCCACGATGCGCGATGTCGACACGGGCGAGGAGTTCACCACCACGGCCACCACGATCGTCAACGCGGCCGGCCCCTTCGTCGACGCGCTCAACCAGCAGTGGGGCGTGTCCACCAAGCACCGGATCGTCTACTCCAAGGGCATCCATCTGGTGGTGCCCCGTCTCACCACCCGACACCACCACCGCGTGCTGGCCTTCTTCGACGACACCCAGCGGCTTTTCTACGTGATCCCGATGGGTCGCCGCTCGGTGATCGGCACCACCGACACCCGGGTCGACGATCCGCACACCGTGGTGGAAGACGCCGACGTCGAGTTCCTGCTGGCCCAGATCAACGCCCGGCTCGATCTCGACACGCCGCTCACTCCCGACGACGTGATCGCCGAACGCACCGGTGTGCGGCCGCTCGTGGTGTCGAGTTCTGGCGGCGACCACGACGACGTCGACTGGACCAAGCTGAGCCGCAAACACGCCGTCGAGACCGACGCCCGACGGCGCATCGTCACGATCTTCGGCGGCAAACTCACCGACTGCCTCAACGTGGGCGAGGAGATCGCCGCCGAGATCGAGTCGCTCGGCGTGCCGCTCGAACCCGACCTGCACAACTGGTACGGCGAGCCGGCGTCGGCGACCCGCGAGGAGTTCTACCGACAGGCCCGGTTGATGCAGCTCGACTCGTTCCGCAGCAAGGCCGACACCGAGCCGCTCACCGACCGGTTGTGGCGGCGGTACGGGCGACGGGCGTTCACCATGCTCGACGCCATCCGGGAAGACCCGGCGATGGCCGAGGACGTGATGGGTTCGGCCGACTACCTCCGCGTGGAACTGCACACCGCAGCACGTTCGGAGATGGTGACCAGGCTCGAGGACTTCATGCGCCGTCGCTCGAAGATCGATCTCGTCGTGCACGACGCCGACGTGCGTGAGTCGGCCGGCTTGTGGGACGTCGCCGCGATCCTGTTCGGCGACGACGCCGAGCGGCGACTCGCCGAGTACTTCCATCCCGATCCGATCCCCACGGCGGTGCTGGCCGGGCGCACTCCGTCCGCGTCGAGCACGGTGGCCTGACACGGCTCATGCGATCGCTGCTGCGCAGGTGGTTCCGCCGGCCGCCGCCGACGTTCGATCCGGTGTGGCACGACCTGCTGCTGCGCACGTTCGAGCACTGGCGCTCGCTCACGCCGGCGGAGCACGAACGCATGGAGTACCTCGTGGCGAGGTTCTTCCACGAGCACCGGTGGGAGGCGGCGAACGGGTTCGAGCTCACCGAGGAGATCAAGGTGGTGATCGCCGCCCAGGCGTCGCTGCTGCTGCTCGGCCTGGATCTCGACACGTATCCGCAGGTGACGTCGGTGATCGTGCATCCGGCGACGGTGAGGCTCCACGGCGAGCACTCGGTGGGCGGCGGGCTGCGGGCCTCGGGCACGCAGCTGCTGGCCGGACAGGCACGCTACCGGGGGCCGGTGGTGCTGTCGTGGAGCGCCGCCCGCCGCGGCGCCCGCTTCCCGGCGAGCGGCCTCAACGTGGTGTACCACGAGTTCGCCCATCAGCTCGACATGCTCGACGGCATCACCGACGGCACCCCGCCGCTCGACGACCACGAGGCCCGTCGGCGCTGGGTGGAGGTGTGCACGGCGGCCTACGACTCGGTACGGGCCGAGGGCTCGGAGGTGCTGCGCTCCTACGCCGGGACGAATCCCGCCGAGTTCTTCGCCGTTGCCACCGAGGTGTTCTTCAACAAGCCGGTGGCACTGTCCACGCACGAACCGGCGCTGTACCGGGAGCTCCAGGGCTTCTACCGTCAGGACCCCGCAGCCCGTCTCGTCACGATCGGGGTCAGACCCCGATCGTGATCGGTCGACGGCGTGCAGGACCCGAGCGGTGTCACGCCGGCCGGATCGCGGCCAGGTCCATCAGCCCACCGAGCGTGGGCCCGAAGCCGCAAGCGTCGACGTAGAAGGGTCGGAGGTCCTCGTCGAAGCCGACGTGGAGGAAATCGCAGCCGGCGGCGACCGCACCGTCGCGGGCCGCCTTCACGACGGCCGTACCGACTCCCCGGTGGCGATGGTCGGCGTCGACCATCACGTCTTCGACGAATGCGTGGACCGAGCCGTCCCACAGGACGTTGGCGAAGCCGACGAATCGATCATCGTCCCGGGCGACGACCCAGCCGAGGCTGTGTCGGCCGGTCTGCTCCACCCAGTCCCACTCGGACTCGTCGAACAGGCGCGTCTCGAAGGCGGCTGCGTGGAGTGCGTGGATCTCGCGGTTGGTGAACGGCCCACGCCAGGTGCAGATGATGTCGCCGGGCGCAGGAGTCGACCGACTCACGCCGGTGTGATCCGGTAGAGGCAGAGGTGGCAGGTGGACCCCTCTTCCTCGATGTACGGCACCACCTCGACCGACACCTCGGTCCAACGACCCTGATCGGTCAGCGCCTGCAGCGCCGCGGCGTAGTCGTCGCGCTCCCACGCTTCGTCGCGAACCGAGAAGCAGAGGTGGCCACCGGGACGCGTCACCCTGATCAGTTCACCGAGGGCGGAGGGGCCGACGTGGCCGAGCGTGAACGTACCGACACAGGTCACGGCGTCGTAGTGATCGCTCGGAAGGTCGAGCTCGTCGGTCAGGTCGACCTCCTCGAGCCGGGTGTAGACCTCCTTCTTGTCGGCCTCGGCCAACATGTCCGGCGAGTAGTCGACGCCGTCGATGTCGTCGTAGCCCAGCCGGGCGAGTTCCACGCCGACCAGTCCGGTGCCGCAGCCGGCGTCGAGCACGCGCGCGCCTTCCGGTTCGAGGACCTCACGGAGCGTCCGGGCGACTGTGGTGTGGGCCCGGTAGCCCATCTCCCCGGTCAGGTCGTCGTCGTAGCTGGTTGCCCAGTCCCCGTAGGCGGAGGCGAGTTCGTCCGCACTGGCGGCGGACAACACGCGTTCGTGGATGGATCGTCGATTCATTGCTCTGCGAATCCTCCGATTCGTGTCGGCGTCGGACCGGAATCACCGTACCGCTGTCGACGCGGCGAGGTGCCGGTCGGGCCGCCCGTGACCGTGGCCTCTCCACGCGACCTCACGTCGGCCTACCGGGTGGTGAACGGTGTGACGAAGCCGTCCGTGGAGTACCGAGTCGATTGCTTCGGGGTGCCGTTCCACGCTGCAGGGCGCATCATGAGAAGAGGGCCGAGGCGCCCGGCACCCGCTTGTCGACGACCGCAGCGACCGCGTCGAACGAGTGCCGTGCGACCTCGAGCGGCGTGCCGACGGCGGCGAGCCGGTCCTCGAGCCAGGTGCGCTGCTCGACGACGATCGTCCGATCGCCGCAGAGCATGGCCGCAGCGCCGGCAGCAACGATGTCATCGAGGTCTGCCGTGAACTGTGCGAGCCACGTCGCCGAGCGCACACCGTCTGCGAAGTCCCCGGTTCCCAGCCACGAGAGGGCGTCGCGCACGACCTCCACCCGCTGGAAATCGAGCTGCGCCCAGTCGGCGTCCATGTTGACGGTCAGCGGTTCGCCCCAGAGCACCTCGTCGAGGATCAACTGCTCGGTCAGGTCACCAGGCTGTCCGTGGGCGCCGATCGAACGTGCCCGAGAACCCGACGAGTCGAACGCCCGACCCCCACAGATGACGCTGTAGCCGGCCTGGCGCGCCGCCCGGACGGTACGAGCAGCGCCGGGCAGGTTGGTCGCCAGCGTGACGCTCACCCCCACGACGTCGGCGTCGATCTGTTCGAGGTAGTAGCGGAGCTTCTTCGGCGGCATCGCACCTCCGAGGTGTACGACGCGCCACCCGTTTGCGGTCAAGAGTTCGGTGGCCATCCTCGTCGGCAACGAGTGCAACTCCCCCTCCGCACACACCATGACCACCGTGCCCACGTGATCCCGCGCCTCGAGCCCCACCGCCAGCGACGACAGGACCGACTCGGTGACGAACGTCGCCGAGTGCTCCTCCGCAACGGTGCACTCGTTGCGCAGCCAACGCTCGCCCACATCGCGCTGCGACGGCGCCAGCAATTGCGTGACGACTCGCAGGCACGACTCGTCACGGCCCGCAAAGTCCGTGGCGAGTTCCGCTGCGCCGGCGCGATCGCCGCGGAGTGCTGCGGCGGTGTACTCGTCGAGCAACAAACTCACGGCCCCTCCTCATTCGGCGATCACTGTCCGAAGGATCAGGATGCCACAGAGTACGCCTGCCCCACCAGCGGCCGCCCGGTCACCGAGGGAGCGCCGATTCGATGCCGCCGACCAGCCCGACCGGGCAACCCTGTGACACCCCGCGTTCATGATGGAACCATGACCTCGACCGCTGCTTCCACCACCGTCCGTGACACCGTCGGCGCCGAACAGCTCACGTTGCTGCCGTCGCTCGCCTCCCCGTCCGTCAGCCCGCGCTTCCGCCTCAGCAAGGACACCCGCGAGCGCGGGTTGCGTCACGTCGCCGAGATCCGCCGGATGCTCGCCGAACGGCAGTCACCCGAGGCCACCGGCGTCACCGACATCGGTCACGACCGCGCTGCCTGAGCCGTTCGGCCGACGACCGATCCGGGGTGATCGACGGTGGAGGCGGAATCGATCGTCCGTGGTCAGCCCGCCGACGGCGACAGGTCGGTCACGGCCTGCCAGTAGTCGAGATCGGGGTCGAGCGGCAGGATCGCCAGCGAACTCGTCGTGACACCGTTGTCGAAGTAGGCCTGGATCTGGGCCCGGCACGCCTCGGGCGACCCGTGGACCACGAGGTCGTCCACGACCTCGTCGGGGATCTCGGCCAGTGCGGCCTTGCGGTCGCCCGCCTTCCAGGCGTCCCACATCCCCTGCAGCTGATCGCCACGGCCCAGCCATTCGTGGAACGCGGCGTAGACCGGCACGTTGAGGTAGGCGGCGATCGCGAACTTGGCCGAGGCCCGCACCACCTCCGCGTTCTCACTCGGGCAGCAGAAGATGCGGGCCACGATCTCACGGTCGTCGCCGCCCCCGGCCTCGGTCACGATCGGAGCCACCGTGGCCACGTCGGTGGCCGAGAGCCAGTTGATGATCGCCCCGTCGGCCTCCCGGCCGGCCAGGCGGAGCATCCCCTCCCGCAGTGCGGCGACCAGGATCGTAGGCGGCTGTTCGGGCCGCACGCCGAGCTTGAAGCCGTTGATCTCGAAGGTGTCGTAGCTGTGCTTGATCTTCTCGCCGCCGAGCGCGTCCTTGAGGAAGCGCACGACGTCACGGACCTTCTTGTACGGCTCCTCGAAGGGGATCCCGTTCCAGCGCTCGACGATCACGTTGCTCGACGAACCGATGCCGATCGCGAAGCGGCCCGGCGCGGCGTCGGCCATCGAGGCGACGCTCTGGGCCATGCAGGCCGGGGCTCGCGTGTAGGCGGGCACGATCGCGGTGCCGAGCCGCAGGCGGGGTTCCCAGGCGGCGGCGAGCGCGAGCGGCGTGAAGGCGTCGGCGCCGTCGGACTCGGCCGACCAGATGTCGGTGTAGCCCATGTCGGCGAGAGCGGACAGCTTCTCCTGATGGCTGTGCAGCGGGCCGGGGAGCGGAACGGTCATGCCGGGGCGGATCGGGAGCGTCATGGCGCCGACACTACGCAGGTGCCACCCCGGCTCCGAACCCGGGTCGACGACGACGTGTCCGGCTACTCCACGAGCCGGTCGGCGGTGCAGTCCGGCGGAGCGGAGATCGGATTGCACCTGGCAACTGCACCACCGGCGAAAGCCACGACGTACGGGCTGTCGAAGTACGCGCTCGGCTCGTAGTAGTCGGTGCTCAGGTAGTGGGCGCCCGACGCGAACGCCTGCTCGCGGTCGTCGGTGCGGTTCAGCCGGGCGTCGGCGGTCGGCGAGTCGGTGCGGGTCCGGACGAGGTAGCCCGCCTCGACGGCGTCGACGAGCCCGTCGGCAGACGGGTCGTCGAAGCGGACGAACGCTGCGTCCGGGTCACCCGGTTCGGCGCTGGTGAACATCGGCCGCCCCTCCAGGCTCGGACGCCCGTCGGTGTAGAGCGCACGGATCTCTCCGGTGTTGTTGAGCGCCACCAGCACCTTGCCCCGGCTGTCGTCGATGGCCGGCCACCCACCCTCGAGCACGGCGGCTTGCAGGGTCGGCGCATCGCCTCGGACGTCGTCGGGCGTCAGGAGGTCGTCCGGCGGGAACACCGAGGCGATCTCGGCGTCGAGCGCATCGAGCAGTTCCGGCGTCATCGTCAGCGGCGTCGTCCACGGCAGGTCGATCGTGAGCTCGATCCCCTCGGCCGCCGCAGCGTCGGGAACCGACTGGGTCTTGACCTCGATCAGGACCATCACCGGAAGGTGGTCCGGGTTGTCGCTCGACCACGCCTCGACCTCGCCGAGGCAGGCAACGAGGGTGAGACACGTCGTCTCGTAGTCGTAGTCCTGGGTGTGCAGCACCTTGTAGCCGGGGAGCTGCAACTCGGGCTCCGGGGCGAGCGGGTCGAGGCCGATCACGGCGTTGGCGACCCGGTTGGCGTAGAGCCCACCCTCGGGGTCGGCGAACACGTCGAGTTCGAACTGCCGGATCCCGAACTGTTCGAGCTGTTCGGTCAGCGGCCGGTGGGAGTACTCGATGCTCTCGGCGAGTTCGGGTGACACGGCCGTGATGGCATCGAAGGCGGCCGCCTGCGGCTTGAGGTGGTAGCTGTTGTGCGAGCCGATCACCTGCACGTGGTTGATCGCCAGCGTCTCGACCGGCGCCGTGGTCGTCGCAACGGTCGTCGGCGCCAGGGTCGACGGACCCGCAGTCGCCGGAGCCGCCGTCGAGGTGGCCGACGTCGTCGGAGCGTCGGTCGACGAGGCCGTCGGGGCCGGCGTCGGGCTGACCGAACCGGCCTGGTCGCCGGAACTGCTGCACGAGGCGACCACCAGGCCCGCAACGATCATCAGGACAACATCGCGTCGCATCGCCGCATTCTGCCCGACACGGTGACTCCGAGGCCCGCTCGCACGGGTCGGGCCACGCCGCACCGCGTCGGGTTCAGCCCTTCCAGAAGCGGACGATCACGCTCTGGCTGGCCGTGGCGAGCAGCGTGCCGTTCTCCGCGAACATGTGCACGAGGCCGTGGCCGAAACCGCGCTCGACGGCGTGCACGCGGATGTCCATCAGCACCCACTCGGTGGGCACCATCCGGCACACCCGCAGCGTGTTGTCGAGGCTGTTGCCACCGGCGCGGGCGCCGAGGGCCTGGCCGATCCCCATGGGCACGAAGTCACCGAGGATCGCCAGCGTGGTGGCGTCCACTCCGGTGATCACGTCGGGCAGGCGCGCCCACAGCAGCGTCTGGCCGTCGCCGTGGACCCCGTCGAGCTGGTCGTGCGATCGCCCTTTCACGAGGCGCTGGTCGAGCCGCTCGTTGATGGTGCCGGCCCAGTCGGAGTGGTGCTGGCGGGGCTCGCATTCGTCGGGTGACGGCAACCCGGTGGGCATCTGCTCCCACTGGCCCGCCTCGTCCATCGGCCGGTCGCCGAGGGCAGCGTTCACGGTGAGGATCTCCCGGTCGGCGACGTGGCACACGGCCCGCGCCTGGGTGATCTGGTGACCGTTCACCGCAATGGTGATGTCGACGTCGACGACCTCGCCCGGCTTCGCGTACGACAGGTACTGCGCCGTGGCCCACACGCACTCGCGACCCGAGGTTCCTTCCAGCGCCGAGATCGCGGCGGCGAGACCGGACCCGCCGAACAGGAAGTTTCCGGTGGTGGAGATGCCCTCGGTGACCGGCAGCTTCCAGCGGAACGGGTTGTGGGTCGGCTCGAGACCGAGGAAGGTTCGTGAGTCCATGGCGACGCCGATCGTAGGCGCCTCCTACAGTCGCCACCCATGAGCACAGATGCGCCGCGGACGGACACATGGCACGGGGACGCCGTTGGGTTGGTGGAGGCGTTCCGGTCGGGGGAACGGTCGCCACGGGAGGAGCTGGAAGCGTCGTTCGCCGCGGTGGATGCAAGCGACCTCAACGCCGTCTGCTTCGAGGACCGTGACGCGGCACGAGCCGCCGCCGATGCGGCCGACGTGAACCTGCCCTTCGGTGGTGTGCCGGTCGGCGTGAAGGAACTCACACCCGTCGCAGGCTGGCCCGACACCGAGGCGTCGGTGCCGCTCCGCGACGGCATCGCGTCCCACACCGCCACGATGGTGCACCGCATGGTCGACCGGGGCGGTGCGGTGCTCGCCGGTCAGACCACCGCCAGCGAGTTCGGCGGAGTGAACCTCACCCGCACGCTCCTGCACGGCGCCACGCACAATCCGTGGAAGTACGGAGCCACACCGGGCGGCTCGTCGGGTGGTTCGGCGGCAGCGGTCGCCGGTGGGATCTATCCGATCGCCACCGGTGGCGACGGCGGCGGGTCGATCCGCATCCCGGCCGGATTCACGGGTCTCGTCGGGTTGAAGGGCACGTTCGGGCGGATTCCCCGCGGGCCGCACACCGAGTACGGCAACCTCACCGTGTCCACCGGCTGCATGGCCCGGTCGGTACGTGACACCGCCCGGTGGTTCGACGTCACCAACGGCCACGATCCGCGCGACCCGCTGAGCCTGCCCCGGGTGGAGGGCTGGGAGGCGGGCCTCGGCACACACCTCGACGCGCTGCGCGGGGCCCGGGTCGCCGTGGTCGACGACTGGGGTGGTGCCGTGGTGTCACCCATCATGTGGGAGCTGCTCGAGGAGGCCGCCACGTGGTTGATCGACGACGCCGGGCTGCAGCGTGTGGTCGGGCTCGACACCCACGTCCCGCGCATGGGCGGAGCCTGGTCGATCTCCGGCATGATCTCGATCCAGGCGGCGCTGGCCGACAAGTGGCCCGACTGCGCCGACGACCTCACGCCCGAGATGCGGTTCGGGCTCGAAGCAACCGCCGGCAAGTACGACGCCACGTCGCGAGCCCGCATCGAACGCCGGCGCACCGAGGTGAACGAGGCGATGGCGCGCATCTTCGACACCGCCGACGGTGGCGTCGACTTCGTGATCACGGCATCCAATCCCGATGTCGCCTTCGAGGCCGAGGGCCCGCTGCCGTCGGTGTTCGGTGGCGTCGAGGCGGGTGCCGCCAACAATGGCCGGCTCACGTTCCCCGCCAACCTGCACGGCAATCCGGCCGTCTCCGTTCCGGCCGGATTCCTCGACGGCCTCCCGATCGGCCTGCAGATCGTGGGCCGCCACTTCACGGAACCGCTGCTGCTCGACCTGGCGCTCACCATGGAACGCAACCGGCCCTGGCCGCTCACCTCGGGCTCGACCGCCCTGGCGGGCTGACGACCTGACGGCTCCGTCGTCGGCCCGGTCACCTCGGGTCCGGCGCGGGCGTGGCCGTCGAATAGGTTGCAGGCCATGAAGGTTGCGCTGACGGTCAACGACTTCCTCCGACGCTCGGAGCTGGTGTACCCCGACCGCATCGCCGTCGTCGACGAACCCGACCAACCGGCCGAGTCGTGGGGTGAGATCACCTACCGGGAGATGGCCGAGCGAGCCCGCGCCATGGCGGCCGGCCTCGACGAGCTCGGGATCGCCGTGGGCGAACGGGTGGCGATGGTCAGCCAGAACTCGGCCCGCCTGCTCACTGCGCTGTTCGGTGTGTCGGGGTCGGGCCGTGTCCTCGTGCCGATCAACTTCCGGCTCGTGGCGGAGGAAGTGAAGTACATCGTGGCTCACTCGGGTGCCCGCATCCTGCTGGTCGACCCCGAACTGGCCGACGCCCTGGCCGACGTGGAGTGCGAACACAAGATGGTGATCGGCGCCGACAGTGACGCCGTGCTGATGAAGTTCCGCGTCGAGCCGGCCCCCTGGGAGGCCGACGAGGACGCCACCGCCACGATCAACTACACCTCCGGCACCACGGCGCGGCCGAAGGGCGTGCAGCTCACGCACCGCAACCTGTGGCTCAACGCCACCGTGTTCGGGTGGCACATGGGCGTGAACGACCGCGACGTCTACCTGCACACGCTCCCCCAGTTCCACTGCAACGGGTGGGGGATGCTCTACGCCGTCACCGGGATGGGTGGCCGGCACGTCATCCTCCGCAAGGTCGACGGCACGGAGATCCTCCGACGGGTCGAGCAGCACGGTGTCACCCTGATGTGCGGCGCTCCCGCCGTGCTGAACATGGTGCTCGACGCCGCGTCCACCTGGGCGGCCGAGACCGGCCGGCCCGTTCCGGGGCGTGACCGGGTGCGGATCGTGGTCGCCGGTGCGCCACCGCCCACGCAGACGATCGAACGGACCGAGACCGAACTCGGCTGGGAATTCGTGCAGATCTACGGCCTCACGGAGACCACGCCGGTGATCACCATGAACCGCAGCCGAGAGGAGTTCGACGACCTCTCCCCTGCCGACCGGGCGGTGAAGCTGAACCGGGCCGGCGCTCCGGTGGTGGGGTGCACGATGGCCGTCAGCCACGACGGCGAGATCCTGGCCCGCGGCAACATGATCATGGACGGCTACTGGGAACAACCCGACCAGACGACGGCCGCCATCCGCGACGGCTTCTTCCACACGGGTGACGGCGGCTCGATCGACGACGACAACTACGTCACGATCTCCGACCGCAAGAAGGACGTCATCATCTCCGGCGGTGAGAACGTGTCGTCGATCGAGGTGGAGGATGCGATCTTCCAGCATCCCGACGTGACCGAGGTGGCCGTGATCGGGATCCCCGACGAGAAGTGGGGCGAGCTCGTGACCGCGCTGGTGGTGACTGCGCCGGGCAGCGAACTCACCGAGGCCGACGTGATCGCGTGGACGAAGACGAAACTCGCCGGCTACAAGTGCCCCAAGAAGGTGGAGTTCCGCGAGGAGCTCGCGCGTACCGCCACCGGCAAGCTCCAGAAGTTCAAGCTGCGGGAGCCGTTCTGGGAGGGCGCCGGGCGCCAGGTGAACTGAGGCCGGCGCCGCCGGGCGCTCCCCGGCGATGAGCCGAACCACCACCACCAGGGGCTTCGCTCATCGCTGAAGAGCCGCTCCTCCCGGTGATGAGCGAGACCACCACATCCCGGGACTTCGCTCATCGCTCGACCGCAGAAACCCTCACTCCAGCGTGGCGTAGGTGGTGCTGCGGTCGTCGGTGCGCGTGCCCACCACGGCCGACACGCAGGCGGCGAGGTCGTCGAGGTACTCCTCGATCACACCGGTGTTGGTGTTGCTGATGGTGGAGTGCAGGTTGTCGGGAGGGCCCTGCCGATCGTGGTACCACCCCTTCTGCAACAGGGCGTCGCCCAGGGCGAACATGTCGATCTCGGGTTCGAAGGACGGATCCGCCGCCATCGCGACCAGGTGGAACTGCCCGTCACCGAGCACCCGGATGCCGTCGATCGCGGCGACACCGGCCCGGAAGCGGTCGGCGTTCTCGAGCGTCTGGCGGGTGAGGTCGACGTATCCCTCCACCCCGAGATGCGACATCACCGCCCATGCGCACGCCATCGGCAATCCCGACCGGGTGCCCTGCATGTTGGGCGAGGCGTAGAACCCGCCGAGCCAGCCGTCGAACACGAACGTCTGGTACTTCCGTGACTCCTTCGTGCGGTGCAGGATCACCGACACGCCCTTGGGCGCATAGCCGAGCTTGTGGATGTCGGCCGAGATCGTGGTGACCCCCTCGACGCGGAAGTCCCACGGGGTCACCTCGCGTCCGAGCATCTCGGCGAACGGCAGCACGAACCCACCCATGCAGGCGTCGACGTGGCAGTTGGCCCCCACCGACCGGGCCAGTGCGGCGATCGCCGGGATGTCGTCCTGGACCCCCTGCGGATACTGCGGCGCCGATCCGACCACGAGCACGGTGTTCGGGCCGCAGAGATCGGCCATCGCGTCGACGTCGGCGGTCCAGTCGTCCTTCACCGGCACGGTGTGCAGGGTGAGGCCGAAGTTGTGCGCCGCCTTGTGGAACGCGGCGTGCGCCGATTCGGCCACGACCATCTCGGGCTCGGTGATGCCGCGTTCGGCGGCCGCCCGTTCACGGGCCGCCAGCACGCCACAGAGGATCGACTCGGTGCCACCGCTCGTGAGGAAGCCGGCGACGGCGTCGTCGCCGTGCAGCAGGCCGGCGGTCCAGCCGACGACGTCGCTCTGGATCTCGCGCAGCGACGGGAAGGCCTGGGTGTTGAGGGCGTTCTCGTGGAGGTAGAGCCGGGCGGCCTGCTCGGCCACCTCGTGCACCGACGGGCCGCCGTCGTAGACCATCCCGAACGTGCGGCCGTCCGACCACTTGACGTCGTGGACGCGCTTGTCGGTGAGCTCGCCGATGACGTCGTCGACGGGTCGGCGGTGTTGGTGCAGGGCTGCCATCGGCCCAGTGTCGCGCACAGCACGCGGCGGCGACGACGGGGCCTCACGAGATGTTAGGCAACCTTGACTCATCGGGTGAAGATGGTCCTACACTGCTCGGCATGACACAGCCGACGCCGAGCGACCGCCCGTCAACTCGCCGCCCCTCTCGCCGATCCAGCCGCCGATCCGGCCGTCGACTCGCCACCGGAGCACTGGCGATCGGCGCGTTCGCCATGCTCGCCGCCGCCTGCGGCGACGACGGCGGCACCGGCGAGAACGGCACGGTCACCATCTACTCGGGACGCGCCGAGCGACTGATCCAACCGATTCTCGACGACTTCGCCGACGAGACCGACATCGCCGTCGAGGTGAAGTACGGCGGCTCCGCCGACCTGGCACTGCTGCTGGAGGAGGAAGCGGCATCCGGCAACGTGCAGGCCGACGTGTTCCTGTCGCAGAGCCCGGGGTCGATCGGCTTCCTCGACGACAACGACCGTCTCGCCGAGCTGCCGGCATCCACCCTCGATCTCGTGCCGGACACCGTGCGCGACGCCGAAGGCCGGTGGGTCGGCTTCTCCGGCCGCCAGCGGGTCCTCGTGTACAACACCGAGCTGGTCGACGCTGCCGAGCTGCCCTCGAGCGTGTTCGACATGACGGCACCCGAGTGGTCGGGCCGTGTCGGCGTGGCGCCGAGCAACGGCTCCTTCCAGGACTTCGTGACGGCGATGCGCGTCACCGAGGGCGACGACGTCACGATGCAGTGGCTCGAGGATCTCGCCGCCAACAACCCCGTCACCTACTCCAACAACTCCGCCATCGTCGCCGCCGTGGGCCGGGGCGAGGTCGACACCGGGTTGGTGAACCACTACTACAACTACCGCGCCATCGACGAGAACCCCGACGTGCCCAGCCGGAACCACCTGTTCGCCCCGGACGATCCGGGCAGCCTGCTGATCGTCACCGGCGCCGGCATGCTCGAGGGCACCGACGACCCCGATCTCGCCACGGCGCTGATCGACTTCCTCCTGTCGCCTGCGGGCCAGGAGTACTTCGCCGACGAGACCTTCGAGTACCCGCTGGCGACCGGAACCGAGCCGTCGGGCGACGTCCCGCCGATCGAGTTCGGCGACGTGAGCAACTTCGACTACGGCCGCCTCGGGGGCGGGCTCGAACAGACCCGCCAGATGATCGCCGACGCCGGCCTGCAGGGCTGACGTGGCCGACCCCGGTCCGTTCGCCAGGGGTCTGACCCCTGGCGAACTCCGCCGCAGCCACAGCTAGCGTGGCACCGGTGTCCAGCGGGGTCCGATCAGCAGCGCCACCCGACGGGGCCGTAGCCGCACCACGCCGACCCCGCAGGCTTGCCGTCGGCGCACTGGCGATCGGCGCCGTGTTCGCCATGCCGGTGGCGTTCGTGGTGTGGCGCACCGTACGCCTCGGGGCATCGCTGCCCGACACCCTCGCCGAGGTACCAGCGCCGCTGTGGCGCACGGTGCAGCTGGCGGTGCTCGTCTCCGCCACCACCGCCGTGGTCGGCACCGGTCTGGCCTGGCTCACCACCCGCACCGACCTCCCGTTCCGACGGGCATGGCGGGTGGCGCTGGTGCTGCCGCTGGCGCTCCCCTCGTTCGTGGGCGCCGCCGCCTTCGTGGCGGGTCTCGCACCCGGCGGTGTGATCCACGACGCACTGACCGCCGTGGGGATCACTCCCCCGCGACGGTTCCGCGGGCTCGGAGCGTCGTGGCTGGTGATGTCGGCGTTCACCTATCCGTACGTGCTGCTGCCCGTGACGGCACGCCTCGCCAACCTGCGCGCCAGCCTCGAGGAGAGCGGTCGCCTGCTGGGGTTCTCCGCCTTCCAGACCTTCGTCCGCGTCACGCTGCCCCAACTGCGTTCGGCGATCTTCGGCGGTGCGCTGCTCGTTTTCCTCTACAGCGTGAGCGAGTTCGGGGCCGTGCAACTGCTCGGCTACGACACCCTCACCCGCGTGATCTACGCCACACGCCAGACCGATCGGGCACTCTCGTTCGCCTCCGCCACGGTGGTACTGGTGCTGGCCCTCGGCGTCGTCGTACTCGAACGGTCGCAACGGGGACGCACGTCGCCCGACGACCGCGCCGCCGTCGCCTCACCCGACAACGTGCGGCTGGGATGGCGGGTGGTGCCGGCGATCACCGCCGTACTCGCCGTGCTGGCCGTCGGCCTGATCGTGCCGCTGGCCAGCCTCGGCACCTGGGCTCGCCGTGGGCTGGCCGACGGGCGTGTCGCCTGGGGCGACCTCCTCGATCCTGCCGTGAGCACCGCCACCGTCGCCGTGATCGCCGCGTTCGTCGCCGTCGTCGTGGTGTTCCCGGTGGCTGCTGCGGCCATCCGACGCCCTCACCCGTCGACGCAGGTCGCCTCCGTGTCGGTGGTGGTCGGCTTCGCCATCCCGGGCATCGTGATCGCCCTCTCGCTGGCGGTCCTCACGCTGAACACACCGGTGCTCAACCGCTTCTACCAGACGTCCGCGCTCCTGGTGCTCGCCTACGTCATCCACTTCGGGAGCCAGGCGCTCGCCGGCACCGAGACCGCCGTGCGGGCGGTACCCGAGTCGCTGCGCGAGTCGAGCCGTCTGCTCGAACCCCGCGCGGCGCGTCGGCTGTGGCGGGTCGACTGGCCGCTGATGCGGCCCGGGCTGCTGGCGGCAGGGGGCCTCGTGATGCTGTCGACCCTGAAGGAGCTGCCGATCACGCTGCTGCTGTCGCCCATCGGGTTCGACACGCTGGCCACGGAGATCTGGGGATCGTACGAGGAGGGCTTCTACGCCGCGACGGGGCTGGCCTCGATCGCCCTCGTCGCGCTGTCGGCCACGCTCACGTGGGTGCTCGTACTTCGTCGCAGCGAGGTCGTATCAAGCTAACCTCACATGTGATGGCGAGTACCCCCACCACCGCCTCCACGATCGGAGCCCGGCCGACCGGTCGGGCCGCGCAGCGCCACCGTCACGACCCGACGTCGACCCCTGCCGGTGCCGCCGTGCGGATCGACGGCGTCAACGTGACCTACGCCTCCAGCAGCCGGTCGGCCACCGTCGAAGCCGTGCGGAACGCCACCCTGCACGTCGAGGCCGGCACGATCATGGCGCTGCTCGGCCCGTCCGGCTGCGGCAAGACCTCGCTGCTGCGGGCCATCGCCGGCCTCGAACGGCCCACCGCAGGGTCGATCACCATCGGCGACCGCACGGTGAGCGACACCACCACGTGGGTGCACCCCGAACAGCGCAGCGTCGGCATGGTGTTCCAGGACGGTGCCCTGTTCCCCCACCTCAGCGTGGCCGACAACGTGGCGTTCGGGCTGCGCAGCGCTTCGTCGAAACTGTCGAAGCGCGACCGGGCGGCCCGGGTGGCGGAGATGCTCGAACTGGTCGACCTCGCCGACTACGGCGACCGGCTGCCCGGCACCCTCTCCGGCGGCCAGCAGCAACGCATCGCTCTCGCCCGATCGCTCGCACCGCAACCGTCGGTGCTGCTGCTCGACGAGCCGTTCTCGGCGCTCGATGCGGCGCTGCGACTGCAGGTGCGTGCCGACGTGGCCGACATCGTGCGCAGCGTCGGCGTGACCACCGTGTTCGTCACCCACGACCAGGACGAGGCGTTCGTGCTGGGCGACCGGGTGGCCGTGCTGCGCGCGGGTCACATCGAGCAGGTCGGCACACCCGACGAGCTCTACCGCCATCCGCACACGCGGTGGGTGGCCGGTTTCGTCGGCGAGGCCAACCTCGTCCGTGGCCGGTGGCGCCCCGACGGAACGGTCGAGACGTTGCTCGGTCGGGTGCCGGTCGGGACCGGTGCCGTCCGGGCCGACCGTGATGCTCGGCCCGAGCCGTCGGTCCGAGACGACGGGCGGAACGACGGGCGGAACGGCGACGACATCACCGACGAGGCGTCGAGGGACGGCAGCCCGGTGGACGTGCTGGTGCGACCCGAGCAGGTCGACCTGCGCCCCGGCGACTGCGCGCTGGTGACGAACGTGGAGTACTACGGCCACGACGTGCGCTACGAGCTCGAACTCGACGACGGGTCGATCCTCGCCGCGCGCACCAAGTCGGGCGACCTCCACCAACGCGGCGATCGGCTCTGTGTGCGGTTCGAGGGTTCACCCACCGAGGCGTGGTCGGCCGACGGGGACACCGTCGAGGGCGCCTCCACCCTGCTCACCCCCTGACCACTACGGTCGGGCGGGTGAGCGAGACCACCATCTTCCCCGCCCGCACCGTCGTCACGATGGACCCGTCGCAACCGGTCGTGGAGGCGGTGGCCGTGCGCGATGGCCGGGTGCTGGCCGCCGGATCGTTGGACGAATGCCGGAGCTGGGGCGCGCACACGATCGACCGTCGCTTCGGCGACCACGTGCTGGTGCCCGGCCTGATCGAGGCACACGCCCATTCGCTGGAGGGTGCGTTCTCGCTCTTGCCGTACGTCGGCTGGTTCGACCGTCACCGCGTCGACGGCGGCACCGCACCGGGGATCCGCAGCTACGCAGCGCTGCTCGACCGGTTGCGCGAGCTCGACGATGCCACGGCGGGATCGGGTGAGCCGATCGTGGTGGGCGGCTTCGACCCCATCTACTTCACCGACGAGGAACGACTCACCCGCGAGCACCTCGACCGGGTCTCCACCGAGCGGCCGATCTTCGTGTTCCATGCCAGCGCCCATCTCGCCACGGTGAACACGGCCATGCTCGACCGCCACGAGATCACGCGCGACGCCACCACGCCGGGGGTGGCGAGGGATGCCGACGGCGAGCCCAACGGCGAGCTGCAGGAGATCCCGGCCATGGCGCTGGCGTCGTCGGGTCTGCAGGTGATCCTCCGCGTGATGAACGATCCGGCGGCGATCGAGGCACTCGGTCAGATCTGCGTGAACACCGGCACCACGATGCTCACCGACCTCGGGGCATCCGGGCTGTCGCGGCCCGACAGCCAGCGGGTGTGGCACGACGTGGTCGACGCCCCCGACTTCCCGGCGCGCATCCTGCAGCGCCACATCCAGGGTCTGCCGCCCGGCAGCAACGACTGGGCGGACGCCGCCGACCTGCTGCTCGAGTTCGCGGCCGCCGACACCGACAAGCTGCGCACCGCCGGGCTGAAGGTGGTGCTCGACGGGTCGATCCAGGGCTTCACCGCCAAGATGGGGTGGCCCGGCTACTACACCGGCACCGATCACGGCCAGTGGATGGTGCCGCCCGAGCAGCTCGTCGACATCTGCCGACCGTTCCACGAGCGCAACATCAACATCCACACGCACTGCAACGGTGACCTCACCATCGATCTCTGGATCGACACCGTCGAGCAGCTCGTGCAGGAGCATCCGTGGCTCGATCACCGTCACACGGTGCAGCACTGCCAGCTCACCACGGCCGCCCAGTACCGGCGGATGGCGCGGCTCGGGATGTGCGCCAACATCTTCGCCAACCACATCTGGTACTGGGGCGACCAGCATCACGACCTCACCGTCGGCCCCGAGCGGGCCCGGCGGATGGAGGCGGCAGCGACGGCCGAACGAGAGGGCGTGTCGTTCTCGCTGCACAGCGACGCCAACGTGACACCGCTCGGTCAGCTGCACGTGATGTGGTGTGCGGTCAACCGCGTCACTGCGTCGGGCCGGGTACTGGGCGAGAGCGAACGGATCTCGTCCGAGTCGGCGCTGCGGTCGGTGACGCTGGGCGCCGCCCATCAGCAGCACCTCGATGCGGAGTTCGGCACCATCGAGTGCGGGAAGGCCGCCGACTTCGCCGTCCTCGAGGAGAACCCGCTCACCGTCGACCCGATGGCGATCCGTGACATCGGCGTGTGGGGCACCGTCGTGGCCGGGCAGCCGTTCGAGGCCGCCCACCCCTGACCCGGGCGCCCAACCGTTCACAGCAACCCGTTTGCGTGACGAAAATGTCGGGCCGCCCCAACGAAGACGTCACACAAACAGGAGACCCCCGGACGGCGGGAGAGGGGTCAGTGCTCGGCGAGGGCGATGGCGAGGAGTTCGGACACGTGCCCCGAGTCGAACCCGGGACCGAGTCCGAGCGGCGCCGGGGTGATGTCGCGCCGGCGGCCGACCACCT
>Ga0102937_1000205_pt1 | contig 25192 bp, 27 predicted proteins | sample SalPonR2_B_D1_MG_FD_78213 | JGI IMG/M metagenome (GOLD analysis project Ga0102937, IMG submission 78213) | Salt pond soil microbial communities from South San Francisco under conditions of wetland restoration - Salt Pond MetaG R2_B_D1_MG | ecosystem: Environmental > Aquatic > Marine > Intertidal... | reverse complement strand
GCGGTGTTCATGTCGCTGTACGGAGTACTTCCCACCGGCGGCCTCATCTTCGCCGTGGCGATGGTGCACGCCGTGAGCGACGGGCTCACGATCTCGAGCACCGGAGTGGCGGTGGGCATGACGGTGCCTGCCGACCGCCAGGCCGGCGCGCAGGGCGTGCTCGGTGCCGCACAGGCCATCTCGGCCGGGATGATGGCCGTCCTCACGGCGTCGCTGTACGACGAGTTCGGTCGGACCGTTGCCTACCTGGTCTGCGGAGGCGTGATGCTGACGCTGGTCGGATCGGGGGTCTGGTTGGCTCGTTCGGCCTGGTCGACGCGCCGTCCGCTGCACTCCTCCACCACCGAACCGGGCTGGGCTCCCGCCGGTGACGGCGACGCACCCGAACCCGCCGTCGTCTGACTCCCCCTGCGGTGTGCGGTGCACGTGTGCAGTGAGCGGTGCCGGCCGGGGCGGGTCAGTTGCCGGTGAAGGTGGCCCTGCCGGGGCCGTGCTCGAGGAAGCTGGCCACCCCGGTGCGGGCGTCGTCGGTGTGGAACACCTTCTCGAAGCCGACCCGTTCGAGCCGGAGACCATCGGCGAGGGACGTCGACAGCCCGTCGTCGATCAGCTGCTTGCAGATCGCCTGGGCGGCCAGCGCACCGGCCGCCACCTCGGCGGCGAGCGCCAGGGCCCGCTCGTGCAACTGGTCCGGCTCGACCACCTCGTCGGCGAGACCGATCCGCAGGGCTTCGTCGGCGCGCACCTGACGGCCGGTGATGCACATCTCCTTGGCCCGGCTGGCACCGACGGTGCGGGCCAGGCGTTGAGTACCGCCGCCACCGGGCACGATGCCGAGCAGGATCTCGGGTTGACCGAAGACCGCTCGCTGTGACGCGATCCGGTAGTCGCAGGCCAGCGCCAGCTCGCAGCCGCCGCCCAGTGCGTACCCGCTGACCGCGGCGATCACGAACCGGGGCAGTGCAGCCACGGCGTCGAGGGCCGTGTGGAAGGCGACGGTGATCGATCGAGCTTCCTCCGGGCCACCGAACTGGCTGATGTCGGCTCCTGCGGCGAAGAGGCGGTCGCCGCCGGTGATCACCACGGCGCCCGGGAGATCGCCCGCGAGATCCTCGGTGACGGCGTGGAGCTCGGCCAGCAGCTCCTGCGACAACGCATTCACCTTGCCGTGGGCGAGGGTGACGACCGCCACCTCATCGTCACGTCGTTCCAGCGTCAGCAGTTCGTACCCGGCCATGCCCCGAGTCTCGCGCACCGCCCTCCACCGGGTTTCCTCCCGGGGCCGCGACGACCGGTCCGGACGCTCAGGCGTCGACGGGGGCGAGCATCTCGTCGGCGGCGGTCCACGGGTCGGTGGTCCGGCCCACGACGGCGTCGGTGAGCTCGTCCCAACGCTCCCCCGAGCAGATCTCGCGGGCGCGCCGACCCAGCCGCTGGGCGACGATCTCGCGGAGTTCCTCGCGCAGACGGAAGGTGCGGCGCTCGTGCAGCAGCCCGGACGACTCCGCGTACTCGCGATGGGCGAGCACCGCATCCCAGAGTTCGGGAACACCCTCGCCGGTGGAACCCACGGTCGGTACGATCGGCGGTCGCCACGAGTCGTGCGGAAGATCGGAGAGGTCGAGCATCTGCATCAGGTCGCGGCTCGTCTCCTCCACGCCCTTGCGGTCGGCCTTGTTGATCACGAAGACGTCGGCGATCTCCATCAGCCCCGCCTTGTTGGCCTGGATGCTGTCGCCCCACCCCGGATTCACCACGACCACCGTCGTGTCGGCCTTGCCGGCCACCTCCACCTCGACCTGCCCGACGCCCACGGTCTCCACGAGGATCCACTTGCGTCCGACTGCGTCGAGCAGCCGCACCGCTTCGGGCGTGGCCAGGGTGAGACCGCCGAGGTGCCCGCGAGTGGCCATCGAACGGATGAACACGCCCGGATCGGTGGCGTGGTCCTGCATGCGGACGCGGTCGCCCAGGATCGCCCCACCGCTGAAGGGCGACGACGGGTCGATGGCCAGCACCGCCACCTCGAGTTCCCGCGCACGGAGATGTCCGATCAGCGAACTCGTCAACGTGCTCTTGCCCGCCCCGGGGGCTCCGGTGAGCCCGATGGTGTAGCCCTCACCGCTACGGGGGTACGCCAGGCGCCCGACCACCCGCGCCTCGTCGTCGCCGCGTTCGATCAGCGACAACAGGCGGGCCAGCGCCGTACGGTCACCCGCTGCTGCAGCGTCGAAGAGTTCCGGTGCCGGTCGGTGCCGACGGCTCATGCGGCTTCTTCGGCGATGTTCACGACTTCGGTGACGCCGTCGACGCGATCGCGCATGATCCGTTCGATGCCCGCCTTCAGGGTCTGGGTCGACGCCGGACACCCCACACAGGCACCGACGAGCTCGACCGACACGATGCCGGAGTCCTCGTCGACGTGGTGGAGGACGATGTCGCCGCCGTCGGCCTGCAGAGCCGGGCGGATCACTTCGATGGTGGCTTCGACCTGTTCGCGCATGGCAACGAACATTCAATCAGCCGAGCCCCTACGATCGGTGATCGTGAGGACAATGTCCGAGACACGATCCACGACCGGCTTCGCCACCGGCTCGACGTCGATGTCGGCCGGAGCGGTCCTGCTCGCGCACCAGGGCGGTTGGGACGAGGCGCTGCTGATCGGTGGGCCGATCGTGGTGATCGTCGGTCTGCTGATGCTCGCCAAGCGTCGCGTCGACGCCGCCCACGCCGACCACGTCGACCAGAGCACCGACCACGGCTGATCAGATGACCGTGCGCTCGCCGGCGCGCTCGATCGAGGCACCCACCGCAGCGAGACGGCCGACGAGATCGTCGTAGCCGCGGTCGATGTGGTGCACACCGGCGATCTCGGTGGATCCCTCGGCGGCGAGCCCGGCGACCACCATCGCAGCTCCGGCCCGGATGTCGTGCGCCTTCACCGGCGCCCCCGACAGTCGCGGCACACCGCGGACCACGGCGTGGTGACCGCTCGTGCGGATGTCGGCGCCGAGCCGTTGCAGCTCCTCCACGTACCGGAACCGACCCGGATACAGGTTCTCGGTGACGATGCCGACGCCGTCGGCCACCGACAGCATCGTGATGATCAGCGGCTTGTAGTCGGTGGCGATGCCGGGGTACGGCAGGGTCGCCACGTCGATCGACCGCAAGCGGTCGGGAGCGCACACCCGCAGCCGGGAGCCGTGGCGATCGGTGACGGGGGTGATGTCGAGCCCCATGTCGCCGAATCGTTCGAGCAGCATCGTCATCTGATCGGGGCGGGCGCCCTCGATCAGCAGCTCACCACCCGCGACGGCGACGGCGGCGACGTACGTGGCGGCCTGGATGCGGTCGGGCACCGTGTGGTGCTGCACGGGGCGGAGATCGCCCGGCTCCACACCCTCGACCACCAGCGTCGACGTGCCCCCGCCGCTGATCCGGGCGCCCATCGCCACGAGGAAGTCGCACAGATCGGAGATCTCCGGCTCCCGCGCCGCGTTGTCGATCGTGGTGGTGCCCTCGGCGAGCACCGCCGCCGTGAGCAGGTTCTCGGTGGCCCCGACGCTCGGGAAGTCGAAGGTGATGTCGGCGCCGTGCAGACGGTCGGCCGTGGCTTCGAGATAGCCGTGGCTGAACTTGAACGACGCACCCATCGCCTCCAGCCCGGCGATGTGCATGTCGATGGGCCGGGCGCCGAAGTCGTCGCCACCGGGCATCGACAACCGGATGTGGCCGCAGCGGGTGAGCAGCGGTCCGAGCACGTTGATCGACGCACGGATCCGTTCGACGAGCTCGTACGGCGCGACCGGCGTGAGGTCACCGGTGTCGGTGAGCAGCAGACGGTCGCGGGTCGGGCGGTCGATGCGCACGCCGATCGCCTCGAGCAGGTCGCCCATGATGCCCACGTCGGCGATGTCCGGCACGTTGGTGATCTCGAAGGTGCCGTCGGTGAGCAGTGTGGCGGCCATCAACTTGAGCACCGAGTTCTTGGCACCGGGTACGGCCACGGTGCCGGCGAGCGGCCCGTTGCCCCTCACGACGATGGTGTCGTCCGGCGACGGCGCGCTCGCGGCGAAGTCGCCGGGGTTCGGATTCATGGGCTCCAAGTATGCTCCCGCCGTGCAGGCAGGTGGGCGCACCCTCATCCGACGGTGGCCCGACACCCACGACCAGCTGCGTCGGCTCAGCGAACCGCGCGACGACCTCGTGCTCGAGGCCCCGGCGTCCGAGGACCCGGCAGATCCCTCATCCCCGCTGCACTTCGTGCAGGACGACGGCCCGTTCACCGCCTACGAACGCACGGTCGAGCGCCGGGAGGCCACCGACGATCAGCCGGCCGCGCTGGAGGAGACCACCCGGTATGCGCTGCGCATCCCCTGGTTCGGGTGGGTGTTCCGGGTCCCGGTCCGCCGGGTGCTCGCCCGGCAGCTCTCCCACGACTCGTGGTGGGCTCCGCCCGACCGGCTCGACACCACCCAGGTGCTGGTGATCGGCCTGCTCGCCGCGGCGTCGATGAGTGCGGCGTTCGTCAACACGTTGTTCACCCAGACCGTCAACTTCGCCGCCGACGACTTCGGCGTGGGCGACACGGGGATCGGCGTGGCCGGGGCGGTGGTACGCGCCGGCATTCTCGTCGCGTTGCCCGCTGCGCTGATCGCCGACCGCATCGGGCGGCGGCGGGTGATCGTCGCGGTGGCCTGGCTGGGCCCACTCCTGTCGCTGCTCGGTGCGCTGGCGCCGTCGTTCCCGGTGCTCGTGCTGAGCCAGACCGTCGCCCGGCCGATGGGGATCGCGCTCGCGTTCCTGATCGGCGTGGTGGCGGCCGAGGAGATGCCGCGCAACAGCCGGGCCTACGCGGTGAGCGTGCTCGCCATGGCCTCGGGGTTCGGGGCCGGCATCGCCGTGCTCTCGCTCCGCCTCGCCGACATCGGCGAGAGCGGCTGGCGCTACGTGTACCTGCTGGCGGCGATCTGGTGCCTCGTGGCGCTCGATCTCAGCCGGCGCCTGCCCGAGACACGCCGCTTCGCCGCCGCGCACATCGACGCCCGGCGACGTCCTCCCCGCCTCAACCGCCGGCGGCTGGTGCTGCTGGCGACCGTGGCGTTCGCCGGGAACATCTTCGTGGCCCCGGCCAGTTTCTTCCAGAACCGCTACCTCACCGACGTGCACGATTTCTCCGGCGGCATGATCGGCCTGTTCTCCATCGCCGTGGGCACCCCGGCGGGCATCGGCCTCATCCTCGGTGGCCGGATCGCGGACACCAGCGGGCGACGCCGCCTGATCGCGGTCGCGCTCCCGGTGTCGACCGCGGCGCTGGTCGGCGCCTACTCGGTGGGCGGTCCGGCACTGTGGGGGCTGTCACTCCTCGGTGGGATCGTCGCCAGTTCGGCGTATCCGGCACTTGCCGTGTACCGCACCGAACTCTTCCCCACCAACAACCGCAGCCGGGCGGCCGGCCTCGTCACCGCATCGGCCCTCATCGGCGGAATCTTCGGCCTCGTCGCCACCGGGGCGCTCCTCGACGGCGACTGGGCCTACGGTTGGGTGATGGCGCTGATGGGGGTCGGCCAGCTCGTGGTGACCGTGCTGGTCGTGGCCTTCTACCCCGAGACGGCTCACCGAGAGCTGGAGAGCCTCAACCCGGAGGACATCCGCATCGACCTCCACCACACCCCCGAGCCCGGGCCCGATTCCTGACCCACCTGCGATGAGCCACCGGCCACCACGTCTGGCCGGTCGCCCATCGCTGGGGTGTCTCTCCTCACAGCGACGACACGAACGCGTCGATCGCATCGGCGATCGTGGCGTCGGCGCCCCGGAGGTCGTGACGACCGCCGTCGATCCAGACGTGTTCGACGGGAGCCGGAATCGTCGCGGTCCACTCGAGGAGTTCGTCGGGTGTCCCGAACGGATCCTTCGTGCCGCCGACGAACAGGCACGGCACCGTCACGTCCGGCAGATGCTCCACACGGAGCCGCTCGGGCTTGCCGGGCGGGTGCAGCGGATAGGAGACCAGCACCAGTCCGGCGAGACGGTCGACCGGGCCACCGCCGTCGACGTCGGCGGCGACCATCGAGGCCATCCGGCCTCCCATCGACCGGCCTCCCATCACCAGCGGACCACGCCGCCGCGACAGCGCCGCCAGGTCCTCGCGGATCGCCGCCATCAGCTTGGGCGCCCGATCGGGTGCCCGTCGTCCGTGCCGGCGGTACGGGAAGTCGCGGCGCTCGACACGGGCACGACGACCGAGACGATCCTCGACCGCCACCAGGCTCGCGTGGGACGTATCCGATCCGGCGCCGGGATACAGCAGCACGGTGGGAGCGGCCATGCCGGCTCAGTCCTCCGCCGCGATCAGGACGCGGCGCGCCTCGGCCAGATCGCTCATCGCCTTGGCTGCATCGGCGCTGGCCCCTCCGTGGTCGGGATGCACGTCGCGCATCCGCTCGCGGAACTTGGCCGTGACGTCGCGCTTCGACGGGTGCTTGCCGGTGACGTCGAACCCGAGGATGCCCATCGCCCAACCACGCGGATCGGCGAGCGCCTCCAGTTCCAGCGTCTGCGAGCCGGCCAGGTAGGCGATGAGCGACGGGCCGATCGGTCCACGCCAACGTGCCGCCTTCTGCAGCACGGGCACGATCCGTCGCCGGTGCTCGGCTGCCAGCCGCTCGACCGCGTAGACGGCGCCCAGCACCTGCGACAGGTCGGTGCCCACGGAGTGCACGTCGAACGAGATGTCGTCGCCGTCGCCGACCAGGCGGTGGTGGCTCAGCGCCATACCGTGCCGGTCCACCTGGAACCGGTGCCGGAGCCGAGGTTGCACGATGCGGTCGCCGCGCTCGACCTCGCCGATCAGCCGGTGGACGTCGCCGATCAGATCGTCGGGGACACCGTCGAGATGTGATGCCACGATGGCGCCGAGCAGCAGGCCGCCGAAACCGGGCGCCGGGTCGACGGGGAGCACCATGTGCCCGAGCGCCACGCGGCGGGTGGGCACCGCCGGCCTCGTGTGCCAGATCTCGAGCTCGGCGAGCAGCATCGGCGCCGACCCGTCAGACGTAGGGGCGCAGCAGCGAACGGAGGTCCTGGGCCAGGCCGATCAGCTGTGAGTCGGTGTCGGACTTCGCACCGGCGGCAGCATCCGCGTCGACCAGGTCGACGATCGCGCCGACGCCGTCGACCGCACCGGCCCAGGGCCGGTGGGCGAGGCCGTACGGTGGATGCCGGGGGTCGAGTTCGTCGCGCAGGTCGATGAGCGCACGGCGCGCCGAGGCGTCGACCGGGTCCTTGGCGAGGCGGTCGGCAGCCACGAAGATCGCCCCCAGAGCGCCGTCGGGAGGGGCGTTGCCGCTGTCGTCGTCGCCGGACACGAGCTCGCCGGCCTCGATGGCGTCGAGCAGGTCGTCCACGGCGTGTTCGGCGTCCTCGGCGACCACGACCGTGGTGCCTTCCCAACGGAACGGGACCTCGGACGACACCAGCGCATCGGTCAGCACCGCACGGTCGGCGTCGGACCATTCGTCGAGGCCGAACTCGGTGGACGCAGCGTCGTCCTCGAGCAGGATCGGGAAGGGGCCGAGCACCCGTTCGAGTTGGTCGAACAGGGCGTCCACCTGCTCCTCCACCACCTCGGGCACGAGGAGCTCCTCGTCGTCCCAGGCGTGGGGCAGCTCGGCTTCGGCGAGCGCCTCCGACAGTTCGGCGCGCTGGTCGAAGGTCCAGGCCGACACGTCGTAGTGCACCTTCACCACGTCGGGATCGTTGGGGTCGAAATCGATCGGCTGCCCCGACCCGGCGAGGTCCTGCTCGGCTCGGTCACCCGACTGCTTGTTCACGAAGGCCACGACGGAACGCTACCGGCACGCCCCCGCCCCCTCACGTCGTGCGGCGAGAAGGGGCCCGTGCGCTCAGCGCGACGCCGCCACGATGCGGTCGAGGAACCGTTCGGTGCGTTCGTACTCGTCACGCTGGTGCTCGGGGTCACGGAACCCGTGACCCTCGCCCTCGTAGACGACGTGCTCCACGTCACCGCCGGCAGCGGTGACCCGGTCGGCCAGCAGGGCGCTCTGTGCAGCCGGCACCACGGGGTCCTCGCTGCCGTGGAACAACAGCAGCGGGCCGTCGATCCGATCGGCGCGGTGGATCGGCGACAGCTCACGGAAACGGGCGGTGTCGTCGATCGGGCCCACGAGCGTGTCGGTGTAGTGAGCCTCGAAGCGGTGTGTGACCTCGGCGAGGTCGCCGAGGTCGCTGACCGGATACGACGCCACGCCACCCGCCACCAGATCCGCATGGTCGGCGAGCACGCCCAGCACGGTGAGGCCCCCCGATGATCCGCCGATCACGACCGTGGTGGCCGGTCTGGCCCAGCCGCGGCGGTGCGCGTGGGCGACGAGTGCGGCGGTGTCGTCGACGTCGAGTCGGCCCCAGAACCCGTTCAGCGCTCGCTGGTAGGCCCGGCCGTGACCGGTGGTACCACGCGGGTCGACGACCAGCACGTCCCAGCCGCGGCTCCACCAGTAGGCGAGACGGGGCCGGAAGTCGACCTGCCACTGGTCGGTGGGCCCGCCGTGCACCCAGCACAGCATCCGGCCGTGACCGGCCACGTAGCGCCGCGCGTGCACGGTGGTGCCGTCGACGTCCGCCTCGACCACGTCGGGCCTCGGCATGTCGATCTGTTCCCAGGCAGGCACGCCGCTGTGCGCCACCACGGACGGCCCCTCGAACTCGCCGGCGCGCGTCCGGGGGAACTGTACGACCTCGCCGGGGCTCGTCGGCCCCGACCGGAGGGCCACCAGGCGGTCTCGCGTCACCGAGAGTTGTCCGTAGACGTGACCAGGCCCGGCCAGTTCGGTCATCGAGCCATCGACTCCTGCGACGCACAGCCCACCGAAGCCCCGATCGTTCCTGGCGACGAGGATCGCGCCGTCCTCGGTGACCGCGTACGAGCGCTGCCCCATGCCCCACGTGGGTCCGGCCTGTTCGACCGGTCCGTCTTCCAGGGTGCGGTCTCCGTGGCACACGCGCAACCATCCCGTGGCGTCGTGCACGCACGTCGGCCCTCCGTCGGGAGCGAACCGCGGCTGCTGCACGGCGCCGCCGTCCGGACTCCAGACGGTGAGCTGCGCGACGGCGAGGCGGGACGGTTCGAGTCGGGCGTCGACGCGTACCGCCGCGTCCCACGGCATGTCCGGCGGTGACCACGCCTGCCACGACACGATCGAGCCGTCGGGGGCGATCACCGGGTCGAAGCAGAACTCGTGGCGTCCGTCGTCGATCCGTCGGTGCCGTCCGGAGGCGAGGTCGGTGAGCCAGATCTCGGCTTCGTCGACGGCGTAGGCCACGACCGGCGCTCCGCCCACGACCGCAACGTCGGGAGCTCGGCACGACCGCTCGTGAGCGGTCACCTGCACCAGCGCCGCACCGTCGATGCTCCACAGTTCGCCGTCGGCGGCGGCGTACACGATCCCCGAGCCGAGCCATGCGAACGCTCCGCCGCCGAGGCCGCGCCCCGGTGCGGGGTCGGGCCCGAACGAGAGCGGACGCTCGGGGACCGGGTTCGGTGTGTCCAATCCGTGGATCACCATGACGGCTGCCGACCCCCGCCGGCGCTGCACGAACGCCACGGCCGACCCGTCGGGCGACAGGCGCGGCTCGGTGACATCGCGACCCGAGAGTACGAGGTCGAGCGGGATCGGCGGCACGTCCACGAGCCGATGGTACGGCGGCTCGCCGCCGCCCGCGGCAACCCTGCTGCACCGCGTTCGTCAGGGGTCAGACCCCTGACGAACGGGCATCACGAGCCACCGACCCTCTCGCTGCCGGCGGCCATGATGTGCGGCGCAGGCGGTCGGTATACGTTGGGCGCCATGAGCGCGACTTCTCGTCAGCAACCCGACCGCAACCTCGCGATGGAGTTGGTGCGGGCCACCGAGTCGGCCTGTCTCGCCGCCGCCCGATGGGTGGGCCGCAACGACAAGAACAGCGCCGACGACGCCGCCGTCGAAGCCATGCGACTGTCGCTGTCCACCGTGCAGATGGACGGCATCGTCGTGATCGGTGAGGGCGAGAAGGACGAAGCCCCGATGCTCTACAACGGCGAGCAGGTCGGCGACGGCAGCGCACCCGAAGTCGACGTCGCGGTCGACCCCATCGACGGCACCACCCTCACGGCACAGGGCAAGACCAACGCACTGTCGGTGATCGCGGTCGCCGATCGCGGCTCCATGCTCGATCCCGGCCCGTCGTACTACATGGAGAAGATCGCCGTCGGCCCCGACGCCGTCGGCGCCATCGACATCACCGCCACCCCCAGCCAGAACCTGCGATGGATCGCGAAGTCCAAGGGCGAAGAGGTGCGCGACCTCACCGTCGTGATCCTCGATCGGCCACGCCACGCCGACCTCATCGGAGAGATCCGGGCCACGGGGTGCCGCATCCGGCTGATCACCGACGGCGACGTGTACGGATCGGTCGCCACCTGCTGGCCCGACGCCGGCGTGGACGCCCTGTTCGGGATCGGCGGCACGCCCGAAGGTGTCATCTCCGCCGCGGCGTCGAAGGCCATGGGCGGTGAGATCCAGGCCCGCTTCTGCCCGCAGAGCGAGGAGGAACGCTCCGCCATGGTCGAGGCCGGTTTCGACCTCGACAAGGTCTTCGGGCAGGACGACCTGATCGAGAGCGACAACTGCTTCTTCGCCGCCACCGGCCTCACCGACGGCGCCCTGCTCCGAGGTGTGCGGTTCGACAAGGAGGGCGCACGCACCCAGAGCCTGGTGATGCGCTCCCGCAGCGGAACGGTCCGGATGATCGACGCCCGCCACCGGGTGAAGAAACTCCGCGAGTTCGCCGCCATCGACTACTGACGATCGGCCGCCGATCGGTGCTGCTGGTGGGCCGACCGACGGGCCTGTGCCCGACCGGATCGGTTCAGAAGCGACCGCCGTCGACGAGGAACTGTTGGGCCGTGCAGGCGGCGCCGTCGTCGGCCGCCAGGAACAGCACCATCTGGGCGAACTCGCGAGGGTAGATGCGTCGCTTGATCGCCTGGTCACGCAGCGTGCCCGCCTCGCCCTCCGGCGTCCACCACCTGGTGAGCTGACGTTCGGTGGCCACCCATCCGGGCAGCACGGTGTTGACCCGGATGCCGGACGGACCGAACGTCCGGGCCATGGTGCGGGTGATGCCCTCCACGCCCGACTTGGCGATGGCGTACCCGGGGAAGAAGTCCTCCTGCATCATGTAGCTGCTCGACCCGATGTTGACGATCGACCCCGTGCCCGCCTCGATCATCTGCGGCGCCACGGCCTGGATGCAGAAGAAGTAGTGCCGGAGGTTCGTGTTCAGCCGGTCGTCCCAGTACTCCGGCGTCATCTCGTCCCACGTGTGGCGGTCGTCGCTCGCTGCGTTGTTGACGAGCACCGCGATGCCGCCGAGGTCGTCGAGCACCCTGGCGACGACACGTCTGGTCGCCGGGATGTCGACCAGGTCGACCTGGTGGAAATGCGGGTCGTGCCGCGGTTCGAGTGCAGCACATCGCTCGAGGGTCTCGGCCGCCCGGGTTGCATCGATGTCGACGAAGGCGACCCTGCTGCCCTGCTTGACGAACTCCTCGACCATGCCGGCACCGATTCCGTCGGCTCCGCCCGTGACGAGGACGGTGCGGTCGACCAGTGAGGGGTAACTGGCGTAGGTGGTGTCGGGTGCTGCGGTCGGATCGATGTCCATGGGCGTCCTCCGAGGTGTGTGGTGGTGTCACCGACGAGTATGCGTCGGTGACGTCCCGGTGCGGGAGACCGTCGTCCGCGCGCATGCCATCGGGCCGTTCACCGAGCCCAGTAGGCACGGAGCCGAGCGGCGTGCTCGGGATTCACCGATCGGGGCGGCATCGTATGGTCGAGGATCGCCCGGACCTGATCGACGCTGCTCGTCGCCTGGGCGTCGGCGTTCTCCGGAGTGAGCCCTCCGAGATGCGGCGTGGCCACCACCCCGGGTCGTCCGGCGAGTTCGGGCTGCGGTCGTTGATCGGGTGCCCGGCCCACATCCATCGCCAGCCCACCGAGACGTCCCGAATCGAGGGCGGCGGCGACGGCGGCCTCGTCGAGGAGCTCCCCACGCGAGACGTTGACGAGGAACGCCCCGGCCTTCATCGAGGCCAGCGCCTCGGCGTCGACGAGACCGTCGGTCTCGTCGAGGGCCGGCGTCAGGGGCAGGACGACGTCGGAGCGCTCGAGCAACTCGGCCAGACCGACGTCCTCGAACCGCTCGTCGGAGACGGCCACGAACGGGTCGTGCACGAGGACCGACATCCCGAGTGCATCGAGGATCGGCGCCAGGTAGGAGCCGATGGCGCCGTACCCGATGATGCCGGCGGTCGCTCCGGCGAGCTGGCGTCCGACACGCTGGGGCGGCTCCCGGCCGGCCGCGTAGTCGCACACGGACGCTCCGATGTTGCGTACCGACGCGATCATCAGCCCCAGCGCGAGCTCGGCGGTCGAGGCCACGTAGCTCGTGTCGGCCCGCGCGACGAGGACGCCGTGTTCGCTGGCGGCCTCCACGTCGACGGTGCTGATGTCGACCGCAGTGCGCAGGAATGCGATCAGATCGGGCAGTTGGGCGAACACGGCACGCTCACCGGGTGTGGAGCGGTGGGCGACGATGACCTCGCACCCGACGGCAGCGTCGATCAGCTCGGAGGTCTCGAGATCGCGTCCCACGGGGTTGCGGACGACGTCGGCAATCGACTCGAGTTCGGGGAGCGCTCGGCCGTAGTAGGCCTCGAGGTCCTCCGGATCGTGGGTCAGCAGGACTCGCACGGATCGATCGTATCCGTGCCCGGCGTCGCGCTCTGCCGCACGTCCGGGTCTCTGCGGGGGTGGTCAGCGCAGCCAGTTGTTCGGGATGCCGCGCTCGGCCCAGCTTCCGAACCGTGTCCAGAACACTCCCATCAGCCGCTCCCAGACGCCGACGTATCGCATCCGCACGAATGCGTCGAGTCGCAGATGCAGGAGGGTCGTGGGTCCGCCGTCGAGGTTCCCGGGTCCGTCCGCGAGCCAGAACTGCAGTCGCGTCGGGCGGAACAGGGCATGACTGATCGCGTAGCTGCCGTAGCAGTACTGCAGGTCGCGGTACCGCTCGGGGTCGATCTCGCCGAGCACACCGGCGAACGACATGAACGGACCGACGTGAGCGTTGTAGACGCCCTCGGCGAAACCGCTCTCCCCCGCCCGGTTGGTGAGGAACTCCACCCGGAACGGCGGGATCTGCCCGTCGACGAACGTCGACGGGTCGCACAGCCACGCCCACACGTCGGTGCGGGAGCGCTCGATGGTCCACTCGTGGTGGTGGGCATGGGCAACGAAGCCCGGGGGCGGAGCGCTCGGGGCCGGCGCGATCTGCAGGATCGGGCCGGCCGGTCGCCACGACGGTCCTGCGCCGTCGCCCGAACCCGACGGCGTGGAGGTGCCCGGCTCATGTGTGGTCATGACGCCAGTGTCCCCGTTCGCGCGGCCCGCCGCACATCCTGCGCCGTCTCCCACGGCGAACCCACCCGGGTCGGGAGTCCGGCGGTCTCGGAGCAATCGGCGGGTTCGGAGAGATCGGACGTCGCGGATCAGCGTCGGGTGAACAGGCCGCTGATGCGGCGGGTGATCGCCCGTGGGGTGATGTCGCTGGTGAGCGTGAGACCCTTGTAGAGCACTCCCGGCACCGACAGGGTGTGATCGGCAGCCACGTCGTCGAGCCCGGTGGAGGCCACCTGCTCGGCACTCGTCCACGCGAAGCCGGGGAACTGCCCTTCGAGCCCCGAGGTGTTGCTCTGCTGCTGGAACTCGGTCTTGGTGAGGCCGGGACACAGCGCCGTGACGTGCACGCCGCTGCCTCGCGCCTCCTCGTGGAGCGCCTCGGTGAGGCTGGTGACGTAGGCCTTGGTGGCGGCGTACACGGCGAGCCCGGCCGACGACTGGAAGCTGGCGACGCTCGACACGTTCAGCAGGTACCCGCGGCCGCGCAGGTGCATCGCCGCGAGCGCCGCATGGCTGAGCACCGTGAGCGCCCGGACGTTGAGATCGACTTCACGTCCGAGTCGCTCGACGTCCTGCTCGTGGAAGAGGCCGCTGGTGCCGAACCCGGCATTGTTCACGACGAGATCGATCGGGTCGGTCGCCGTCCCGATCCGCTCGGCGGTGACGGCCACGCCCTCCGGTGTGCCGAGATCGGCCTGGAGCACCTCGAAGTCGTCGTAGCGGGCGGCGATCTCCTCGAGCCGGTCGGTCCGTCGGGCCACGAGCACCGTCGGCACCCCGGCCTCGCCGAGGAGACGCGCCATCTCGGCTCCGATGCCCGACGACGCCCCCGTGACCAGTGCCGACGTGAACGGGTACTTCGCCATCCGCCGCACACTACCGACCCGTGCGCCACCCGAGAACCGGCACCAGCCGATGAGCCGGACCTCCACATCCGGGGGTTTCGCTCACCGCCCGCCGGCAGGCTCCTCGACGCGATGAGCCGGATCCCCACATCCGGGGGATTCGCTCATCGCCGTGGAGGTTGGCGGTGTCAGGCGTGGAAGGAGGCGCCGGCGGCGGTGAGGCGGGCCTCGGCGCGGGCCTTGCCGGCCACCGCCGCGGTCAACTCCGCCTCGTCGTGCTCCTGCTTGAGCACCAGCTGGTGCCGCTCGAGCGCCTCGCGGGCCCGGGCGACGTCGATGTCCTCGGCCAGCTCGGCGGTGTCGGACAGGATCGACACCGTGGTCGGGTCACCGCTCACCTCCACGAAGCCGCGGTGGATGGCGATGTCCTGCTTGGTGCCGTCGGTGAGGAACACCCGGGTGTGGCTCTCCACGAGTGCGCCCAGGAACGCCTGGTGCCCGGCCTGGAACGCCACCTCGCCGCCCTCGAGCGTGCGGGTGACGACCATCGTGGCCTCACCCGACCAGAGCACCTGCTCGGGTGACACGACTTCGACCCTGATGGCCTCGGCCACGGCTCAGGACTCCTGGAGCTTCTTGGCCTTGGCCAGCACCTGCTCGACGCCGCCGACGTTGAGGAACGCCTGCTCGGGCACCTCGTCGAGTTCGCCGGCGAGAATCGCCTCGAAGCTCTCGACGGACTCGTCGACGGGCACGAACTCACCCTCGAGGCCGGTGAACACCTTCGCCACGAAGAAGGGCTGCGACAGGAACCGCTGGATCTTGCGCGCCCGGTTCACGGTGAGACGGTCTTCCTCCGACAGTTCGTCGAGGCCGAGGATGGCGATGATGTCCTGCAGCTCCTTGTAGCGCTGCAGGTTCTCCTGCACACGACGGGCGACGTCGTAGTGGCGCTGCCCGACGACTTCGGGCGTGAGGATCGTCGACGTCGACGCCAACGGGTCCACGGCCGGATAGATGCCGAGCGCCGCCACCTGACGTGACAGCTCGGTGGTGGCATCGAGGTGCGTGAACGTGGTGAACGGCGCCGGGTCGGTGTAGTCGTCGGCGGGCACGTACACGGCCTGCAGCGACGTGATCGAACGGCCGCGGGTGGAGGTGATGCGCTCCTGCAGCTGCCCCATCTCGTCGGCGAGGGTGGGCTGGTAACCCACGGCGGCGGGCATGCGGCCGAGCAGCGTCGACACCTCCGAACCCGCCTGCACGAAGCGGAAGATGTTGTCGATGAACAGCAGCACGTCCTGGTTCTGGACGTCACGGAAGTACTCCGCCATCGTGAGCGCCGACAGCGCCACGCGCAGACGCACGCCCGGCGGCTCGTCCATCTGCCCGAACACGAGGGCGGCCTTCTCGAACACGCCCGACTCCATCATCTCGATGCGGAGGTCGGTGCCCTCTCGGGTGCGCTCGCCGACGCCGGCGAACACCGACACGCCGCCGTGCTGCGAGGCGACACGGTTGATCATCTCGGTGATCAGCACGGTCTTGCCCACGCCCGCGCCACCGAACAGGCCGATCTTGCCGCCCGCCACGTAGGGCGTCAGCAGGTCGATCACCTTGATGCCCGTGGGGAACACGCGCGCCGACGGCTCGAGTGCATCGAAGTCGGGGGCGTCGCGGTGGATGTCCCAGCGCTCCATCTGGTCGAAGCCCTCGGGCTCCTCGTCGAGGGGCTGACCCCACACGTTCCAGATGTGGCCGAGCACCTTGTCACCCACCGGCACCTGGATGCCGTGGCCGGTGTTGCGCACCGGGGTCCCACGCACCAGGCCGTCGGTCGGCCTCAGGCACACCGCACGGACGCGGCTGTTGCCGAGCTGCTGGGCCACCTCGGCGAGCACCTTGATGGTCTCGCCTTCGAGGGTGACGTCGAACTCCACTGCCGAGTTCAGTTCGGGCAGCGAGCCGCGTGGGAACTCGACGTCGACCACGGGGCCGGCGATCGAGACGACGCGGCCGTCCTTGAGGCCGGCTCCGGGCTGCGATTCGGTCATGGTCATGGGATTCTCTCCTGGGTGCGTCGCACTATCGCTCAGCTGGACGGTCGCTCAGCTGGACACGGGGTTGGGTGAACCGGGGGACACGGGCATGGTGACGTCGAACTCGCCGAGGTCGGCGGCCGACACGGAACTGCCGGAATCGAGCGCCTCGGCACCGCCGACGATCTCCATGATCTCGGTGGTGATCGAGTCCTGACGGGCGCGGTTCATCACTCGGCTCAGTTCCTTGATCAGGTCCTCGGCGTTGTCGGTGGCGGATTTCATCGCCCGCTGCCGGAAGGCGTGCTCGGAGGCAGCGGCGTTGAGCAGGGCTGCGTACACACGGGCCTCCACGTAGCGCGGCAGCAGTGTGTCGAGGATCGTGGCGGGATCGGGCTCGAAGTCGTAGTCGCTGCCGCTGGCCGACTTGGCGTCGCCGCCCTCGACGGTCTCGCCCGACAGCGGCACCAGTGGCCGCAGCACGACTTCCTGGCTGCCCGCCGAGATGAACCGGGTGTAGACGAGTTCGACCTTGTCGACCTCACCGCTGGTGAACAGCTCGACCACGTGTTCGCCGATCTGGCGGGCGTCCTCGTACGACGGCTGGTCGGAGAAGCCGTTGAAGGCGGTGCCGAGCTTGTAGCCGCGGAAGCGGAAGTACCCCTCGGCCTTCCGGCCGACCGGGATGATCGTGTAGTCCTTGCCGGCGAGCAGGTCGGCCTTGACCTCGCCCTCGGCCGAGCGCTGCACGCCCGAGTTGTAGCCACCGCAGAGACCGCGGTCGGCGGTGATGACGACATAGCAGGTGCGTCGGATCTCGCTGCGTCCCGCCAGCAGGGGCGCGTCGGGAGCGGCACCGCCGGCGGCCAGATCCTTCACGACCTCGGTGATCAGCTCCGAGTACGGCACGGCCGCGGTCACACGCGCCTGCGCCTTCACGATGCGCGACGCAGCGATGAGCTCCATGGCGCGCGTGATCTTCTTCGTCGCCTGGATGCTCCGGATGCGTTCCCGGAGAATTCGTTCCTGACCACCAGCCATTCAGATCACTCCGTTGCGAGGGTCTTGTTGGACCGGGCGTCGCCCATCTCGTCGGCGTCGAGGGCCGTCGGATCGACGGCGTACTCGTCGGACGTGACGACGAAGTTCGCCTTGAAGTTGTCGATGGCGTCACTGAGCCCGTCGGGCACGGCACCGTCGCGGATCTCCGACAGCAGGCCGCTGTTGGTGGTGCGCATGTACTCGAGCAGTTCGGCCTCGAAACGCTGGACGTCGGTGACGGGCAGGTCGTCGAGGTAGCCCTTGGTGCCGGAGAAGATCGCCACCACCTGCTCCTCCACGGGCAGCGGGCTGTTGAGCGGCTGCTTGAGCAGCTCCACCAGCCGGTAGCCGCGCTCGAGCTGCGCCTTCGACACGGCGTCGAGTTCGGAACCGAACGTGGCGAACGCCTCGAGCTCGCGGAACTGGGCGAGGTCGCCCTTCAGCGTGCCGGCCACCGAGCGCATCGACTTGATCTGGGCGGCGCCGCCCACGCGGGACACCGAGATGCCCACGTCGACGGCCGGACGCACACCGGACTTGAAGAGGTTGTCCTGCAGGTACACCTGGCCGTCGGTGATCGAGATCACGTTGGTCGGGATGAACGCCGACACGTCGCCGGCCTTCGTCTCGATGATCGGCAGGGCGGTGAGCGAACCGGCGCCGAGCTCGTCGGACAGTTTGGCGGCGCGCTCGAGGAGGCGGCTGTGCAGGTAGAAGACGTCGCCGGGATAGGCCTCGCGGCCCGGGGGCCGGCGCAGCAGCAGCGACAGCTGGCGGTAGGCCTCGGCCTGCTTCGACAGGTCGTCGTACACCACGAGGGCGTGCTCGCCGTTGTCCATCCAGTGCTGGCCGATGGCGCAGCCGGCGTACGGGGCGAGGTACTTGAACGGTGCGGGGTCGGACGCCGGGGCGACCACCACGACGGTGTAGTCGAGGGCACCCTTCTGGCGCAGCGTGTCGACGGTCTGGGCGACGGTGGAGCTCTTCTGACCGATGGCCACGTAGATGCACTTCACGCCGAGACCCTGCTGGTTGAGGATCGTGTCGACGGCGATGGTGGTCTTGCCGGTCTTGCGGTCGCCGATGATCAGCTCACGCTGGCCACGGCCGATCGGGGTCATGGCGTCGATCGACTTGATGCCCGTCTGCAGCGGCTCGTGCACGGGCTTGCGGCCCATGATGCCCGGCGCCTGGATCTCCATCCGGCGCTGCTGGGCGCCGGTGATCTCGCCCTTGCCGTCGATCGGCTGGCCGAGCGCGTTGACGACTCGTCCGAGCATGGCGTCGCCGACGGGCACGGAGAGGATGTTGGCCGTGGCCTTGACGGTCTGGCCCTCTTCGATGTTGTCGACGTCGCCGAGCACGACGGCGCCGATCGAGGTCTCGTCGAGGTTCAGCGCGAGGCCGACCGAGCCGTCCTCGAACTCGAGCAGCTCGTTCACGGCCGCGTCGGGCAGGCCGCTGACGCGGGCGATGCCGTCACCGACCTCGGCGACGCGACCGACGGTGCGGGCCTCGACCGACGGCTCGTAGCCCTCGAGATTGGTCTTGAGCGCCGACGCGATGTCGGCGGCGGAGATGGTCAACTCAGCCATGTGGATGGTCCTACTTTCGCGATGGCTCTCAGAGCCGGCTCTTCAGCTGGTCGATACGGGTGCGGACGGTGTCGTCGATGACGGTGTCGCCGACCGTGGCGACGACGCCGCCGAGCACGGTGGGGTCGACGACGGTCTTCAGGTTGATCTGCTTGCCGGTGGCGTTCTCGAGCGCCGCCTTGAGGCGGGCGCGCTGGTCGTCGGTGAGAGCGACAGCGGTACGCACCTCGGCGACGTCGAGGTCCTTGGCCGACGAGGCGCGCTGCACGAGCTTGTCGACGATGGCGGGCAGGTCGCGGCCGCGGCCGGATCCGACCACCATCGACACGAGCTGCACCGTGGTGGCGGTGGCGCGGCCGTCGAGCAGGTCCTCGACGATGGCCTGACGCTTCTCGACCGGGGTGCGTTCGTCGGTGAGTGCGTTGCGGAGTTCGTCGCTCGACTCGTACGAGCGGGCGAACCGGAACAGTTCGTCCTCGACCTCGTCGAGCGTGCCGTCGGCGCGGGCGACCTCGAACAGTGCCCGGCTGTAGCCCTCGATCTGTGCATCACTCATGACGTTGCTCCCGTGGTGGCCGTGTCGCCGGCGCCGACGCGCTGGATGAAGGCCTCGATGAGATCCTGCTGTGCGGTGTCGTCGAGGGTATCGGTCACCACCCGGTCGAGGCTGGCGCCGGCGTACCGACCGATCTCCGAGCGGAGTTCGTCGCCGCTGCGGCTCGCTGCCGTGGAGACATCGGCCTCGGCACGAGCGTGCAGTTCGGCGACCTCGGCGTCGAGGCGGCTGCGACCGTCGGCGAGAATCGCCTCCGCCTGGGCCTCGGCCTCGGCGAAGAGGCGTTGGCGTTCGGCGTCGATGTCGCCGAGCGCGGTGCGGATCTCCTGCGCCCTGGTCTCGGCGTCGGTCTTGGCGCCCGTCGCTCCGTCGAGGTCGCCCTGGATGCGGGCGGTGCGGTCGGCCATCGACTTCCTGATCGCCGGCATCGCGAACTTCCAGAGGGCGGCGAACACGATCAGCGACGCCGCGCCTCCGATGAAGATCTCCTTGACGGGAGGCAGGATCGGATCGGCGGAGGTGACGCCCTGGTCGTCGATGTCGAAGTCGACGCGGAGCAGGTCGCCGGCGAGGAGGTGGAGGCGGTTCATCGCGCCACCTCGGCACCCATCACACCACGCACGGTGGACTCGACAGTGGTGCGATCGATGCTGCGGCCGGTGGCCAGCTCGGCGGCCCGGTCGACCACGTCGATCACGGCAGCTTCGACGTCACCTTGCGCGGCGGCGCGAGCTGCATCGACCTCGGCCATGGCTGCGGCTCGCCGCTCGGCGATCTCGGCGTTGGCCGCGGCGAGACGCTCGGTGCGCTCGGTCTCGAGCGTGGCCCGGGCGGCCTCCACACGCTGCTGGGCGTCGGAGCGCAACGTGGCGACCTGCGCCTCGTACTCGGCGACGTCGGCACGAGCGGACGCGGTGACCGCTTCGGCCGCATCGCGGTCGGCGCGGATGGCTTCGGCCCGTGCCTCCATGCCCTTCTTGAGCTTGGGGTACAGCACGTAGCGCAGCACGATCGCCATGACGGCGAACGAGCCCATGCCCCACAGGAATTCCTTCGCTTCGGGCGCGATGGGGTTGAGGTCGTTTTCGGGGACTTCCTGTTCGGCGGCCACGAAGGCCTGCCCGACGAAGTTGGCGTCGAGGAAACTGACCTCGAGTGAGTCCCCGGAACCGGTGACGACGGCTGTCAGCACGTCAGCTCCTTACGAGTCGATGGACGGTGATCGGAAATGGCTCTGGTCCCGGCTCAGGCGAACTTGAGCAGGATGAACACCACGAAGCCGATCAGGGCGAGCGCCTCGGTGAAGGCGATGCCCAGGAACATGGTGGTGCGGACCATGCCGGCGGCCTCGGGCTGGCGGGCCATGGCCTCGACGGACTTGCCGACGAGGTAGCCGATGCCGATGGCCGGGCCGATGGCGGCGAGGCCGTAGGCGAAGCCGGCGTTTGTCGCGGCGGCGATGCTCTTGGCCTCGTCGGCGGTGAACTCTTCGGCCTGCTGGACGAGCATGCTCATTGCTTCCATTGCTGTTTCTCTCCTGTGTGATGTCTGAGAACTGGGGATCTACGAGAAGTGCGGGTGTTCGTGGTGACGGGCTCAGTGCTCGTCGTGCGCCGCCATGGAGTTGTTGATGTACACGGCGGCGAGGATCGTGAAGATGTAGGCCTGCAAGATGGCGACGAGGACCTCGAACGCCGTGAGGAAGACCAACATGATGAACGGCAGGATGCTCATCGGCACGAGGAAGATCTGGCTCGTCTTGGCGAACAGCAGCGACTCGGTCAGCAGACCGAAGGTGACCAGCAGGATGTGGCCCGCCAGCATGTTGGCGAAGAGACGAACGGTGAGCGAGAAGGGCGTCACGAGGATCGTGGAGACGAACTCGATGAGACCCACGAGCGGCTTCAGGGCCACCGGGACCCCGGGGGGCCACAGCAGGTGACCGACGTAGCCGAGGCCCTGGTGCTTGAGGCCGGTGCCGATGTAGACCACCCACACCAGCAGCGAGAGACCGAGCGGGATGGCGATGCGGGCTGTGGCCGGCATCTGCAGCACGGGGATGACGCCGGGGATGTTGGCGAGGAAGATGAAGAGGAAGAGGCTCAGCAGGAACGGGGTCCACGGCAGACCGATCCGGCCCATCGTCTGCATCACGATGCCTTCTTCGATGAACTCCACCGACGTCTCGGCCACGTTGCGCACCCCGGTGGGGGCGAGCATCGGGTTGGCTCGGTTGGCCAGGGCGTAGAACACCATGACCAGGATCGCCGACACCACCGCGATGAGGCCGATCTTGTTGAACGAGGGGAAGATGTCCTGCCAGCGGAGGATGGCGTTGATCGGCGGGAACTCGAGTGCGAAGAACACGTGGGATTCCGTTTCAGTCGTGCGTGAGCGTCGTGGACGGGGAAGAAGATGTCGAGGAGTCGGCGGAGTCGGGCTTGAGACCCGGATGGGCGAGGGAGATCGAGACGTGCTTCATCTCCCACACCAGCAATCCGAGGTGCGTGACGATGATGGTCGCTCCGAGTGCCGGGAATGAAATCCAAGCGGCATCCTGCACGATCCAGACGGCGAGGAAGATCAGACCGAGGCGGATGAGATAGCCGAACAGGACGGCGCCCATCATGACGCCGATGGAGATCTTGGCCGTGAACGTGACGAGCGCGGCGGCCAGTGCGAAGTTGGCGAGCACGATGGCGATGGCGTAGGCCGACGACCAGGCGCCGTCTCCGCCCCAGATCACGCCGCACAGCGCGATGAGCACCGGGGCGACGATGACGCCGCGCTTGATGATGTCGCGCGACACGGCCATCTCGGGGGCGGGGCCGTCGACGCGTGTGACGAGCAGATCGGTGCGGTCACCCATGGGCGGTCGTGTCCTGTCCTGCGCCGGCGGTGGGCGTGCGGGTGGTGCCGGTGCGGCGCTGCTCCTCGAGAGCGGTCATCTTCTCGTCGTAGCGGTACTTGTGCTTGGCGAACAGGCCGACGGCGCCGAGCACCGTGAACACGATCATGAACACGGGCAGCGTGCCGAGCCATCGGTCGAGGCCCCAGCCGATCGCCAGGAACAGCACCAGGATGACCATGACCTCGATGGCCATGCCGAGGGCATCGTCGGTGGCGACGCGTGTCTGTTTCGGGAGGAGCTTCATCGATCCGGTGATGTTCTGTGCGCGGCCGGGTCCCATCGGGGCGGATGCCCGTGACGACGCAGCGCTTGTGAACGGATGCACAACCTAGTGGTCGACCTCGACCGAGGGCAACCCATCGGAGGAAGATCCGCCGGATCCGTCGGCCGTGTCGGTCGTGGCGTCGATGCCGTTGGTGCGACGGCGGGCCAGCACGCTCGGGTGCAGCACCGTGAACAGCACGATGCCCAGCGCCCCGATCCCGAACGGCAGGTAGGTGGGGTTCTGCCCGGTGAGCGTGGGGTACAGGACGAACCCGGACAGCAGCGCCGTCCAGGTCCACAGGATCACGACGCTGCGACGATGACCGTGGCCGAGGTCCATGAGCCGATGGTGGAGGTGCCCCTTGTCGGCCACGGCGAGCGACTTGCGACCGGTGGCGCGGCGGATCACGGCGAACACCATGTCGAGGATCGGGACGCCCAGGATCAGCAGTGGGATCGCCAACGGTGCGAGGAAGAAGTAGGTCTGGCCGACGAACTCCTCGCTGAAGGAGTCGGCGCGGCCGCCGACCACGCTCGTCGCCACCGCCAGCAACAACCCGAGCAACAGCGCGCCACCGTCGCCCATCATGATGCGCGCCGGGTTGAAGTTGTGGGGCAGGAACCCGACGCACACGCCGACGGCCGTGATGGCCAGCAACGGCCCGATGTTGCGGACGTCGAGCAGGCCGAGATCGGTCAGCTCCTGGCTGTAGAGGAAGAAGGCGAACGCACCGATCGCGACGATCCCGGCAGCGAGCCCGTCGAGACCGTCGATGAGGTTGATCGCCTGCGTGATGCCGAGCAACCAGAGCACGGTCACCAGCGGCTGGAGGTCCTCCGACAGGATGATGGGGCCCTCGTAGAACGGCAGACGGAACGAGAACATCACCACGCCGAACTGCACGAGGGCCAGACCGGCGAGCACGGTGCCGGCCACCTTGGCCGGTGCGGAGATCTCGCGGACGTCGTCGACGAAGCCGACGACGAAGATGATCGTGGCGGCGACGACCACGCCGAGCGGTTCGGAGTTGCTGGAGAACAGCGTGTCGAACGACCCGGTCGCCCAGGCCGTGGCCATCGCGGCCAGGAACCCGGTGAACATCGCCAGTCCGCCCACGTCGGGCAGTGGCGTCTGGTGCACGGTGCGGTCGTTCGGGAGGTACACCCAGCCCCGGCGGCGGGCGATCATCCCGACGAGCGGTGTGGTGGCGAAAGTGACCAGGGCGGCGACGGCTCCGATGAGGAAGTAGGAGCCGAAGTCGGGCACGGTCGGTCAGTCTACGAGCAACGCCCGGACGCGCCAGCTGCGCCATCACGATCGGGCATCACGATCGGGGTCGGACCCCGATCGTGATCAGGCGGTGCCGTCGGGGTACGCCGGGAAGCGGGCGCAGAGCTCGGCGACGTCCTTGCGCACGAGTGCGAGCTCGGCGGTGTCCTCGCGACTCCGCAGCGCCCGCGCGATGAAGGCGGCGATCGACGGCATCTCCACCTCGGTCATGCCCTGGGTGGTCACCGACGGCGTGCCGATGCGCACACCGCTCGTGACGAACGGGCTGCGTGGATCGTCGGGGATCGTGTTCTTGTTGAGCGTGATGCCGGCCTCGTCGAGTGTCGCCTGCGCCTGCTTGCCGGTGAGGTCGGCGTCGAACGGGGTGAGGTCGACGACCATCAGATGGTTGTCGGTGCCGCCCGACACGAGCCGGAACCCCTCGTGCACGAGCGCCTCGGCGAGCGCCGACGCATTGGCCACCACCTGATGGGCGTACTCGGTGAACGACGGGTGCATCGCCTCCCGGAAGGCGATCGCCTTGCCGGCGATGACGTGTTCGAGCGGACCACCCTGCCATCCGGGGAACACCGCCTTGTCGATCGCCTTGGCGTGCTCCTCCTTGCAGAGGATGCAGCCGCCGCGCGGGCCGCGCAGTGTCTTGTGGGTCGTGAACGTCACCACGTCGGCGTACGGCACCGGGTTGGGATGGGCACCGCCCGCCACGAGCCCGGCGAGGTGGGCGATGTCGAACAGCAGCAGTGCGCCGACCTCGTCGGCGATCCGGCGGAACGGTTCGGGGTCGAGCCGGCGGGGATAGGCGGTGGTGCCGGCCACGATCATCTTCGGCCGATGCTCGAGCGCCAGGGCTCGCACGTCGTCCATGTCGATGCGGTCCTCGGCGCCCGTGCCGTACGACACGAAGTTGTACAGCAGGCCACTGGCATTGACCGGTGAGCCGTGGGTGAGGTGCCCGCCGTGGTCGAGGCTGAGTCCCAGCACCGTGTCTCCCGGTTCGAGCAGGGCCTGGTAGGCGCACATGTTGGCGTTGGCCCCCGAGTGCGGCTGCACGTTGGCGTGGTCGGCCCCGAAGAGCGCCTTGACGCGATCGATCGCCAGCTGCTCGATGTCGTCGACGATCTCGTTGC
>Ga0102937_1000203_pt1 | contig 25307 bp, 25 predicted proteins | sample SalPonR2_B_D1_MG_FD_78213 | JGI IMG/M metagenome (GOLD analysis project Ga0102937, IMG submission 78213) | Salt pond soil microbial communities from South San Francisco under conditions of wetland restoration - Salt Pond MetaG R2_B_D1_MG | ecosystem: Environmental > Aquatic > Marine > Intertidal... | reverse complement strand
GATCGGGTACCGGCTCGATCACCTCGCCGGCGCCCACGAGCGTGACCGTCGCCGGATGGCCGAGGTGCTCCCACTGGAGCAGCGGTACGCCCGGATCATCGACGCCGCTCCCGCGGGTGGGGCTTCGCCCGAACTCGTCGACGTGCGCTGGCAGCTGGAGGAACTCCGCGTGGCCACCTTCGCCCAGCCCCTGATGGCGAAGCGCCCCGGTCGGCCGTCGGTGAGCGCGAAGCGCATCTCCCAGACCCTGACCCCCGCCTGACCGTCTCCGCGTTCCTGTTCCCGTTTCCGTTTGCGTGACGTCTTCTTTGGGGCGTCCCGACATTTCTGCAACGCAAACGCGGACTCGGGCCGGCGCTCTCCGTTTGCGTGACGCTTTCTTCGGGGGGTGCCAACAATTCCGTCACGCAAACGTGGTCGTGGGAGGCTGGCGGGATGGCCGACACGTCCCTCGACGACGACCGCCTCGATCGGCTCACCGACGAGACCGTCGAACTGCTGCAGACACTGATCCGCAACCGGTGCGTCAACGACGGCACGCCCGCATCGGGCGAGGAGATCCGCAACGCCGACGTCCTCCAGCAGGTCGTGGAGGGTGCCGGTGTGGCCGTCGAGCGGTTCGAGGCCGCACCGGGCCGGACGTCGATCGTGGCGCGCATCGAGGGGTCGGACCCCGATGCACCGAGCCTCTGCCTGATGGGCCACACGGACGTGGTCCCGGTGAACGAGAGCGGCTGGCGCGAGGACCCCTTCGGCGGCGAGATCATCGACAGTGGTGACGGGCCCGAGGTGTGGGGCCGAGGCGCCGTCGACATGCTCAACCTCACCGCCTCGATGGCGGTGGCCTTCCGGAACCTCGCCGCCGGCGGGTTCCGCCCTCGCGGCGACCTCATCTTCTTCGGCGTGGCCGACGAGGAGGCCGGGAGCGCGTACGGCGCGCGGTGGATGGCCGACCACCATCCCGACGCCATCCGGGCCGACTACGTGCTCACCGAGAACGGCGGGCTCCACGGGGGCGACGAGGGTGCGCCCGCGATCGGCATCAACGTGGCCGAGAAGGGTGTGGCCTGGCGACGTCTGCGCGTGCGCGGCACACCCGGTCACGGGTCGGCGCCGTTCCGGGGCGACAACGCACTGGTGAAGGCGGCCGGTGTGATCCAGCGGCTCGCCGACTACCGGCCGGCGCCGCACTTCCACGAGCTGTGGCCGAGCCGGGTGGAGTCGCTCAGCCTCCCCGACGAACTCCGCGACGTACTGCTCGACCCGACGAAGATCGACGCGGCACTCGAGGAGTTGCCCAAGGGCATCGCCGCCCATCTCCACGCATGCACCCACACCACGTTCTCCCCGAACCTGGTCGACGGCAGCGAGTCGGGCGGCGGCCGGATGAAGGTGAACACGATCCCCGATGCCGTCCTGGTGGACGTGGACGTCCGGACGCTGCCCGGGGAGGGACCGGACGAGGTCGATGCCCATCTGCGGGCCGCGCTGGGCGACCTGGCCCATCAGGTGGAGGTGGAGGCGATCATGAACGACGCCGCGTCCATCAGCCGGATCGACACGCCGCTGTGGGATTCGCTGCAGCGTGCGGTGAACGCCCCGTTCCCGACAGCCCGTCTGAGCCCGCAGTTCATCGTGGGCTTCACCGACTCGCGCATCTATCGCGAGATGGGGGCGGTGGCGTACGGGGCCGGGTTGTTCAGCCCGTCACTCGACGCCGGAGCGTTCGGCGCCCGCTTCCACGGCAACGACGAGCGCATCGACATCGAGTCGCTGGCACTCACCACCCGTCTCTGGCACCACGTCGCCACCGACCTCCTCTCCTAGGTTCCCACGTCGCCCCACGATGGACGGGCCGGGGCAGGGTCGAGCGATGAGGCGGGCGATGGGGTGAGGGCAGCGGGACGGATCAGCGGCGGCGGGCGGCGAGGTAGTCGCGGGCGGCCTGGCGGGCCTCGGGGTCGTGCATGGCGGCGCCGAGCAGATCGGCGTCGGCCCACGCCCCCACCGTCGGTGCCATGTCCTCCAGCGTCTCGTTCACGTGGCGCTTCGTCGCTCGCACCACACTGGGCGCCTTGCGCGCCAACTGTTCGGCGAGTTCGTCGACGGTGGACACGAGCTCGTCCCGCGGCACCACCCGGTTCACGAAGCCGAGCGCCCGCGCCTCGTCCGGTCCGAACGGCCGGCAGGTGAGCACCAGCTCGCGTGTCATGGCGGGCCCGATCTCGCGCACGAGGCGCGGGATGCCACCCCAGGCGAGCGGGATGCCCAGATCCACCTCGGGGATCGAGAACACCGTGTCGTCGGCGGCCACTCGGAGGTCGCACACGCCGGCCAACACGACGCCGCCGCCCACGCACGGGCCCTTGATCGCGGCGATCGTGAGTGCCGACATCCGCTCCATGGCCTCCGCCATCAAGCGACCGAGGTCGGCCTGGTCGCGGCTGGAGGCAGTGTCGTCACCAGCGGATCCGGCGAACTCGCGGAGGTCGAACCCCGACGAGAAACCGCGGCCCTCACCGGTGACGATCACGACCGACGCCGCCCGTCCGGCGGTCGATCCCTCGAACCACTGCGCAGCCGAGGCGATGTCGCGCAGCGCCTGGGTGCCGAGCGGGTTGAGCTTGTCGGGTTGAGTGAGGGTGATGCGGCCGATGCGGCCGTCGACCTCCACTCGTAGCGTGTCGAAGTCGGGTGGTGACGCAGTCATGACGGCATCGTGGCAGGCGCCTGCGCGGCCGCACGAAGTGATCGGTCACGACCGGAGCCGGGCGCCGGTCGTGCAGATCGCCACCTCGGTCACGTTGGCCGGCAGCGACGAGGAGAACCGCACCTTCGCGCCGAGCTGTGCCATGGCGGCGCCGACGTCGGGGGCGTGCATCCACACACCGAAGGGGCCGACCAGGCCCATCGTCTGCACCTCGGGCCGGCTGGACAGCGAGTCGTCGTACAGTGGCTGCTGCTCGTCGGTGAGGTGGTGGGCGTCGATGTCGGGCAGGCGCATGGAAATCCTCCGGGAAAAGATCGTGTGCGTTGCAGTTTCGTCGGGCCCTGCCGACATGTCCGTCACGCAAACGTGGTGAAGTGGGGTCGGGTGTCGGGTCAGGCCGCGCGGTAGCGGCCGGGATCGACCTCGACTGCTTCGCCGCGGCGCAGCATCCGGGCGACGTGCATCTCGGCACTGCGGCGCTCCACCGACCCCACGAACGGCATCTGCACGTGCGGCCGGTAGATGAACCGGTGGGCACGCATCTCGTCGATCGTGCGGGGCTCGCGCAGGAACTCGAGCATGGCCCCGTGGCGGCGGCCGATCACCGCGGTGAACGCATCGACCATCTCCACGAACGTCTCGCGTCCCTCGATCACACCCTTGTGGTGGAACGTCACGTAGAACTCCGCCTCCTCCTCGCGCACCTTGGCGAGGCTCTCCTCGAAGTCCTCCAGGTCACTCCACACGTCGCCGTAGTAGGGGCCGAATCCGGTGAGGTCGATGTCGGACAGGAAGAACACGCCGTCCATGCGGAAGCCACTGTGGCCGCGGGTGTGGCCCGGCAGATGCACCGCCTCCACGGTGACGCCACCGCCGAGGTCGAACACGTGCCCGTCGGTGAACCCCTCGGCATCGGCTCGGGGGGAGTAGTGGAACTCGTCGAGCAGCACCTGCTCGAACTCGTCGCGGGCGGTGCCCTCGAGGCCGTACACCTCCATCAGCCCGTCCATCGACATGGCTCCGGGCAGGTCGTCGTGGTGGATGTGCAGCCGGGCATCGGGGAACAGTCCGTTGCCGGCCATGTGGTCTTCGTGGCTGTGGCTGTTGACCACCGCGTCGACGGGCACCGGCGTCCCGCCGCGGGCCACGACGGTCACCGACGGGTCGATCACGACCGACTCGCCGGTCCCGCGCACGAGCAGGCTGTTGCCCGACGGATAGGCGCCGTTGGCGTCGCCGACGAGCACGCTGATCGACGGGGTGAGGCGACGTTCGTCGGCGCCCCAGTCGATGCCGGTGGGCCGGGTGGCCGGCTCCGTCACGTGTCGGCGGGTTCGAACTCGAGCGACGCCGAGTTCATGCAGAAACGGGCTCCCGTGGGGCCGGGGCCGTCTGGGAAGACGTGGCCCAGATGGGCGCCGCAGTTCGCGCAGACCGCCTCGGTGCGCACCATGCCGTGCGAGCGGTCCTCGTGCAGCGTGACCTTCTCGGGGTCGACGGCCTCGGTGAAGCTCGGCCAGCCCGATCCCGAGTCGTACTTGGTGTCGGAGGTGAAGAGCTCCTCCTCGCACACGATGCAGCGGTACACGCCCTCGTCCTTCAGATCCCAGTACGCGCCGGTGAAGGCGCGCTCGGTGCCGGCCTTCTGGGTGACCTCGTACTGCACAGGGGTGAGCCGGTCGCGGAGCTCGTCGTCGGAGGGGATGCGCCGCTCGCCGGCATCGCCGGACTCGTTCGTGGTGGTGTCATCCGTCATGGTCACAGCCTGCCCGATGGCTCCCCGTCACCACACACCGGAGACCGAGTTTCGTGCTTGTTGTCGGTGCCGTCCGACCACGGTCATCGGCCGGTCCCTAGCCTTCCTGCATGGTCCGACTCCGCATGGTCCGACTCGTGGCACCGGTGCTGGCGGGGGCTCTGTTGCTGGCTGCCTGCAGCACGGGCGACGGCGTCGACGGGGCCGCCGACCCTGCGCCGAACGATGCGACGACCGCCGTCGGTGATCGCCCGTCCGCCGTCGACGGCGAACCCGACGGCACACGCGACATCCGCTTCCGCTATCCGCAGGCACCCGTCGCACCGGTCGAGAACGAGCCCTCGCCCGGCGCCGACGAGGCCGTCGACCGGATCACCGACGGCCTGCGCAACGGCGGGATGCTCGACGCCGGTGGCGTGACGTTGCTCGCGCAGAACGGCGACGCCCGCCACGCCTGGTACGTCGCCGACCTGATGCGCTTCTTCGGGGCCGGCGACGTCGACGGGGCAGCGACGGTGCTCGTGGACGCCTTCGAGACGCTGACCGGAGCGACGCTCGCCGACGACCCCGACAGCGACACCAGCGTGTGGCTGAGCAGCTCCAACCATCTCATCGCCTGGGACACACCCGCCTACCCCGGCTACCGGGAGGACAAGTCGGGTCTGTTCCTGCTGGTCGAGCCGGCCTGGGAGCCCTTCTTCGCCGACGCCGACGCCGACATCGACTGGCGGCATCTGAGCTGGGGTGGCGTGCTCGTCGACGATCGGGAGCTGGGCGACACCGACGGTTGCATCGACGGTTGCATCCCGGCCCTCGACGACCCGGCCGTGACCGACGCCGACGGCGGCGACTGGTACCCCGACGACGCCATCGTGTTCGGGATCGTCGAGAACGGGGAGGCGCTGGCGATTCCCAAGAACGTCGCCGAGATCCACGAGATGTTCAATCTCACGCTGGGCGACCGCCGGTTCGGGATCCCGTACTGCACGCTGTGCGGCGCCGCGCAGGCGTACCGCACCGACGACGCCGTCACGCTCGGCGGCGCCGATGCCGTGCCGGTGCTGCGCACCTCCGGTCTGCTGTCGCGCTCCAACAAGGTGACGTACGACCTGGCGACGCAGTCGGTGTTCGACACGTTCACGGGTGCCGCGGTGTCGGGCCCGCTCCAGGACCTCGGTGTGGTGCTCGAGCAGACCACGGTCGTGCGGTCGACGTGGGGCGAATGGAAGACGGCGCACCCCGACACCACGATCATCGCCGAGGACGGCGGGATCGGACGGTCGTATCCGCTCGACCCGCTGCAGGGCCGTGACGACGACGGGCCGATCTTCCCGATCGGCGACGTCGACGACCGCCTCGGCGCGCAGGCGTTGGTCGTCGGGGTGATCACCGCCGACGGCACGCCCGTCGCCTTCGTCGCCGACGACGCCGGGCTGGCGCTCGCCATCGACCGCGAGGTCGAACTGGCCGGCATCCGCCTCGCCGCCGACGGCGACGGTCTGCGGGCGTTCGACGCCGCGACGGGTGATCCGCTGCCGGCCCACGAGGCGTTCTGGTTCGCCTGGAGCCAGTTCCATCCCACCACCGAACTCTGGGCTCCGTGAGCATCCGCCGACGGTGACCGCATCTTTCCCGAGTTCAACCGGTGCTGCGACGGTCGGTGGACCTTCGTCCCTGGCTGTGGTCGCAGCGTCGGGACACGATGGTGGTGAACCCCCCGACGAAAGGACACTGCATGAGCCTCCACCTGGGCGACACCGCCCCCGACTTCACCGCCATGACGACGGACGGTGAGATCTCCTTCCACGACTGGCAGGGCGACTCCTGGGCCGTGTTCTTCAGCCATCCGGCCGACTTCACACCGGTGTGCACCACCGAACTCGGCCGGACCGCAGCGCTGAAGGACGAGTTCGAGCAGCGCAACACGAAGGCACTGGCGCTGTCGGTCGACCCGGTCGACGACCACCACGCCTGGGCGCCCGACATCGGCGAGGTGACCGGGGCGGCGCTCAACTTCCCGATCGTGGCCGACCCCGACCGCAAGGTGGCCGAGCTCTACGACATGATCCACGCGGGTGAGGGCGACACCTCCACCGTGCGGTCGGTGTTCATCGTCGACCCGGCGCACACGCTGCGCCTGATGCTCACCTATCCGAAGTCGGTGGGTCGCAACTTCGACGAGATCCTGCGCGTGCTCGACGCCCTGCAGGCCACCGACAAGGATCCGATCGCCACGCCCGCCGACTGGCGACCCGGCGACCGCGTGATCGTGTCGCTCGGGATGTCGACCGAGGAGGCGAAGGCGAAGTTCTCCAACGTGGAGGAGTTCAAGCCGTACCTCCGCTTCGCCGACGCCCCCTGAACACGTCGCCGCTCGCGGGTCGATCGGTCAGGCCCGGCCGGTCTGACGCAGGAACGTGAGCGAGTCCCACAGATCGGTGCGGTGGGTGATCTCTCCGTCGATCACGGTGCACCACATGATGCCCGGTACGTCCACGTCGGTGCCGGAACAGGTCGCTCGGAGCCGGTAGCGGACGACGACGGCCGAGCCGCCGGCGGGCGCCCCGGATCCCATGTCGAACCCGGGGTCCGTCCCGGTGTCGACCACGCTGTCGATCACGGTGTACCGCACGCCGGCGAAGTCGGCCAGGAAGCCGGGCAGCCGTCGGCGGTACTCGTCGCGTCCGACGCAGCCGGAGCCGAGTTCGGCGAGGTGTTCGTTCACGAAGCCGTCCGCCACGAAGGACGCGATCTCGTCGGCGTCGCCACGCTCGAAGGCGGCCAGATACCCGCGGACGGTGTCGACGTCGTTGCGCACGTCCGGCACCGTACCTCCGACCCGGTCGACGGCGCCGGGCGACTGCAGTCCGGACGCCGACACGCCGACGCCGCGTGTGGTTCGCTCCGAGTCTGTGATCGAATGACGTGGTGGCCGACTCCGACGCCTCCGAGTCACCGTGGGCCCACGACGTTCCGGCGCCGCCGAACTCGTCGCTCCCGGACGACCCGTGGGCCGAGCGGCGCCGCGCCGATCGCCGGTCGCCGGCTCTCGGGGGACCCGCCGATCCCGCTGAGCGGCGCCGCCCGTCGACCGTCGGCGGACCACACGACTCCGATGCCCGTCCCCGGACACAGCACGACTCCGACGATGCTGATGACGTTGCTGATGCGGTGCGGGGCGGTGCGACCGGCCGGATGTGGCTGTTGTCGGCGGGCATCGTCGTGCTGGCTGCGGCGGTCGCATCCTGGGTGATGCTGTCCAGCTCGGGCGGTGGCGACGGCCCCGGTGCTGCGCAGGTCGGGGCGTCGACGAACGCCTCGACATCCGTGACGGAAGGGGATGCCGTCACGTCGACCACCCTGTCGGCGCTCACGCCCGTGCTGCCGCCGGCTGGATCCACGCTCCCCGACAACGAGACCGTCGTTCTCGCGACGGTGCCGCTCGACGTGCTGGTGCCCGATCTCGAACCGGCCCCGATCGGTTCGGCACCGGTGTGGACGGAATGGGGGTACCCGGTGCCGCCGGCGCTCCGGCGGCTCGCCGAGCCCACCGAACTGGTGGCCCTCACTGCGAACGGAGTTCTCCACCGCCTCGAGTTCCCGTCGGGGACGGTGCGCAGCATCGACACCGGAGCGGCCGGACGCAACGCCTCGATGTACGTGAGCGGCGACTCGCTCGTACTGCAGAAGTTCGATTCGTTGCTGCTGTTGCGGCCCGGTGCGCCCGTGCGCGAGGTCGACATCGGCGTGAGCATCGGGTCGGTGATCCCCCGGGGTGACACCGGGACGTTCCTCGTGGCGCCGAACGAGTGGAGTGATGGACCGCCGCCGCTGTGGGTGGTCGACGAGAGCGGCAACACGACCTCGTTGGCCAAGGCCGACAACCCGCTCGCCGACCACGCCGACTTCCCGCTGCAGTTCCTGCCGACGGGTGACCTGCTGGTGTTCGACGCCGGCGGCACCTACGTGGTCCCCGACACCGGCACCCCGCGGCGTCTGAGCCCGGGCCTGCTGTTCGCCACCGGCCGGCGGCACGTGATCGTCCGTGAGTGCGACGCCACGTTGCAGTGCGAGTTCGTGCTGATCGATCTGGTCTCCGGCGAGCGCCGCACCACTCCACTCGACGTCGACGATCGGTTCGCGTTCTACAGCCAGGGCAGCGTGGCGCCCGACGGCGGTGCGATGTTGTACGCCGACTGGACGGGCTCCGAGCCTGCCAATCTCCTGGTCGACCTGACCACCGGTGCGGTCGTCGACGACGAGTTGCTCCGGTCGGCGCCGATCGACGTCGGGCCGCTCGACTACTGGGCGACCGACAGCTCGGGCGTGTTCCTGCGGACCGGATCCTCGATCGCGTTCCTCACTCGGGACGGCTCCGTCGGCGCCGAACTGGACGGGCTCGGAGCGATCGTGTCGCTGGCCGTCCGGTGGTGAGCGAGCGGCCGGACAGTGTGGCTGCTGGCTCATCGTCGGTGAGGGTGACGGGCGATCGGCCCGCCGGCCACTCAGGGGGTGAGGAGCTCGTCGAGGGCCTTGGCGGTGTGGTCGAGGTCGTCGCGGTGCTCGTGCACCAGACGTGACAGGTAGGTGATCGACACCTGGTCGCGTTCGACGATGCCACCGTCGGACTCGGGCGACAGCTCGATCGCGTCCCCCCATCCCATCTCGACCCTGTACGCCTCGGTGTGGCCGGGGATCGGTGTCAGCGTGGCGGCGGCCATCGAACGCGGCGGTTGGGTGCCCACTCGGCCGTAGCGCCAGGCGCCGAGTTCGGACAGGGGCAGATCGGGGACGTTCACGTTGACCACCACGGGCTCCACCGGCATGCCGTCGATCAGCGACTGCACCACGGCCTTGCCGACGGCGGCGGCGGTCTCCCAGTGCAGACCCGCCAGCGTCTCGTCCCAGGCCTGGCCCTCGACGCCGAACCCCGACACCGACTGGCTCACGGCGACGCCGGAGATGCCACCGTTGCGGCCGGTGAGCGTGGCCCCCACCGTGCCCGAGTGGTACACGGCCCTGCCGACGTTGGCGCCCGGGTTGATGCCGGACACCACGAGGTCGAACGGGTCACCGAACGCTCGTAGCCGGGCGAACATCACGCACAGCGCCGGCGGCCCGGTGACCGTCCAGATCTCGTCGGCGGGGACGCCGTCGAGGTGGGTGCGATGCACTTCGGGGTGGATCAGGTGGAGGGCGCCGAGCGAGGAGCTGGAGCCGGAGTACTCCTGATCGGGTGCGACCACCACGATCTCGTGGTCGCCTTCGAGGGTGCACATCGAACGGGCGAGGACGTGGAGCCCGACCGAATCGATGCCGTCGTCGTTCGTCACCAGGATGCGCATGGCTCCATCCTCGCATCGTGGGGGGCGATTCGGCTGAACGGAAGGTGAACTCCGCCGTGCCGCCTGCTGCCGTGGCTGGGTCGTCCGGTTCGCGCCGGGGCCCGACCCCGTCAGAGCGTGCGCTGCATCAGCACGAGGTCGAGCCATCGGTCGAACTTGCGGCCCACCTCGGGGAGCCGTCCGACCTCCGCGAAGCCGAGACGTTCGTGGAAGGCGATCGACTCGTGGTTCTCGCCGTCGACGGCGCCGATCATGGCGTGCAGCCCGGCGGCCTGCGCCCGTGCGACGAGCGCCTCCATCAGGGCGCGGCCGACGCCGAGCCCCCGGGTGCGCTCGTCGACGTGCACCGTGTGCTCCACCGTGAACCGGTACCCCTCGCGCTGCACCGAGTCGCGGAAGTCGCCGTACGTCGCCACCCCCACGACGCGACGGGTGTGGGCCTCCCGATCGGTGTGGCCGTCGTCCGCATCGGATCCCACGTCGCTGGCATCGGATCGAACGCCGTCCGCCCGGGCCTCCTCCGCACCGACCTCGGCCACCAGCACGGGCCATCCGCCGCGTCGCTTGTCGGCCAGCCACGTCCGGCGCCCCGCCACGGTGTGGTGCCGCTCGGTCCACTCGATCGTGCGGGTCGCGATGTAGCGGTCGTACAGCGCCGTGATCGCCTCCACGTCGTCGTCGTGTGCGTCCCGGATCGTGACCATCCCCCAAGACAATCCGAAAAATGCCCCGATCGTGTCGCTCAGCGCAACGATCGAGGCATTTTCCGGGGGTGGCGGCCGCTCCGGGTCGCGTCGGTCGCGTCCGGGGGTGGCGGCCGCTCCGGTGAGCCGGACGACTTGGCCGGGCCGGATCCGGTGGCGTGTGCGGTCGGTACGCTCGGATGCGATGGCGGCGACGACGACCACCGAGTCGGTCTGGGAGAGCGACGGCCTGCGCGACCAGTGGTACGTGGTGGCCGACGCCCTCGACGTCGCCGCCGAGCCCGTGCGGGCCACGGTGCTGGGCCGCCACTACGTGGTCTGGCGCGACGGCGCCGGAACACTTGCCGCAGCCGCCGACCGCTGCCCGCACCGCGAGGCGCCGCTGTCGGCCGGGCGCGTGGAGCACGGCTGCCTCGTGTGCCCCTATCACGGCTGGACGTTCGCTGCCGATGGCACCTGTGTGGCCGTGCCGTCGTCGGGGCCGGGTGCCACCGTCCCGCCCGCCGGCCATCTCCGTGCCCTCCCTGTCCGCGAGCTGTACGGCCTCGTGTGGATGAGCCCCGGCACACCGGCGGGTGAACCGCCCCGGATCGTGCAGGACGGCGACCCGAGCTTCCGGCGGCTCACGTCGGGTGTCGAGCGGTGGTCGGCATCGGCCACACGCATGGTCGACAACTTCTGCGACGTCGCCCACTTCCCCTGGGTGCACGCCGGCACGATCGGCGCCGACACCGATCCGGCGGTCGCCCCCGTCACCATCGAGCAGCTCGACGCCGACTTCACCGGCTACCAGTACACCGTCGACGTCCACGACGAGACGGGCACGGAGGTGCGGCAACGGATGTCGACCGGTTTCCACCTGCCGTTCGTGGTCCGTTCGAACACCACCTTCGAGACCGGACGACGAGCCGGCCACCACCGGGTCCTGCTGCTGTGCACCACACCGGTCGACGAGAACACGTCGCTGTTCACGTTCGTCAGCTGGCGCAACCACGACCACGACGTCCCGGCCGACGAGGTGCTGGCGTTCGACCGGGCGATCGGAGCCGAGGACCGGGCGATGCTCGAACAGATCCCGGGGTCACTGCCGATCGACAATTCGGCGACCGTCAGTGTGCGGTCGGATCGGCTGTCGGTGGAGTGGCGGCGACGACTGGCGGCACGGGCAGCCGACGCTGGCTCGACCAGGTGAACAGGGCCAGCCCCGTCACCACCAGCGCCATCCCGACCATCTGGGGCGCCAGCACGGTCTCGCCGAGGATCACGAACCCCCAGAACACCGCCAGCGCCGGCTGACCCGACTGCATGATGCCGATCGTGGCCACCGGCACGAGCCGCTGGGCGAACACGATGCAGCCGTGCGACACCATCCCGGTCATGAACGTGAGCAGCGCCACCACGAGCCATCCGCGAGCGCTCAGCCCGAACACGTCGGATCCGGCGATGACGACGGCGATCGGCCCGGCGGTCAACAGGCCCAGCGGCATCAGGCACGCCATGAAGTCGATCGTGTCGACACCCGTCGCTCGTGCCCGCTTCGACGACAGCAGGTAGCTCGTCCAGAGCGCCACCACGAGGATCATCAGCAGGTCGCCGCTCAGCGACGCTGCCCCCTGTTCCGGGCCGAGGAAGAGCACCATGGCGACACCCACGATCGACAACCCGCCCCAGCGCAGCGCCCGCCAGTTGGGCGACTCGTCGAACAGCAGAGCGCCGGCCGGCAGCAGCACGAGCGGATTCATCGCCGCGATGAACTCGGCGTGGGCGATGCTGGTGCGCGTGATCGCGGTGAAGAACACCGCGATGTTGGCACCGAAGAACAGCGCCGGCGGCAACACCGCCCGCCAGGTGGTCGCCGAGGGGAGCGGACGGCCCGTGCGCAGCCGTGAGAACGTCACGACCGTCCACCACGCCACCACGGCACCTGCCATACGCCAGAACGCGATCACCGAACCGGTCGACTCCGACCACTTGATCAGCGGAGAACTCAGCGAGAAGCTGAGCACGGCCACCACCATGGCCAGGATGCCGAGCGGGACCGGGCGCCGGACGGTGGCTGCGCCGTCGGCGAGGGCCGACGGTGTCGGCGTGCGGCTGGCCTCGGTCACAGCCGGATACTACGGACCGGACCCCACCGGGATCGCCAGCGGGCCGGCGCCGCTGCTTGCACCGTTCCGAGCTCGCACCACACGCAGGAGCGATGCGGCCGAACGTGATCGTTCACCCCTGCCGGCGATACCCTTTTCCCCATGAGCCCGCTCGAAGCCATGGCCGCCGGATCCGCTGACGCCAACGCCAGCGAACCGATCATCACGGTCACGCCCGAGGCCCTCGAGCATCTGCGCGAGCTGCGTGACGGCGAGGACGACGGCGACAAGCTGGGCCTCCGGCTCGCCATCGCGTCGGATCCCGGCGAGGATTTCCGCTACGACCTGTCGTTCGAGGAGTTCCTCACGGCGGCGTTCACCGACGAGGTGCGCACCCACGACGGACTCAAGGTGATCATCCCCGGCGAGGACGTCGAGCTGCTCGCAGGAGCCACGCTCGACTTCACCCCGGCGCAGGGCCTCGTGATCCGCAACCCGAACCGCCCGGCCGCACCGTCCGTGGAGGGGCTCACGTCCGACGATGCGCTGTCGGCCGAGATCGAGGCGCTCGTCGCCACCGAGGTCAACCCGGCGCTGGCCGCCCACGGCGGTTTCGTCACCTACGTCGGCCACGACGGCGAGGGCACCGCCTACCTCACCATGGGCGGCGGCTGCCACGGCTGTTCGATGAGCAAGATGACGATGCTCGAGGGCGTACAGACGATGCTGTCCGACGCCATCGAGGGCGTCGAGCGGGTGAAGGACCTCACCGACCACTCCACCGGCGAGAACCCCTTCTACTCGTAGACGCACCGGCTTCGCTGCCGGGTGGCCCGACGTGATCGCGGCGGTCAGTCCGCCAGGAGGTCGTGCAGCTCGGGACGTTCGGTCACGTAGGCCCGGGCATACGAGCACACCGGGTCGATCCGCTGGCCCCGAGACCGCAGGTCGTCCATGATGCCCGACATCAGCAGTGCGGCGTAGCCCTTGCCGCGATGGCGCGGCACCGTCGTCACGTGGGGCACCGTCACCACCGAGCCGGACGGTGAATCAGCGGCGGAGCGGTGGGTGATCACATCGGCGTAGCCGACCAGTTCGTCGTCGGCTCGGAGTTCGTAGCGGTGGGCGTCGTCGTTGCGCGTCACCAGCAGTCGGGGTTCGCTCATGGACCCATTCTGCCAGCTGGCACCCCTTGGCATTCTCGACAACTGAGAATAGGGTGGATGCATGGCGATCCCGCCGAACGTCCACCACTCCCACGATGGTCGGCGCGCCGGCCAGCGCGCCGACCATCGTGGTGGCCGACTCGGTGTGGCGGCTCTGCTGAACACCGGGTTCGGAGTGGTCCAGGTGATAGTCGGTCTGGCCATCGGGTCGGTGGTGGTGCTGGCCGATGCCGCCCATCAGGCCGTCGACGCACTGGGGCTGATCACGGCCTGGATCGCCCTGCGCATCGCCCGCCGACCCGCGACCGACCTCTGGTCGTTCGGCTTCGGCAAGGCCGACGCACTCGGCGGCTTCGTCTCGGCGCTGCTGCTGTTGGGGTCGGTCGCCTGGATCGTGGCGGAATCCGTCAGGCGGCTGTTCGAGCCCGAGCCCGTGTCGGGCGGCGCCGTGATGGCGATCGGCGCCGTCGCCATCGCGGTGAACGGAGCCGGGGTGCTCCTCGTGGGCCACGACAGCTCGGCGATGTCGCTGCGTGCCGCGCGACTGCACCTGCTGACGGATCTCGCAGGGTCGGTCGTGGTGGTGATCTCCGGAGCGTTGCTCGCCGTCGGCGGACCGGCGTGGATCGACCCGGTGGCCTCGCTCGTGCTGTCCGCCGCGGTGCTGTGGGTCACGCTGCAACTGGTGCGGTCGGTGGTGCGCGTGTTGCTCGACCGGGAACCCGAGGGGTTGAGCCGTGACGACGTGGTCGCCACGTTGTTGGCCGAGCCGCGAGTCGAGGGAGTCCACCATGTGCACCTCCGGCCGCTGGGCGGTGGCGCGACCAGCGTGACGGCGCATGTGGTGGTCGAAGGATCGGGGCCCGTGCACGACGCCCAGCGGCTCGTCGGACAGCTCACCCACTCACTGCAGGTCGAACACGGCGTCGGTCACGCGACGATCCAGGTCGAGTGCCACGAGTGCGAGGACCACGCCCATCGCGACGGGGCGCCCGGCCCCCACCGCTGACACGCAGCCGTCCGTCACCTCCGCCGACGTACCCGTGCGCCGGCGGTGGCCGCAGGGAGTCAGGCGAGTGCGTGCTCGATGTCGTGGAGCAGATCGGCCGAGTCCTCGAGCCCCACCGACATCCGCACGAGGCCCTCGGTGACGCCGAGTTCGGTCTTCTCCACCTCGGTGAGGCTGGCGTGGGTGGACGTCGCGGGATGGCACACCAGCGTCTCCGGCCCGCCGAGCGACGTGGCGACGCGCGCCACCCGCAACCGGGACAGGAACCGCGCCGCAGTGTCACGGTCGGCGAGTTCGAACGACAGCACCGTGCCGTACTGGCGCAGCTGCCGGGACGCGAGGTCGTGCTGCGGATGCTCGCTGAGCCCCGGGTAGTGCACTGCGGTGACGGCGTGATGGTCGGCCAGCGCGACGGACAGTGACCGGGCGGTGGCGTTCTGGTGCCGGGTGCGGACGCCCATGGTGCGCAACCCACGGAGCGCGTTGAGGGCGTCGAACGGCGACGGAGTGGCGCCGTGGAGCACCGAGTACGCCCAGATCTCGTCGAGCAGATCGGCGTCACCCGAGATGACCCCGAGCGTGGCGTCGTTGTGCCCGGCGATGCCCTTGGTGGCCGAATGCAAGGAGATGTCGACGCCGTGGTCCAGCGGACGTTGGCCGAGAGGTGTCGCGAAGGTTCCGTCGACGACCGTGAACGGCCCGGAGATCGATCCCAGCTCGTCGAGATCGGCCAGCTCGAGCCGCGGATTCGACGGTGTCTCCGCCAGGACCAGCATGGTGCGGCCGGGGACGACGGCTTCGGTGAACGCACCGGGCGTGGCGACGTCGACCAGCGTGACGTCGATGCCCAGCCGCTGGCACGGGCCCTGCAGGAATGCCAGCGTGCCGGCGTAGAGCTGGCGCTGGGCGACGATGTGGCTGCCCGACGAGCACAGGGCCAGCACCGTCGAGGCGATGGCGCCCATGCCCGAGGCGAACGCGAGCGACGCTTCGGCTCCTTCGAGCTCGGCCATGGCCTGTTCGAAGGACTGCACCGTCGGGTTGGAGTACCGGCTGTAGAAGTCGCCGTGGCGGACCGAGGTGGCGCGGCGGTGGGCGTCGTCCAGGCCCTCGGACTCCCAGGTGCTCGACGCCCAGAGCGCCGGCGCCAGCGATGATCCGCTGGCGCCCCGGCCGACGGTGATCGCCAGCGTCTCCGGCGACACGTCGGGTGGGGACGGCGGGTCGTTCGGCTGGAACGGCGAGGCCTCCGAGGACATGGCCGACCACGGTACCCGTCGCGCTCCCTCCTCCCGCCGAACTCAGCCGACTGCGAGGGCGACCAGGACCTCGTCGTGGAGGAGCCGGTTGGAGCTGATCGCCGTGTCGTTCGAGTAGGTGGCCACGCCGTGGCGATCGGTGAGCCGGCCACCGGCCGCTTCGACGATCGGCTTCACCGCGGCGATGTCGTAGGGAGCGACGCCCACGGCGTCGACCGCCACGTCCATCGCCCCCTCGGCGACCAGCATGTGCTGCCAGAAGTCGCCGATGCCGCGCGAGCGGCGAGCGGCGCGCTGCAGCCCGAACAGGGCATCGGTGAGGCCCAGCTCGTCCCAGCCGGCGCTGTGGGTGATGCTCACCTGGGCGTCGCCGAGCTCGCCGACCGTCGACACCACGATCGGCCGGATGTCGCCGAACACCGACATCTCGGCACCGAGGCCGAGGCCACCCCACCAGCGGCGCCCGAGCGCCGGCGCCGACACGACACCCAGCACTGCGCCGTGGTCGACGTGGGTGAGCGCGATCAGCGTCGCCCAGATCGGGACCCCGCGCACGAACCCCGACGTGCCGTCGATCGGGTCGATCACCCATCGCCACGGGGAGTCGCCCGCTCCGGCATGGCCGTGCTCCTCACCGAACACGCCGTGCCCCGGGCGCTCGTGTCCCAGCCGGTCGACGATCATCGTCTCGGCCGTCCGGTCGATCTCGGTCACCTCGGTCCGGTTGCGCTTCCAGTCCACCGAGAAGTCCGCCTCGTGGAAGTTCGGCAGCGTGTAGGCGTCCACCGCATCGGCCACGTCGAGCGCCAGGGCGAGCTCGTGCGACAGGTCGACGTGCGGATCGAAGTCCGTCACGACACACCTCCGTCGGCAGGGTTGCGGAAGTCGGGACGGCGCTTCTCCTGCAGCGCCGTGAGACCCTCACGGGCGTCGGGGCCGAGGAAGTCGAGCATCTCGTAGGCGAGCGACGCCTCGAAGTTGGGCAGCGCCTGGCGGAGCCAGTGGTTGAGCGCCCGCTTGGTGAGCCGGGTGGCACCGACGGGTCCGGCGGCGAGCTTCTCGGCGATGCCGAGCGCCGTGGACATCACCTCGTCGGCGGGCACCGCCTTGGTGACCAGTCCGATCCGCTCGGCCTCACGCCCGTCGAGGAAGTCGGCGGTCAGCAGGTAGTACTTCGCCTTGGCCATGCCGCACAGCAGCGGCCAGATCGCCACGGCATGATCACCCGCCCCCACGCCGAGCCGGATGTGGCCGTCGGTGAGCCGGGCCGTCTCGTCGATGACGCTGATGTCGGCCATCAGGGCCACGGCCAGGCCGGCGCCCACGGCGACACCGTTGATCGCCGAGACGATGGGCGTGTCGCAGTCGATCATCGTGCGGACGATGTCGCCGGCCTCCTTCATCACCCGCATCGTCTGGGCATGGTTTCCCACCTGTTCGGCGATCCAGTCGAGGTCGCCGCCGGCGGAGAACGCCGTGCCGGCCCCGGTGACCACCACGGCGCGCACGCTGTGGTCGTCGTCGACGGTGCGGAACACCCTCGACAGCTGCAGGTGCATGTCGGCGCCGGTGGCGTTCAGCCGTTCGGGATCGTCGAGCGTGATCCGCAGCACGCCGTCGCTCGGACGGTCGAACCGCAGATGCGTGTAGGCGCCGTACGGGTCGTGGGGCTGTCGCGGAACGTCGCCGGGTGTACTCACGATCCGAACCCTACGCGGGTGATGGCACCGCCGTCAGGTGCGCCGCCCGCCGTTCAGGTGACGTCGACGGCGGGGTTCCACTCGTAGGTGTGCGGGTCGACACCCGGCCAGATCACCCACTGGGCGCCCTGCACCCGCTCTGCGATGGAACGGGCGACCACGTCGGCCACGTGGTCGGGCGACATGATCTCCAACCCGAGCAGACCGATCATGTCCTTGGCGCCGTCGCCGATGATGTTGGTGTCGGTGAACCCGGGACAGATCGCACTCACACAGATGTCGGGGCCGTCGGGCTGCCGCTCGAATCCCGTCGCCAGCGACCGCACGAATCCCACGACGGCGTGCTTCGTGAGGCCGTAGACGGGGTCCATCGGGATGGGGCCCAGCCCGGCCATCGAGGCGGTGGCGACGATGTCGCCGCCACCACGCTCGATCATCCCCGGCAGCACGGCGCGGGCCCCGAACACCACGCCGTCGACGTTGATGCCCATGATGCGCCGGTAGGCGTCGTCGGGGAGGTCGCCGAAGCCGCGCTCGTCGTCGACCGGGAGGCCCTGGTACGTGGAGATGCCGGCGTTGAGGAACGCGATGTCGAAGGGGCCGGCGGCGGCGATCACACGCTCCCACGCCTGTGGGTCGGACACGTCGAGCATCGAGAACGTGCCGCCGATCTGCTCGGCCACGGCGGCACCGCCCGGCTCGTCGATGTCGGTGACCACCACCTCGGCGCCTGCGGCTGCCAGCCGGACGGCGGTGGCGCGCCCGATGCCGCTGGCACCGCCCGTCACGATGGCGCGCCGTCCGTGCAGTTCGTGTTCGTCGGTCATCCGGCGATTCAAGCCGGTGGGCGGTGGTCCGGCCGAAGCGGGGCAGATGCAACCGTTGGCGACCGCTGCAGCGGTTCAGGAGAGCCGGAGCCGGCCGACGACCTCACCGTCGGCGACCTCGCCGGTGGGTTCGAACCCGTAGCCGAGGTAGAGCGGTGCCGGCGACCCCTTGCCGGGGAGCCACGACACCGTCACGGCGGTGTCTCCCCACTGCCGGCACTGGTCGGAGACGAGGTCGAGCACACGTGCGCCGATTCCACGGCGCTGGTGCATGCGGTCGATCGTGAGCCTCCACAGGTAGGGCTCGGATCGGCCCGGAGACGACCGGGCGAGCATCACGAATCCGACGACGTCACCGTCGGCGACCACGGCCCGGTACCAGGGCACCAGATGCGAATCGGTGGCCGGCAGGATCAGCGCTTCGGAGAGCGACACGGCGACGGGCGCCACCATCAGCCGCTGCGAGCGGTGGATCGACAGGTCCAGCACCGCCCGCATGTTGGTCTCGGTGACCTCCGTCAGCTCCACGGTGGTGGGTGGTGTCCGGACCCGGTGACGCCACGCCTCCCACATCGGGTGCGTCATGCCGTACAGCCAGTCGTCGGAGTTCTCCTCGCCCACCCAGAACGAGCCGGCCGTGTGGCCCTCGAACTGCAGCCCGAGGCGTTCGAGCACCATGGCCGACGGCTGGTTGCCGGGGTGCAGCGACCCCTCGACGCGCGTCACGCCGAGCTCGTCGAAGAGGTGCGCCACCATGGCGCCGGCCGCCTCCACTGCGTATCCGTTGCCCCACCACCGTCGGGCGATCGTGTAGCCGATCTCGGCGGTGCGCCCCTGCCACGACAGTCGGACGGCGAGGTCGCCCAGCACCTCGGTGTCGTCGAGATCGGCCACCGTCGCCATCCACCACTCGTCGTCGGTGGGGCCGTCCATGGCAACCAGCCCGGCCACGAGGGCGTCGGCGCGCTCGGCCGGATACGGCAGTGTCCAGTTCTGGTACTCGGCGACCTCGGGATGATTGCGTCGCGCCACGATGGCTTCGACGTCGTCGGGCCGCACCGGCCTGATCAACAGCCGCTCGGTGCGCAGTGCCGTGAAGGTCATGGGGTGATGTCGACCTGCGGGCGACGCAATCCAGCGGGAATTCAGTCGGCGCGCAGCGTGGCGACGATCCCGGCCGCGTCCAGGCCGAACCGAGCATGGATCGCCTGCGACTTCGGGTCGTGCGGAATGAACTTGGTGGGAAGGCCCAGGACGTCGACGTGCGTGGACGGATCGACGGCGCACACCTCGCCGGCGATCGACATCCCGATCCCCCCGTCGCGGATCCCGTCCTCGACCGTGACCACTCGATCGTGGGAAGCGGCGTCGGCGATCATGGCCGGATCGAGCGGTGCACAGCTGCGGGCGTCCCAGACGGTGACCTCGATGCCGCCGTCGGCGAGCTGTGCGGCGGCCTTCTCGGCCTGTTCGAGCATCTTGCCGACGGCGATGATGCAGCCGTCGGTGCCGGTGCGCGCGCGGCGGGCGAGGAGGCCGCTGCCCACGTCGTGTTCGCCCACCTGCCGTGCGGCGCCGCGCGGGTAGCGGATCGCGATGGGGCCCGACTCGACGAGCTCGGTGGCGTCGTGGAGCATCTGGGTGAGTTCCTGGGCACTCGACGGGGCGAGCACCCTCATGCCGGGCACCTTCGACAGCAGGGCCATGTCGTAGACGCCGTGGTGGCTGGCACCGTCGGGCCCGGTGACGCCGGCGCGGTCGAGGCAGAAGATCACCGGCAGCCGGTGCAGGGCGACGTCGTAGACGACCTGGTCCCACGCCCGGTTGAGGAACGTCGAATAGATCGCCACCACGGGTCGCAGCCCGCCCATCGCCATGCCGGCGGCTCCGGTGACGGCGTGCTGCTCGGCGATGCCGACGTCGAAGATGCGGTCGGGGAAGCGCTCCTGGAACGGCAGGAGGCCGGTGGGTCCGGGCATCGCTGCGGTGATCGCCACGATGCGTTCGTCGGCCTCGGCCTCTTTCACGATGGCTTCGGCGAATGCCTGGGTGTAGCCCGTGGAGACCGCCTTCGGCGGGCCGGTGATCGGGTCGAACACCGGGGCGTCGTGGAGGTGCTTCTCGTCGTCGTCCTCCGCCGGGGAGTAGCCACGCCCCTTCTGGGTGAGCACGTGCACGAGGATCGGTCCGTCGGCCGACAGCTCGATCGCGTTGTGGAACGCGTGCTCCATCTCCTCGATGTTGTGGCCGTCGAACGGGCCGACGTAGCGCACGCCGAGCGCTTCGAAGAACGACGGCGGCTGGAGGAACTCACGGACACCGGCCTTGAACGCGTCCATGGCCGAACCGGCCTGGTTGCCGACCACGGGGAGGTGCTGGAGGAACTCCTCGAGCCGGCGTTGACGGCGGACGTACACGGGGTTCGTACGGATGTCGGTGAGGGCGTGGGAGAGCTTGCCGGCGACCCGGTCGGTGACGCTCGGATGGTTCTCGCGCTCGTCGCGGCTCTGCGTGCTGGCCGACAGCATCGACACCGTGGGGGCATACGACCGGCCGTTGTCGTTGAGCACCACGATGACGCGCTTGTCGCCGTGGCCGATGTTGTTGATCGCCTCGTAGGCCATGCCGCCGGTCATCGAGCCGTCGCCGAGCACGGCGACGATGTGTCGGTGCGGATCGGTGCCCGCATCGCGGGCGACGGCCATGCCGTAGGCGTAGGAGAGAATGGTGGAGGCGTGGCTGTTCTCCACGAAGTCGTGCGCGGACTCCTCACGGCTCGGATAGCCCGAGAGGCCGCCCGCCTGGCGCAGACGCTCGAAATGGGACTGTCGGCCGGTGACGATCTTGTGCACGTAGGCCTGGTGGCCGGTGTCCCACATGATCGCATCGGTGGGCGACTCGAACACCCGGTGCAGTGCCAGGGTGAGTTCGACGGCTCCGAGGTTCGACCCGAGATGACCGCCGGTGTCGGACACGGCCGACACGATGAAGTCACGGATCTCCCCGGCGAGATCGTTCAGCTCCTCGTAGGAGAGGTCGCGGAGATCCTCGGGCTGTCGGATGCGCTCCAGATGCATGGACCCTCGACGCTATCCGCCCCGGCCGGGCGGTGCCCCCACGTGCCGCTTCGGCGCTGCCGGAGGCGCTGCCGGCGTGGTGCCGGCGTGGTGCCGGCGTCACGGCTGCTCACTGCTCGGGGCGCAGCGATCCCACGGTCGCCCAGGGGCGCTTCGGGCTCCTACAGTCGGTCTCATGCCGATTCCCTCCGATTCCCCGTTCGACCTCACCGGACACGTGGCGCTCGTCACCGGCGGCAACGGCGGGATCGGCCTCGGGATGGCCGATGCGCTCGCGGCGCACGGCGCCGACGTGGCGATCTGGGGCACCAATCCGGAGAAGAACGACCGGGCGATCGAACGGCTCGGCCGGCACGACGTGGAGCTGCTCTCGATCGTGTGCGACGTGGGAGACGAGGCGGCCGTTGTGCAGGCGATGGCCGACACCGTGGGCGAGTTGGGCCGCATCGACTCGTGCTTCGTGAACGCCGGAGTGGGTGGGCAGGCCCCGAGTTTCGTGGAGATGACCACCGACGAGTGGCGGCGGGTGATGCGGGTGAACCTCGACGGCGCCTTCTTCACCGCCCGTGAGGCCGTGAAGCACATGGTGCAGCGCAACGACGACGGCGACGAGAGCGGCGGGTCGGTGGTGTTCACCACGTCGGGGTCGGCATTCTTCGGCCAGCAGTCGGGCCAGCACTACGGAGCATCGAAGGCCGGTCTCAACTCGATGATGAAGGCCATCGCCGTGCAGCACGCGCGTCACGGCATCCGCTGCAACTCGGTGCTGCCCGGTTGGATCGAGAGCGACATGACGGCGGGCGCCCTGAGTTGGGACCGCTTCGTCGAGCGGGTGCTGCCTCGGGTCCCGATTCGCCGCTGGGGCGTGCCCGAGGACTTCGGTGGTCTGGCGGTGTACCTCGCCAGCCGGGCGTCGGGATATCACACCGGCGACGTCATCACCATCGACGGCGGCTACCACTCCTTCTGACACAGGCCCGGAAAACCCCGGAAAATGCCTCGTTCGTAGCGCTCAGCGCTACGAACCGGGCATTTTTCGGGTTCTCGGGGGGCCGGCGGTGACGTGGGCGAGGTGATCGGCGAAGGGGACCGCCGGGTCGTCGAGCGACTCGATCCACCACGTCATGCCGGCGTCGGTGAGCCCGGCGATGCGGTCGGCCGACGGCGTCGACCCCATGCAGCAGGCATCGAAATGATCGTCGGCCCGTTCGGGTGGGCGATGACGCCGCACAGCCTCGACGCACGCCGCGAACTCGTCGACCGACAACTCGCCGCCGTGTGCGGCGATCGGCCAGACACCGTCGTGGCGGGCGGCGCGCCGGAACGGCGGGCCGCCGGGCCACACGCCCGCCACCCACACCGGAACCCTGCCGCGCACGGGACGGGGGAGGAACCGGACCCCGTCGGCCACCACGTGTTCGCCGTGGACGTGCACGAGTTCTCCCGACCACAATTCGTCGAGCGCTGCCAGCGACTCGTCGAGGATCGCCGCCCGCCGTTTCGGATCGGCCGACTCGCCGAACCTCGTGAACTCGTCGTCGGGCGCGCCGAGCCCGACGCCCAGGCGGAGCCGACCGCCCGACAACACGTCGAGGGTGGCGGTCTGGCGGGCCACCACCGAGACCCGGCGACGGGCGAGCGGGGTCACCATCGGCCCGAGCACCATCGAGTCGGTGCACACGGCGATCGCCGCCAGGGTCACCCACGGATCGACCATCGGTTGCCACGGCGCCCGCCGGATCACGTGGTCCCAGAGGAAGAACCCGTCCCAGCCGGCCCGTTCGGCCGTCCGGGCCAGCTCCATCAGCCGGTCGGGATCAGCGAAGTCACCGCCGTTCGGCACACCCAACCCGAACCGCACCCGTTGGCCGTCGTGCGGGACCGGGCCCGACTGCGCCTGCGAGTCCGTGGGCGACCCGGCGTCCGGGGGGTGATGCAAGGCAGGGTCGGGGGTGGTCACGGAGCTGCCTCCCGGCGATAGACGGTGACGTGGCCGGAGCTGTCGTCGTCGAACGGAGCGCCCGCCATGTCGGCCGACCGCGCCTCCACGACGAACCCCGCCGTCGACGCCATCTCGTCGAGTTGTGCCGGTGTGGCCCAGCGGATCGACCACGGTCGCAGCCGGACACCACCCGACTCGGTGATCTCCACGAACTGGCCCTCGGCGCACTGGTCGCCGGGCCGGTGCTGCGAGACGGACAGCACCACGCGGTCGGCTGTCATCGAACGCACGCTCACGTCCGAGCGCACCGTCGGGTCGCCCGCCGACCCCGGCTCGGCGGCCCCTCCGGCGTCGGGGACGAACGCCTCCACCACGAATCGACCTCCGGGGCGGAGCCGGGCGGCGACGGCGTGGAAACACCGTTGCTGCCGGGCGGGGTCGACGATGTTGAACAGCGTGTTGACGGCGACGAGGGCAACGTCGAACCCGTCGTCGGTCGCCGGCAGGTCGGACACCATGTCGCCGCACACGGCGTCGACCAGCCCGTCCGGATCGTGTGCGGCCAGACGGTCCAGCATCGCCGGGCTGCTGTCGACGCCGGTCACCCGCAGCCCTGCCCGCGCCAGCGGCACGGCCAGGCGGCCGGTGCCCACGCCGAGTTCGAGCACCGATCCGCCCGGGCCGGCGAGCGCGGCGACCCGCGCCACCGTGGCGTCCACGTCGGTGACGTCGGCGTACCAGTCGTCGTACACGTCGGCGAATCCCTCGCCGTACGAACGATCGTCGTAGCCACGCATCGCCGCCACGATAGAAGCGACAGCGGGGTCTGACCCCGCTGTCGCTTCTGACCACACCGGACGTGGCATCGGTACCCTGGAGCGGGTGACGGAGCCCGCCCTCACCTACCTCGACCATGCCGCCTCCACACCCATGCGCGCCGAGGCGATCGAGGCGATGCTGCCGTTCCTCGACGGGCTCTACGCCAACCCGTCGGGTTCCCACCGCTTCGCCCGGCGCGCCCGTCAGGCGGTCGACGAAGCCCGCGACCGAGTCGCCGCCGTGGTCGGGTGCCATCCCAACGAGGTCGTCTTCACCGGCTGTGGAACCGAGAGCGACAACACGGCGATCCTCGGTGCGGTCAGCCGTCTCGGCGGTGTGGCCGTGTGCCCGGCCGTCGAGCACCACGCCGTGCTCCACGCCGTGGAGCGCACCGGCGGCCGCACCGTGGCGGTCGACCGGTTCGGTCGCGTCGACCTCGACGTCCTCGCCTCCACGCTCGACGATCTCACCGGCGACGACCGGCCCGGCGTGGCGATCGTCAGCGTGATGGCCGTGAACAACGAGGTCGGCACCGTCACCGACCTGGCCGAGGTCGCCCGCATCGTGCGGCGACATGCGCCTGCGGCGCTCGTGCACACCGACGCCGTCCAGGCGGCGAGCTGGCTCGACCTCCGCGAGATCACCCCGCACGTCGATCTGCTGTCGCTGAGCGCCCACAAGTTCGGCGGCCCGAAGGGTGTGGGGGTGCTCGTCGAGCGCGGCGGCCCGCGCGTCGATCCGTTGATCATCGGCGGCGGCCAGGAACGTGAGCGGCGCAGCGGCACCCACAACACCGGCGGCATCGTGGCCGCCTCGATCGCTCTCGAACTGACCGACCTCGAGCGTCCCACCGAGAACGTTCGCCTGGCCGAGCTGCGCGACCGGTTGGTGAAGGGGCTGCAGTCG
>Ga0102937_1000200_pt1 | contig 25476 bp, 19 predicted proteins | sample SalPonR2_B_D1_MG_FD_78213 | JGI IMG/M metagenome (GOLD analysis project Ga0102937, IMG submission 78213) | Salt pond soil microbial communities from South San Francisco under conditions of wetland restoration - Salt Pond MetaG R2_B_D1_MG | ecosystem: Environmental > Aquatic > Marine > Intertidal... | reverse complement strand
TTCAGGCGGAGCTTCGGGCTTCGAATGACAAGCCTTTGGGTACGGTGTTTGTAAATCCTCATGCATTGATCTGTGGGCGGTTGATCAGCCGCGATCCAGGCCATGGTATGACGCCGCAGCGTTTGACCCAGCGGATGGAGGCTGCGCTTGCGTTGCGCGAGCGGCTTTTTGACAAGCCGTTTTACCGTTGGGTGTTTGGCGACAGTGACGGGCTGTCGGGGCTGGTTATTGACCGGTTCGATTCCACGGTAGTGGTGCAGATTTCCACGGCTGGTATGGAGGCCATGAAGGAAGCGGTTGTTCGGGCAGTTCAGCGGCTGGTGCACCCGGAGGCGATCATCCTCAAGAACGATGGCAAGATGCGGAAGGTGGAGGGGCTGGATACCTACGTGGAGCAGGCCCATGGCGCTGAAGTCAGCCTGTTGGAAGTGGAGGAGAACGGTGTCCGGTTCGAGGTTCCTTTGGAAGGCGGGCAGAAGACGGGCTGGTTCTATGATCATCGGATGAATCGTTCCCGTTTGCAGGCCTACGCGCCGGGTAAGCGGGTCCTGGATGTGTTCAGTTACGTTGGTGGTTGGGGTATCCAGGCAGCCTGTGCGGGGGCCACCCAGGTGACCTGTGTGGATAGTTCGGCCAGTGCCATTGATTCGGTCCACCACAACGCCAGACTCAATGGCCTGGATAATGTGGAAACGATTGAGGGCGATGCCTTCGAAGCCCTGAAGGCGCTGGCGGATGAGAAGGAGAAGTTTGATGTGGTGGTGCTGGATCCGCCGGCACTGATTCCCCGGCGCCGGGACCAGAAAGCGGGGGAAGAGGCCTATGCTCGGCTGAACCAACTCGGTCTGCGATTACTGGAACGCGATGGGATACTGGTTTCCGCGTCCTGTTCCATGCATCTCTCGCAGGAGAAGTTGGTGGACATCATTCGAGGCAGCGGCCGCAAGATTGACCGCTTTGTCCAGTTGCTCGAGCAGGGGCATCAAGCCCCGGATCACCCGGTGATTCCGGGTATTCCCGAGACCGATTACATCAAATCCTGCTTTGTCCGTTCACTGACGGGGTTCTTTTAACCCTGCCATTAACCCCGAAGTGACATGACTTTCCAGCCGTTGTCCCGGGCAAATTGCTCCAGGGTCGGGTCCGGGTCGACGGCTACCGGGTTGTCCACTTTTTTCAGCAGCGGTAGGTCATTGTGGGAGTCGCTGTAGAACCAGGCCCCCTCAAGTGTCCTGTTGTGGGCACTCAGCCAGTCATCCAGTCGCGTGACCTTGCCATCCTGGAAGCTCGGAGTGCCGGCCACTTCGCCTGTATAACGGCCGTTGACAAGCTCGGGCTCGGTGGCGATCAGATGTTCGATGCCGAGGGCCTCGGCAATGGGTTCAGTCACAAAACGGTTGGTGGCGGTGATGATCATCAGGGTGTGACCCTGCTCCCGGTGGCTGTCGAGCAGCGCATCCGCACTGGTCTGCATCATGGGGCGCACTTTTTTCTCCATGAAGGCTTCCCGCCAGGCCAGTAACTCGCTCATGTTATGGCTGGCCAGCGGCTGAAGGGCAAAACCGAGGTAATGCAGGATATCCAGCTCGCCGTTCAGGTATTCCTGGTAGAAGCGGTCGTTGGCAAGGCGGTATTCCTCGGCATCGACTATGCCTTCCTCTACCAGAAATTCGCCCCAGGCGTGGTCGCTGTCGCCGGCCAGAAGGGTGTTGTCCAGATCAAAAATTGCGAGCGTCAAGCGGCTACCTCCGGTGATCACAGGGCTTGCAGGAAAACGGCAAGTCTACCACGACCTGTCCCCAACGGCTCCGTTTGCCGAACCCTTGGGATTCTGTAAGAATGAGAGCAACTTGGACAAATCCGACCGGTAAATTTTTGTACCGGTCCACCGACTTTTGAGAGGACTGTGCCGTGATCGATTCAGACGGTTTCAGACCCAACGTCGGAATCATTCTGGCCAATCACAGAGGAGAAGTTCTCTGGGCAAGGCGAATAGGGCAGGACTCCTGGCAGTTCCCCCAGGGCGGCATCAAACATGATGAATCCCCCGAGGATGCACTGTACCGGGAGCTTGGAGAGGAAATCGGCCTGTGTGCAAACGATGTGGAAATCGTCAGCTGCACACGAGGCTGGCTGAGGTATCGACTCCCGAGGAGGATGGTACGCCAAAACTCCCACCCCATTTGTGTGGGCCAAAAACAGAAATGGTTCCTGCTGAGGATGTTATCGCCGGACGCGCAGGTTTGCGTGGACGGTACGGATTCACCGGAGTTTGACGGCTGGCAGTGGGTTAGTTACTGGTATCCGTTGGGACAGGTGGTTTCATTCAAGCGAGAAGTGTATCGACGCGCGCTGAGAGAGCTTGCGCCGCGGCTGTTCTACAACATGGAGCAGTGGCATCGGGCGGAGCAGAATCGGCGTTTACAGGAACAACAGAAATGACGGACTGACACCGCCATGCTGAGCATTCTGCGAAGTCTAGTACAAGAGGTAAACAGCGCCCGCGATCTGCAGGAGGCGCTGGATATCATTGTATCGCGGGTGCAGAAAGCCATGGGAACCGAGGTCTGCTCCGTTTATCTGCTCGACCCGGCCACCAACCGCTATATTCTCATGGCCACCGAGGGTCTTTACCGCAAGGCGGTTGGCCAGGTGAGCCTGGCTTACTCCGAGGGCCTTGTTGGTCTCGTGGGTTCCCGCGAAGAACCCATCAACCTTGAAGATGCGCCTTCCCACCCGCGCTACCGCTATTTCCCCGAGACCGGGGAGGAACGGTTCCGCTCTTTCCTGGGTGTTCCGATCATTCACCATCGCCGGGTGCTGGGCGTACTGGTCGTGCAGCAGCGGGAAAGTTCCCGGTGCTTTGATGAGGGCGAAGAGGCCTTTCTGGTCACAGTCTCCGCTCAACTGGCGGGGGTCATAGCCCACAGCGAGGCCACCGGTGCCATCAGCGGCCTATCACTGACCGGTGAGGAGGCGCATGATGTCAGCTTTAATGGCGTCCCCGGGGCGCCAGGCGTAGCCATCGGCAGTGGCGTTGTGGTTTATCCGTCTGCCGATCTTGATGTGGTTCCTGAGAAACCCACTGACAATATCGATCAGGAACTTGAGCTGTTCGGAGCTTCAGTCAAAGCGGTCCGGGAAGATATCGAGCGCGTTGCCAAACGTCTGGCATCACAATTGCGCCCCGAAGAGCAGGCTTTGTTCGATGTTTACCTCAGAATGTTGGGCGACGATGCGATGCCCGGTGAGGTCGCAAACAAGATCCGGGAAGGTATCTGGGCACAGGGTGCCTTGAAGCAGGTGGTTCAGCAGTATATCCGTCATTTCGAGATGATGGATGATCACTACCTTCAGGAGCGTGCAGTTGATATCCGCGATCTGGGACGTCGTCTGTTGTCTCATCTGCAGGAGGGTGAGCAGAAACACCTGAATTACCCGGAACGGACGGTGCTGGTCAGCGAGGAGCTCACTCCTGCCATGCTCGGGGAGGTTCCGAAGGGGCAATTGATTGGCCTGGTGTCGGTCAAGGGTTCCAGTAACTCCCACGTGGCCATTCTTGCACGGGCCATGGGCGTGCCCACGGTCATGGGGCTGGTGGATATTCCCGTCAACCAGCTCGATGGCAAGGAACTGATTGTTGATGGTTTTGAAGGTCAGATCTTTGCCTCACCCTCCTCAGATCTGCGCTCCTATTACCAGGCGATCTGTGATGAAGAAGATGAACTGATCCGGGGGCTTGAGGTCCTCAAGGACAAGCCCTGTGAAACCACCGATCACCACCGGGTCTCGTTGCTGGTAAACACCGGTCTGATGACCGACGTTGTCCGCTCGCTCTCCCACGGTGCAGAGGGTATCGGTCTGTACCGGACGGAAGTGCCGTTCATGATCAAGGACCGGTTCCCTTCGGAACAGGAACAGCGTGAGTATTACCGGGAGCAGCTTGAAGCCTTTGCGCCCAGCCCGGTTACCATGCGCACGCTGGACATTGGCGGCGACAAGGCGCTGACCTACTTCCCGATCCAGGAGGAAAACCCATTCCTCGGCTGGCGTGGAATTCGGGTGACCCTGGACCACCCGGAGATCTTCCTGGTGCAGGTCAGGGCCATGCTCAAGGCCAGCGAGGGCCTGAACAACCTCCAGATCATGTTGCCGATGATCTCCAACATTTCAGAGGTGGAAGAATCCCTGCACCTGATTTACCGGGTGTATCATGAGGTTCGCGAAGAGGGCTATGACATTCACATGCCCAAAGTGGGCGTGATGGTCGAAATTCCCGCTGCCGTTTACCAGATCCGCGAGCTGGCGGACCGTGTGGACTTCCTGTCGGTGGGCTCCAACGATCTGACCCAGTACTTGCTGGCAGTGGATCGTAACAACCCCCGGGTTGCCCAACTCTATCATTCCTACCATCCGGCGGTGCTTCAGGCGCTGGTTCGGATTGCTCAGGATGCCCACTCGGTGGGCAAGCCAGTTGGTATTTGCGGCGAGCTGGCGGGTGATCCCGGTGGTGCGCTGCTGCTGATGGCCATGGGGTACGATTCCCTGTCCATGAACGCGGCCAGCCTGCCCAAGGTCAAGTCGGTGATTCGCAGTGTCAGCCGGGAATGGGCCATTCAGTTGCTGGAGGATGTGCTGCTTCTGGATTCGCCTCACGTCATCAAGAGCTGTGTCGATCTGGCGTTGCGAAATGCCGGTTTTGGCCGCTATCTGCGTCCGGGCAAGTCATCGGCCATGGCGGTATCGGAGGCCGCGGTTTCCTGATCACGGCGATGGACTTCGGCAATATAGGGTGTGCACTCTAAATACGGCTGTTATCTTGATTATTAGAGTATCCGGCGGTCCGGCCTCACGGATCCGCATTCTTTATCCGGAAAAGGGAAGGCTATGAGCTCGCCAGCTGATCATAAACCCGCTCCCCGCATCGGGCTTGCCCTTGGTGGCGGTGGTCCTCTGGGCGGAATTTATGAGATCGGAGCGCTCCGGGCGCTGGATGAGGCGCTTGATGGTCTCGATTTCAACAACATCAATGTTTATGTTGGCGTGAATGGTGGTTCCTTTGTGGCGGCGAACCTTGCCAACCAGATGACCACGGCGCAATTGTGCCGGATTTTCGTTCGCAATGAGGCGGAAGTGCACCCGTTCCATCCGGAAGTGTTTTATCGCCCGGCTTTCCGCGAGATCGGCAGTCGTTTGTTGGCAATTCCGGGCCTGGTTTCAACTGCGGTGAGTCGCTTCATCAACAACCCCTACGATCAGAGTCTGCTGGAAGCCATGACCATCCTGGCCCAGGCAGCGCCGGCTGGATTGTTTGATAACGAGGGCCTGCATGAGTATCTCAAGCGGGCCTTCACCATGCTCGGCCGCACCAACGATTTCCGCCAGCTCAAACGCAGCCTCTACATAGTGGCTGCCGATGTTGAGAGTACCGAAGCCGTTTGCTTTGGCGCCCCCGGCTTTGACCACGTGCCCATTTCCAAAGCCATTCAGGCCAGTACCGCGTCGCCGGGTCTATATGTGCCAGTGGAAATTGATGGCCGATATTATGTGGATGGCACCCTGCGCAAGGGGTTGCACGCATCTGTCGCTTTTGAAGATGGAGCCGATCTGGTTTTTGCCGTGAATCCTCAGGTGCCGATTGATGCCAGTGCTGCGGTTCGGGCTGGTTCCATGAAACCGGGCGAGCTGACCCGCTCAGGCATGCCGAATGTTCTGTCACAGACTTTCAGGACCATGGTGTACTCCAGGATGCAGTCGGGCATTGCCCAGTACGCCCGGGATTATCCCGACAAGGACATTCTGCTGTTTGAGCCTACCCGTGACGACGCCAAGCTGTTCTTCTCCAACGTATTCAGCTTCCAGTCGCGAAGAATGGTGTGTGAACACGCCTACCAGATGACCCGACGGGATCTTCTGAGTCGTGCCGATCAACTGGAGCCCAAGTTGGCGAAATACGGCATCAAGCTTCGGCGGGATCGCCTTGAAGACGAGCAGCGGACGATCAGTACCAGTCTTTACGGCGAGATGCTGCCACTTTATGTGGCCAAGGGGAGGAAGAAAAAAGCCGAGAAGGGACGGTTGGCGAGCGGCTTGGGTAACGTGTCGCACCTCTTCTCGAAGGCGCAATAATCCTGAGTGGGTGAGGGGTCAGATGGCCGTTTCATCTGACCCCTGGTTCACGCTTACAGAATATACCGGCTCAGATCCTCGTCTTCGGACAATTCTCCAAGCTTTTCATCCACGTATTCAGCGGTCACCTCGAAGCCATCGGTGACTTTGTCACCGGCGTCGTAGGACAGGGTTTCAAGCAAACGCTCAAGTACGGTATGCAGCCGCCGGGCACCGATGTTTTCAGTGCTCTCGTTGACTTTCCAGGCAACCTCGGCAATGCGGGCAATGGCATCTTCCCGGAAGGTCAGTTTTACGCCTTCGGTCAGCATCAGTGCTTCGTATTGCTGCACCAGAGACGCGTCCGGTTCGGTCAGGATGCGCTTGAAGTCCTCGGGAGTGAGTGCCTGAAGCTCAACGCGGATCGGCAAGCGGCCCTGCAGCTCCGGAATCAGATCCGAGGGCTTGGACAGATGGAACGCCCCGGAGGCAATAAACAGAATATGATCGGTGCGCACAGAGCCATATTTCGTGCTCACGGTGCTGCCCTCGATCAACGGGAGCAAATCGCGCTGGACGCCCTCGCGGGAAACATCTGACGAGGTGTTCTCGGACCGCTTGGCCACCTTGTCGATTTCATCCACGAACACGATGCCATTTTGCTCCACCGCCTGGATGGCTTTCTGCTTGATCTCTTCTTCGTTGACCAGCTTCGCAGCCTCTTCTTCCTTGGCTCGCTTGAGTGCGTCGGTAACCTTCATCTTCCGAGTCTTGCGCTTGTCGGAGGACAGGTTGGAGAACATGCTCTGTAGCTGGTTGGTCATCTCCTCCATGCCCGGGGGCGCCATGATTTCCACTCCGGCGCTGGAGTTGCGCAGATCGATCTCGATTTCCTTGTCATCCAGCTCGCCCTCCCGGAGTTTCTTCCGGAACAGCTGGCGTGTGGATGAATCGGAGCTGCGCTGGCTGTCTTCACCGAAATCTCGGGGTGGCGGAATCAGCGCGTCCAGAATGCGCTCCTCCGCAGCATCCAGTGCCTGTTCTTCGTGTCGCTTCATCTCTGCTTCGCGCAGCATTTTGACGGCCATATCCGCCAGATCGCGGATAATGGATTCCACGTCACGACCCACGTAACCGACTTCCGTGAATTTTGTGGCTTCCACTTTCAGAAACGGGGCATCGGCCAGTTTTGCGAGGCGCCGGGCGATCTCGGTTTTACCCACACCCGTAGGGCCGATCATCAGAATGTTCTTGGGTGTGATCTCGTCGCGCAAGCTGCTGTCCAGCTGCATCCGGCGCCAGCGATTTCTCAGGGCGATGGCCACCGCCCGCTTGGCTTCTTCCTGGCCCACGATGTGTTTGTTGAGCTCGTGGACAATCTCACGGGGAGTCATTGCAGACATGGTCGCTCCGGATCAGTCGTTTTTGGAGAGCACTTCAAGGGTGCGATTGTGATTGGTGTAGATACAGATGTCGGCGGCGATATCCAGACCTTTCTCGACAATCTCATGGGCCGACAGGTCGGTATTTTCCAGCAGAGCCCGGGCCGAAGCCTGGGCAAAGGGACCGCCCGAACCGATGGCAATCAGGCCCTGTTCCGGCTCGATGACATCGCCGTTGCCGGTAATGATCAGTGAAGCGGTTTTGTCCGCTACGGCCAGCAAGGCTTCGAGCCTTCGTAGTGCACGGTCCGTGCGCCAGTCTTTCGCCAGTTCCACTGCAGCTCTGGTGAGGTTGCCCTGGTGTTTCTCAAGCTGGGCCTCGAATCTCTCAAACAGGGTGAAGGCATCGGCGGTGCCGCCTGCAAAACCGGCGATCACCTGGCCGTTGTAGAGGCGGCGCACCTTTCGGGCATTGCCTTTCATTACGGTGTTGCCCAGGGAAACCTGGCCGTCGCCACCCATGGCAACTTCGTCATCGCGCCTGACGGAAAGAATGGTAGTCATTTGGGCTCCAATTGCCTGATTGAAATTGGTATCCCGTTGTTATGGAGGCTTCTGGTGCGAATTCAAGGTGTTCGCGCCGAGCCCGAAAGATCAGCCTTCCTTGGGGATCTTCCGGACCAGTGGCTGGATATTCAGGGAAACCAGTTTGTCGATGGCGGAGTTCATCTGGCTTCGGGAGGTGAAGGGGCCAACGTTGACGCGGTACCAGACTGAACCGTTGTCCAGGTCAATTCTCTGGGTACTTGCCCGCAAACCCTGGAAGGCAATCTGGGCCCGCTGTCGTTCGGCGTCCTCCTTGCTGCGGAAGGAGCCGGACTGAAGCAGATAATTGAAATCCGTTTGTGTTGGTCCGGGCGTGTATTCTTCGACTTTCGGCGGCACCACCTCGGATTCCGGCAGCATCTCGTAGAAGCGGAACCCGGGTTTTTCCTCTTCCTTCGCGGTCTCTGCGGGTGTCTTCGCAGGTTTCTGGGCCGGTTTTTCAGTCACTGCTGGTTGTTGCGAATGCGGACTCGTTGGCAAAGAGTTCAGGTAAACGATAAACCCGATAAAGCCGCCCACGGCGGCCAGGGACAGTATCCATTTGAGCGACAGGCCACCGTGCTGGGAACGGGCACTGGCCGCGGGTTTTGGCCGGGTAGCCTTCGGCTTTGCCTGTTTCGCAGGTTTCTTGCGCGAAGTGGCTGCAGCCTTGGTGGGTCTGTCCTTGCGGGCGTAATCTCGGGACATTCGTGTTACATCTCTTCCGGTGCGCTGACGCCCAACAGGTCCAGACCGTTGGAAATAACCTGCCGGATGGCAAGGTAGAGGCTGACCCTGGCATCACGAATCGCCGTATCTTCGATCAATACCTTGTGGGCGTTGTAATACGTATGGAACTGGCCCGCCAGGTCCCGCAGGTAGTGCGTGAGATGGTGCGGCTCACGTTGCGCGGCGGAATTGGCAATGAGCTCCGGATACTTGGCCAGCTGGTTGGCCAGATCCTTTTCCTCGTCAAGCGTTAACAGTGAGAGGTCGCCGATGCATTCGTTGCGGCCGCGCTTTACACCTTCCTCGGCCAGTTTTCGAAGCACGCTGCAGATGCGAGCATGGGCATACTGGACGTAATAGACCGGATTTTCATTGGTCTGGGAGCGAGCCAGATCGATATCGAAGGTCAACTGGGAATCTACCCGGCGCGCGGCCAGGAAGAACCGGGTCGCGTCGCGGCCAACTTCATCAATCAGGTCCCGGACGGTCACGTAGCTGCCGGCGCGCTTGGAGATTTTCACCTCCTGGCCGGAGCGGGTCACCATCACCATCTGGTGCAGTACATAGTCAGGCCAGCCTTGAGGGATGCCGGCATTCAACGCCTGCAAGCCGGCGCGGACGCGGGTAACGGTTGAGTGATGGTCGGCACCCTGTTCGTTAATCACGGTGGTGAAGCCCCGTTGCCACTTGTCCAGGTGATAGGCGACATCCGGCAGGAAGTAGGTGTAGCCACCGTCCTTCTTGCGCATGACCCGATCCTTGTCGTCGCCGAACTCTGTGGTCTTCAGCCACATGGCGCCATCCTGCTCGTAGGTGTAGCCATTTTCCTGAAGGCGTTTGACAGTGGCCTCAACCTTGCCGTCTTCGTACAGGGAGGATTCCAGGAAGTAGACATCGAACTGAACGCCAAAAGCTTTGAGGTCCAGGTCCTGCTCCCGGCGCAGATAGGCGACGGCGAATTCGCGAATGGCGTCGCGGTCTTCGGGGTCTGCCTTGGCAGTCACTTCCCGATCATCCGCTGTGACGGTGGCGCCAGCAAGGTAGGCCTTGGCGACATCAACGATGTAATCGCCCCGGTAGCCGTCTGCCGGCCAGCTCTCGTCGTCCGGCGTCAGACCTTTCACCCGCGACTGAACGGAGAGTGCCAGGTTATCAATCTGGGCCCCGGCGTCGTTGTAGTAGAATTCCCGGGTTACATCGTACCCGTTTGCTTCCAGCAGCCGGCAAAGGCAGTCGCCAATCGCGGCGCCACGGCCGTGACCAACGTGGAGCGGGCCTGTGGGATTGGCCGAAACAAACTCCACCTGAACTTTTTCACCCTGGCCCTGATTGTTGCGGCCGAAGCGGTCGCCTTCACCCAGTATGGTGTTGACCACTTCAAAAGCACTGGCCGTGCTCATAAAAAAGTTGATGAAACCGGGCCCGGCAATCTCCACTTTCTCCACCGCTTTGCTCTGCGGCAGCTTCTCGATCAGCGCTTCTGCCAGTTTGCGAGGCGGGCAACCGGCAGCCTTTGAGGCAACCAGGGCAATGTTGCAGGCATAGTCGCCGTGGGACTTGTCCTTGGTATTGCCCACCTGTGGAGTGAAGGACTGGTCCGCAGGCAGGGTGCCATCGGCTTGGAGTGCTGCCAGTGCAGACTGGAGCAGATCGGAAACGGTCTCTTTCATGCTGTCAGATGACTCGGTTTACAGGAGAATTGGATTCGGGGCAGGAGGCCCATTGAAAACAGAAGGCGGCTATTATCGCGGAAAGTTCGGCTGCAAGCAAAAGGCTCCGGCCAGTTGGAATGCCTATTCTGTTTACCCTGTCTCCTGCGGATCAACATCAATCATCCATTTCACCCCGGCAGGCAGCTTTCTCTGGTCCAGTTCCTGACAGATTCCGGTCAGCAAACTGTTCAGCTTTTTCCGGTTGCGGGCGTTGAGGATGAGTTGTGCCCGGTGCTTGTCGGCGCGCCGGGCAATCATGGCTGGCAATGGGCCCCAGGTTTCGATGCCTGTGGTATTGGTAAGGGGCTTTATCGTGTCCAGCACCTGCAGGCTCTTTTCCATGGTGTCGGCCTCAGCCCTGAAGATTGCCATGGCGCGGAATGGCGGGAATTGTCCTTCTTCCCGTTCACTGAGGAGTTGGTCGGCGATATCGAGATACTGGCCTTCGCAGAGCGTTTTCAGTAACGGGTGGTCACTGTGGCAGGTTTGCACCAGAACTTTGCCGGGTTTTGTGCCGCGGCCGGCACGGCCGCTGACCTGCAGAAGGGTCTGAATCAGTTGTTCGGGTGCCCTGAAGTCCACGCTGAACAGCCCGCCGTCGGCGTTGACCACCACCACGAGGGTAACGTTGGGGAAGTCGTGCCCCTTGGCCAACATCTGGGTGCCGACGAGCACGCACGGCTTGCCGCTGTTCACCTGATTCAGAATGCCCTGAATGCTGCCTTTGCGCTGAGTGCTGTCACGATCCACCCGCACAACAGGCGTGTCCGGGAAAGCGTTGGCGAGAATATCTTCTGTTCTTTCTGTGCCCTGTCCAACAGGTTTGAAGGCCTCGCTTTGGCACTTCGGGCAATGTTCTGTAGCTGCCGTCTGGTAGTCGCAGTGGTGGCATCGCATTGCCCGGTCCCGGCGGTGGTAGGTCAGCCGCGTGTCGCAACGGGGGCACTCAACCATGTGGCCGCAGTCGAAGCACATCATGACCGGGGCAAATCCACGTCGATTGACAAAGACCAGTGCCTGCTCACCTCTGGCCAGGGTTTGCTCGATGGCATTCAGGGCGGGCCTTGATAAGCCGCCTTCCAGTGGGCGGCTTCGGATATCCAGCAGACTGATGACCGGTGGTGCCGCGTTGCCGGCACGTTCTTCGAGTTTCACCAGGTGGTATTTGGCCTGCTCGGCGTTGTGCACGGATTCCAGTGACGGCGTCGCCGATCCGAGGATGACGGGGCAGTTATTCAGGTGGGCTCGATAAACGGCCATGTCGCGGCCGGAATAACGGAAACCTTCGCCCTGCTTGTATGAGCTGTCGTGTTCCTCGTCGACAATGATGGTGCGCATGTTGGTGAAGGGCAGTAACACAGCCGATCTGGTGCCTACCAGGATAACCGGTTCACCGTTGCGGACCTTCAGCCAGGTTGTCAGGCGCTCACCGTCGTTAAGGGCTGAGTGCCATACTACAATCCGGCTGCCGAAGTAGTGTTGGAATCGGGCAACCGTTTGCGGCGTAAGATTGATCTCCGGAACCAGCACCAGGGCCTGATCCTGGGCCCCGAGGTGTTGTTTCAGATAGTGCAGGTAGATCTCGGTTTTTCCGCTGCCGGTGATGCCGTATAAAAGAAAGGCACCAAACCCTTCGCCTGGAGCAGCCAGCTCTTCTGCGGCTGAAGCCTGGGCGATGGACAATTCTGGTCTCCGAGCAAGGAGATCAGGTTGCTCATCGAGTGAATTCGGCCGGGGCGGCGAAACGGCCTCAATCAGCTGCTTCTCGCGCAGTGCGTTGAGCTGTGCCCGGGTGAAACCGGCCTGCAGAATATCCTTTGTCGGGGCACCCATGGAGTGCTGGGTTAGCCAATCGATAAGTGCCTTCTGTTTATGGGCATTTGCAGGAAGTGTTGCTGCGTCGTCGAGTGCACGCCACCACTGTTCCGTTTTTTCTTCGGCGATTCGCCCTCGTCTAAGCGCTGGGGGCAGGGCAGTGAACAGGCATTCGCCCAAGGGGTGTTGATAATAGTCGCTCGCCCAGCTGAGAAGTTTGAACGTTTCTTGCGGTAATGCGGGCCAGTCCTCCATAACCGATGACAGCGGTTTGAGCTTTATTCCCGGGGGCGGCTCAACGCCCACCTCTACAACAAGGCCCGTCGCCTGTTGCCGGCCAAAGGGGATTCGCACTCTCTGACCCGGCGTCAATTCAAGGTCTTCTGGAATAATGTAATCAAAGAGTCGACGCAGAGGACGATTCAGGGCGATGCGTGCAATCAATGGCACTGAGTGCTCCACTGGATGACGGGTGTCACGGTTTTTCCTTATCCTGTTTCAGTCGGCGGCCTGCCGCGAAATCCGGGGAGGGCGAGTCCGGAAGTCAGGTGTGGTGCTTGCCTGCAGCAATAATTGCAAGTAAGATTCGCGGTCTGTTTCCGGCAGGGCATGATTGTGCCCCGTCTTCTCAATTGATTCAAACATGCGGTGCCTGGCGCCTGGGTAATCAAGATACCCCGCGATCAGGTAGCGGCATGACCTAACGAGGTTCGCCATGAAAGAAGGTATCCACCCCAAGTACGAAGAAATTACCGCCACCTGTTCCTGCGGTAATACATTCAAGACCCGTTCTACCTACACCCATGATCTGCAGCTGGACGTGTGTTCACAATGCCACCCGTTCTACACCGGCAAGCAGAAGGTTATGGATACCGGTGGTCGTATTGACCGTTTCCAGAAGCGTTTCGGTGGCCGTATTGGCGGCAAGAAAGACTGATCGCAGTGGACTCGGAAAAGCGCCTTCGGGCGCTTTTTTTGTGTCCGAAGCTCAGAGTGTATTTGTAATATACATACGCAATTAGCACTATTGACTGTTCACAAAATGTTCATGGCCCACTTGTCGTTTCGGGTCTGGCGGGCCATAATGGCGCGCTCCGCTGGATAGGGGCTCTCCGGTTCGGTGTTAACCGGCTCCACAGCTCCGGCGGTTCATTACCTTTAAACGTGACAAACGGAACAGTGGCAATGTCTCAAGATCTGAAAGAAGCAGCCCTTGAATATCACGCCAAGCCGCGGCCTGGTAAGCTGAGTGTTGAAATCACCAAGCCAACCAAGACTTCCCGCGACCTTTCCCTGGCGTATAGCCCCGGGGTTGCCGAACCGGTCCGCGAGATCGCAAAGGACCCGGAGAACGCATACAAATACACCGCCAAGGGCAACCTGGTGGCTGTTATCTCTGATGGTTCCGCGATTCTTGGTCTGGGTAATCTGGGTCCGCTGGCAAGCAAGCCGGTTATGGAAGGCAAGGGCGTACTGTTCAAGCGCTTTGCCGGAATTGATGTCTTCGATATTGAAGTCAATTCCGAAAGCCCGCAGGCGTTTATTGAAACAGTTGAGCGTATTGCAGACACCTTTGGTGGAATCAACCTGGAAGATATCAAGGCGCCCGAGTGCTTTGAGATTGAGCGTGCTCTTATCGAGAAGTGCAACGTGCCGATCTTCCACGATGACCAGCATGGTACTGCTATCGTAACTGCAGCCGGCATGATCAATGCCCTAGAGCTGCAGGGTAAAAAGATTGAAGAGGCGAAGGTGGTGTGCCTGGGTGCCGGTGCCGCCGCTATTGCCTGCATGAAGCTGCTGATCAGTTGCGGTATTCGCTCTGAGAACATCTTCATGCTCGACCGCAAGGGTGTGATCCACTCTGGTCGTGATGATCTGAACCAGTATAAGGCGATGTTCGCCAACGATACTGACAAGCGTACTCTGGATGATGCTATTGATGGCGCTGATGTATTCCTGGGCCTGTCTGGTCCGGATCTGCTGACCGCCGACCAGCTCAAGAAAATGGCTCCGAAGCCTATCGTATTTGCCTGCTCCAACCCCGATCCGGAAATCAGTCCGGAAGTTGCCCTGGCAACCCGCGATGATCTGATCATGGCCACCGGCCGCTCTGATTATCCGAACCAGGTTAACAACGTATTGGGCTTCCCGTTCATTTTCCGTGGAGCGTTGGACGTACGTGCCACTGCGATCAATGAGGAAATGAAGGTGGCGGCTGTCAATGCAATCCGCGAGCTGGCGAAAGAGCCCGTGCCCCAGGAAATCTGTGAGGCCTACGGCGTGGATAGCTTTGAGTTCGGGAAAGAGTACATCATTCCCAAGCCGATGGACGTGCGTTTGCTTGAAGTGGTGCCTGCGGCGGTTGCCCGCGCTGCCGTGGATTCCGGGGTTGCCCGCAATGCATACCCTGCGCACTACCCGCTCAAGTCCATGGACGACATTATCTGATCTGTCGTTCAGGGTGATAAAAAAACCGGCGGTGATCCCGCCGGTTTTTTTGTGCCTGTTCAGAGTGTCAGAAGATTCTTCGTGACAGGTCGTCTTCCTCGGAACCGCCGTTACCATCATTCTCGGTTTCTGATGTCAGCGGCGGTGGCGCGTCTTCTTCCCGGAAGACCTCAAATACGCCGTCTTCACCGGGCCTTGCCCGCTGTCCGGTCTCTGGGTTGATACGGATATTTACGATGCCGTTGGGGCGAGGCATAAGGGAGGAGGGCGCTCCTTCGAGAGCCACTTCCATGTAGTCCAGCCAGATGGGTAGCGCGGTGCTGGCGCCGAACTCACGTCTGCCAAGCGGTGCCGGTTGGTCGAATCCTACCCAGGTGGTTGTGGCCACTTCATGATTGAAGCCAGCGAACCAGGTGTCTTTTTGCTCGTTCGTGGTACCGGTTTTACCGGCAATGTCATCCCGGCCCAGTGCCAGTGCCCGGCGACCGGTGCCTCGGCGAATCACGTCCTGCATCATTGAGTGCAGGATGAAAACCGCACGTTCGTCTGCCAGTCTGCGCATCACTCGGACGTCTGGCGGTTGGTCGCCCGTTTCCGACGACTCCTCGTCCGCGCTTGCGTCGCCTTCCTCCATGCCCGATGTTGCTTGTTCTGCAAGCTCGTCGCAGTTTTCATCGCACAGAATGGTTTTCGGAGCCTGGTAGATGGTTTCGCCCCTGAAATCGCTGATGTTATCGATCAGGTAGGGCTCAACGTCATAGCCGCCGTTGGCGATCACCGCCATGCCTCTGGCCAGTTCCATGGGAGTAAGCTGGCCGCTGCCGAGCGACAGCGACAGGTCGTCGGGCATGTTTTCGGTCGGAATTTCCAGCTGGGCCAGGTAATCGAGAGTGTTCTCTATGCCCAGATCACGCAGGAGCCGGATTGAGACCAGGTTGCGCGATCGGTAAAGCGCTTCCCGGAGACGGGTGGGGCCATAGAACTGTCCAGAGGAGTTCTGGGGCCGCCAGGCGGTCTCCAGTTCGGAGTCGTCGAACACAATGGGCGCATCGTTGTAGATGGTCGCTGGTGTCATGCCGCTTTCGAGGGCGCTCAGATAGAGGAAGGGTTTGAACGTGGAGCCTGGCTGTCTTCGTGCCTGAGTGGCCCGGTTGTACTTGCTCTGGCCGAAGCTGTACCCGCCGCTCAGGGCCTCAATGGCACCGGTTTTGGCCTCGAGTGAGATCAACGCGCCCTCGGCCCTGGGGATCTGGGCGAGTGTGACGGTCGCTGTTTGGGGGCGCGTCGTCTCGTCGTTCAGGGTTTCGGTACCGTCGGTCTCGTTCTCCGGGGCGGTCTTTTCCGGGTTTTGAGCGCGCACATAGACGACATCGCCGCGGGAAACCACGTCCGAAGGTTTCTCTGGCTCCGGCCCGGTGAGGTTTTCGGTTTTATATCTCCTCGCCCAGGTCATGGACTCGAAAGGCATGATGGCTGGCCCAATGCGGCGTACGTGAACACTGACTTCGCCGGCTTCGTCGTTAACTTCCTTGACGATCGCAGGTAACAGTAACTCCACGCGTGGGTAGTTCAGAATCAGGTCGGACAGTTCGCTGGTTGCCAGTGTTTCCTGGTCGATCTGCCCGATGGCACCACGGAAGCCGTGCCGACGGTCATAGGCTTCGAGGCCGTCCCTGAGGGCTTCAGTGGCAACCTGTTGTTTCCGCCCGTCAACCGTCAGGGTAACCGTGTAGCCGTCGGTATAGGCGTCTTCACCAAATCGCCGAACCATTTCGGATCGGGCCATTTCTGCAACATAGTCGGCGTCGACTTCTGTCTCAGTGCTGTTATAGCTGGCAGTGATGGGGGCAGAAACCGCAAGTTCGCGTGCATCCTGGGTGATGTAATCCAGGTCCTGCATGCGTCCGAGAATCCAGTTTCGGCGGACCATCGCCCGGTCGGGATTGGCCAGTGGATTAAAGGCCGAGGGCGCCTTGGGCAGGCCGGCCAGCATCGCCATCTGTGCCAGGGAAAGTTCCGAGACCGGTTTGTTGTAATAAACCTGAGCGGCGGCAGCAATCCCGTATGCACGGTTGCCGAGATAGATCTTGTTCAGGTAGAGCTCGAGAATGCGGTTTTTGTCCAGTTCACGTTCAATCTGAAGAGCCAGAAGTATCTCGTTGAACTTCCGTATAAAGGTTCTGTCCCGTGACAAAAAGTAATTTTTTGCAACCTGCATTGTGATGGTACTGCCTCCGGACTGGATCTCGCCGGTGGAGATCAGTTCGATGGCAGCCCGCGCCAGGCCTTTGATGTCGACCCCGAAGTGCTCGTAAAAACGCGCGTCTTCAGCCGCCATAAAGGCTTGTAACTGAATTGTTGGGATCTGTTCTATTGTGATGGGTGCCCTTCTCTTTTCACCGAATTCTGCTATTAATCTGTTGTCTTTGCTATAGACCCGTAATGGCGTCTGAAGCTTGATGTCCAGAAGCTGATGTACCGGCGGAAGGCCAGGACGAAGGTAAAGATAGAAGCCTGAGGTTACGATAACGGCGACACTCAGTCCGGTAAGAAACAACCAGGCAAAAAGGCGAGATGTGCGCAACAAATGAGACATTTTTTTCTGACAACTGTTGGATATAGGTCTATCATTTGAGAAATTGCTTTAGGATGGAAGAGTCTCTTCACCGCTGCAAAAGTTCTCAATTAAAGAAGAACAGGCATTGTAGACGGAATGGTGAAGAAATTCTCTTAAATAAAAAACACATAAGTTACGTAACCGGGTGCATCTAACCAGGTATAGGGTGAGCGCGTGTTTGGATTAGGAAAGAAATCCAGTGCAGTGCTGGGCGTGGATATAAGCTCCAGCTCGGTCAAACTTCTGGAGCTGTCAAAGCAGGGTGACCGCTATAAGGTCGAAAGCTACGCGGTGGAGCCGTTACCGGCCAATGCCGTGGTGGAAAAGAATATAACGGACGTCGAAGCAGTGGGCGAAGTGATGAAGCGCGTAGCTTCCAAGTCCCGCTCCGGCGTAAAACAGGTAGCAGTTGCGGTATCAGGTTCGGCGGTAATCACCAAGGTCATCCAGATGGATGGTGGCCTCAACGAATTCGAGATGGAAGATCAGATTGCCCTGGAGGCCGATCAGTATATTCCATACCCACTGGATGAAGTGGCCATCGATTTCGAAGTTCAGGGGCCCTCCGAAAGCAACCCCGACCAGGTAGATGTTCTTCTGGCTGCATGCCGAAAGGAAAATGTCGACATTCGAGAAGATGCGCTCGAGATCGCCTCTCTGACGACCAGGGTGGTTGATGTCGAAGCTTACGCCCTGGAGCGCGCCTACGCGTTGATCGAGTCGCAGCTCGACTCCCAGGGCGAGGAGCTGGTGGTGGCAATTGTTGATATAGGCGCGACGATGACCACGCTGAGCGTTCTGGCCGGCGGCAAAACCGTTTACACCCGCGAACAGATTTTTGGTGGCAAGCAACTGACCGAGGAGATCCAGCGCCGTTACGGTCTGTCTCTGGAAGAGGCCGGTCTTGCCAAAAAACAGGGCGGATTGCCCGATGACTACGAATCCGAAGTGCTGACCCCGTTCCGCGAAGCCGTGGTGCAGCAGGTGGCCCGAGCACTTCAGTTCTTCTTTGGCGCCAGTCAGTACAATGCTGTCGATTACGTGGTTCTGGCAGGAGGCACTGCCTCGATTCAGGGGCTGACGGAGATGGTCGAAGAAAAGACGGGAACGCCGACAATGGTCGCGAATCCTTTTGCAGACATGGCAGTAGGGTCACGGGTCAACGCATCGGCACTGAGTAATGATGCGCCTTCCCTGATGATTGCCTGCGGCCTGGCAATGAGGAGCTTCGACTGATGGCAAAGATTAACCTTCGACCGTGGCGCGAGGAACTTCGTGCCGAGAAACAGAAACAGTTTGTGGTCATGATTCTTGGCGCCGCGATCATTGCCGGCGGTTTGGTTTTCCTCTGGAAAACCGATATGGACAGCCGGATTGCTTACCAGCAATCCCGGAACGCCTATATCGAGACAGCCACGAAGAAACTGGACCAGCAGATCAAGGAAATCGAGAATCTCAAGCGCAAGCGGGATGAGCTCCTCGCCCGGATGCAGGTCATTCAGGACCTTCAGGGTAAGCGACCGGTCATCGTGCGTGTCTTTGACGAGTTGGTGAGAACGTTGCCTGATGGTCTGTTCTATACGGATCTGAAACGGGCCGGCGAGCGTCTCGACATTGTAGGTATGGCCGAGTCAAATAGCCGGGTTTCTACGCTTATGCGTCAGTTTGAAGAGTCCGAGTGGTTTACGGACCCCAACCTCTCCAATGTGTCTGCTGCTGATAGTCGCCGGGCCGGTTACAGTCAGTTCAATCTGTCGGTTAAACAGAAAACGCCCGAGCCCGAAGGGGAGGATAAGTAATGAGCCTCGCGGACTCTCTTAAAAGCCTTAATGAATTTGATATCAACGATCTTGATGTCAACAACGCCGGTATCTGGCCTGCTCCCATCAAGTTCATTGTAGTCCTGATAATCTTCGGGCTCATCGCCGGCGGTGGCTACTGGTTCTTTATCAAGGATCAGTATGCGCAGCTCGAGCGTGTAGAGCGTACGGAGCAGGAGCTGCGAAAGACCTATGAAGAAAAGGCCTACCAGGTGGCCAACCTTGAGGTCTTCAAGGCCCAGATGGCTGAAATGGAAGAAACCTTTGGTGCTCTGGTAAGGCAGCTTCCGAGTGAGACGGAAGTGCCCGGGTTGCTTGAGGATATTACGAATACGGCTCTGGGTAACGGTCTGGCACTTCAAGAAGTGGCTCTTCAGCCGGAGCAGCGGCGGGACTTCTATTCCGAGCTGCCAATCAACATCCGGGTGTCTGGCTCCTACCATGAGCTGGCATCTTTCGTCAGCAGTGTTGCGAGCCTTCCCCGGATTGTGACGCTGCACGACTTGACCATAAAACCAACTGGCGGAGACGGAGAACGGCTTGATATGCAGGTTGTAGCTCGTACTTACCGCTACCGGGCTGGAGAATGAGCATGACAGGAAAGCATGCGGTAAAAGCCTGGCTGGGTGTTTGTCTGGTGTCTCTCCTGACAGCCTGCTCCCAGGGCAGCGGATTTTCAGATCTTGATCAGTTCATGGCCGAAACCCGGGCGAAGCCAAGAGGGTATGTCGAGCCTCTGCCGGAGTTCAAAGCCTATGAGGCTTTCAGTTACTCCGCTGCAGATCGTCGGGCACCCTTTGAGCCACCCATCGACGTCCAACTGACCATGGTGGATGAGCAGCCGGTCAGTGATGTTGAGCCGGATCTGGATCGGCCGAGGGAAGTTCTTGAGAATTTTGATCTGAAAACGCTTGAGATGGTCGGCACGCTTCAGGGGGCATCGGGTAACCTTTTCGCCCTGATTGAAGATGATACCGGCGGAATCCATAGGGTCCGTACCGGAAATTACATGGGGCAGAACTACGGTCGCATTGTGGGCGTCAGTGAAACCCGTATCGAGCTTATTGAAATCGTTCCCAATGGCCGGGGTGGCTGGGTTGAGCGTCCTCGCTCCCTGACCCTGGAAGAGGGCGCAGGCTAAGGAGCGGCTGGATGAAAGTTGAAAGAACCATGCACGTACAAAAAAGTTTAGGGTCGAGGCTAGCGATGTTCAGAAAACTCAATGTATACGTCAGCGTGATTGCTTTTGGGTTGTTATCCGGCCTGGCCAACGCGGTCACGCTGGAAGACGTGTCGTTTTCGTCGCTACCGGGCGAGCGGCTTGAAGTTACACTGCAATTTGACGGGGCACCGCCGGAACCTTCCGGTTATACCATTGAGCGTCCCGCTCGCATTGCGGTTGATCTTCGGGACACGACTAGTGGTCTTGAAAGTCGCAGTGTGCCTCTGGGATCAGGCAACGCCCAGAGCATGACTGTGGTGGAAACCAAGGACCGCACTCGGCTGATATTCAACCTGGTCGAGCTGGTTCCCTATGACACGGTTCGTTCGGGCAACTCCCTGGTCATGACGATTGGCGGCCAGGCCGATGGCGTTGTCGCGAGTTCCTCTGCTCCAGCGTCTCAAAGCAGCTCAGCATCGGGCTCCATGTCTGCCAACGCTCTGGCCGGTGTGGATTTCCGTCGGGGCAAGGACGGGGAAGGTCGCGTTCTTGTTGATCTGGGAAGCTCCAGCACGCCGGTGGACCTGACAGAGCGCGCTGGTAAGATTCGCCTGACGATGGATGGGATTGAAGTGCCCTCGGACCTACGGCGCCGACTTGATGTGACAGACTTCGCCACCCCGGTTACCCGTATTGACACCTTTGTGGAAGATGGTAATGCGGTGGTTGAGATCACCCCCGAGGGGAATTACGACTACATTGCCTACCAGTCCGGCAGCCAGTTTACCGTCAGCGTTGAAGAATTGAGCCAGGAAGAGGCGGAGTCCCGCAGGGAAGAGAAGTTCCCGTATACCGGTGACAAGCTGTCCCTGAATTTCCAGGATATTGAAGTGCGCTCGGTCCTGCAGCTGATTGCTGACTTCACCGGCCTGAACCTGGTTGCCAGTGATACGGTAGGTGGCAGCATTACTCTGCGTCTGCAGAACGTTCCCTGGGATCAGGCGCTGGATCTGATTCTCAAGACCAAAGGCCTCGATAAGCGTCAGATTGGCAACGTATTGCTGGTAGCGCCTGCAGACGAAATCGCAGCGCGTGAGAAGCTTGAGCTCGAAACCAACAAGCAGATTGCCGAACTGGCCCCGGTTCGTCTGGACATCATTCAGGTTAACTACGCCAAAGCGGCTGATATTGTTGCGTTGATCAAGGAAGACGAAGAGCTGATCTCTGATCGCGGATTCGTCTCCTCGGATGTTCGTACCAACACGATCAGTGTCCGTGAAACTGCCGAGAAGCTTGATGAAATTCGCCGTCTGGTATCGACATGGGATGTGCCGGTGCGTCAGGTCTCTATCGAAGCCCGGATTGTTCGCGCCCAGACCAACGTGGCGGAAAATCTCGGTGTTCGCTGGGGGGGCGCTGCTTACGATGCAAGTGGCAATAATGTGTTTACTGTTGGTGGCTCTCAGCAGACCTTGCAGGAGGCTCGAGAGGCTTCGCAGAACAACAATACGACCCCGATTACCTTCCCAGGCGCCCTTGCGGTCGACCTCGGAGTGACAGGTGAAGGTGCCTCTTCCTTCGCCATCGGCTGGGGCAGCGACGACTTCCTGGTAGATCTGGAGCTGTCAGCCCTTGAGAGTGATGGTCAAGCGGAGGTGGTTTCCCAGCCGCGGGTTGTGACTGCCGATCGTCAGACGGCGTCGATAAAGTCTGGTGAGGAAATTCCCTATCAGGAAGCATCCTCCAGCGGTGCGACGTCCGTTTCTTTCAAGGAAGCCGTGCTCTCCCTGGAAGTAACGCCGCAGATTACACCGGATGACAAGATCATCATGGATCTGGTGGTCAATCAGGACTCCCGAGGTGAGGTGACTGCTGGTATTCCATCGATCAATACCAACGAAGTCACCACCCAGGTTCTGGTTGGTAACGGTGAGACAGTTGTTCTGGGCGGTATCTTCCAGTCGGAAGTTGCGACCCAGACCACCAAAACGCCGTTCCTCGGAGATATTCCCTACCTGGGGCGTATCTTCAAGCGCACCGAGCACATCGATGAGCGTAGCGAGCTGCTGATCTTCATCACACCGAAGATCATCAAGAACGATCTGCTGCGCTAAACGGGCTCGCTCAAAAGCCGCCGCTTAAAACCGGCGGCTTTTTTGTGCCTGAATTTTGCCCAGGGCGGGCCGCGAACTTATGCAATCACCGGCCCTGTGATATTCTCACCCGCCTGAACAAAACTGAGCGGAAGTTATGTCTTTGCCGAAACGCGTTGTCCTGGTTGGCCCCATGGGAGCAGGTAAAAGCACGATTGGCCGGATGCTCGCCAAAGAGCTCGGCTATCGTTTTCTCGATTCTGATCGCATCATTGAAGAGCGGTGCGGGGCCAACATCCCGTGGATTTTTGATGTTGAAGGGGAGGACGGATTCCGTCTGCGGGAAACAGCAATGCTGGATGAGTTATCCCATGAAGATAACACCGTGTTGGCCACAGGGGGCGGGGCAGTGATGCGGCAGGAGAATCATCCGATACTCAAGAGAGGCGCCACGGTTATCTATCTGAAAACGTCGATAGAGCAACAGGTAGAGCGAACGCGCAAAGACCGAAATCGGCCCTTGCTGCAGAACGATGATCCGGAGGCGGTCTTGCGGAAACTTTTTTCAATCCGAGATCCCCTGTATTCAAGCCTCGCCGACATCATCATGTACACAGACAGAAAAAGCCCGAGGCTTGTCGTTCGTCAATTGGTTAACCGCCTGAACCCGAAAACCCCACGTCACAAAAGGCAGATCCGGAAGGAAGGTCGCAATCATGTCTGATCGGTACCGTGAACTCTCGGTGGAGCTCGGTGAGCGTCGCTATCCCATTTTCATTGGCGAGAACCTTCTCGGCACCCAGGATCTGTCGGGTTACGTGTCCGGGGCCCAGGTCATGATTGTTACCAACGAGACGGTGGCACCGCTCTATCTTGAGCGGGCAAAGGCCTGCTTTCCGGGGAAACGGGTGGATACCGTTGTGCTTCCCGATGGCGAGAAGTTCAAGGATTGGCAGACCCTTAACAGCATCTTTGACGGTCTTCTGGAGCAACGCCACACCCGGAAAACCACACTGGTTGCCCTTGGCGGGGGTGTCGTCGGTGATATGGCCGGTTTTTCCGCAGCCTGCTATCAAAGGGGTGTTCCGTTTATCCAGATACCAACCACTCTGCTTTCTCAGGTGGATTCTTCTGTTGGTGGTAAAACAGGCATCAATCACCCTCTTGGCAAAAATATGATTGGCGCTTTCTATCAGCCGCAGGCGGTACTGATAGACACGGCAAGCCTGCAGACCTTGCCTCCTCGAGAGGTGTCAGCAGGCCTGGCAGAAGTCATCAAGTACGGGCTTATTCGGGATCAGGCCTTTCTTGCCTGGCTGGAGGAGCATATGGATGCTCTGGTCAGCCTTGATCCGGAGGCACTGTCAGAGGCTATCTTTCGGTCCTGCGCCTGCAAGGCAGAAATTGTTGCCCTCGACGAGCGCGAAGGTGGTCTCAGAGCGATACTGAATCTTGGCCATACCTTCGGGCATGCGATAGAGACCTATGCGGGTTATGGCAATTGGCTGCACGGAGAGGCGGTAGGGACGGGTATGCTCATGGCCGCCGAATTGTCTGCTCTTGAGGGTATGATCAGCCGTGACGATTATAGCCGTATAAACCGACTGATTCTGCGTGCCGGATTGCCGGATAAACCTCCGGCAGGAATGACAGCCGATGACTTTATGAGTTTGATGGCCGTCGACAAGAAAAACGTGGACGGCCTGCTCAGGCTGGTCCTGCTTCGCTCGGTAGGTGATGCCATCGTCACCTCCGAGTCGAGTCCCGAAAACCTGGCCCTGACATTTGCCCGTTTTTGCAGCTCGATATGATACCGGCCCGAGGGCTTCGATGATTTGGTAACGGACCAGAAGACAAGGAAGACCCGTGACTGAAGACAGTTTGAACAGTCTTGATGGCGGCGGCCTGTTTCCCAGGTTGCAGCAACGCTACAGTCTCCGAGCCAACCCCCTGGAGATGGAGACTCCATTTTTTCCGGATGCCATGCGTCACCATGCTCTGGAGGCGCTGCGCCATCTGTGCGGGTTCGGTGATATGGCCCTGTTGCTGACCGGTGCAGCGGGAGCGGGCAAAACGCGGATACTGGCAGAACTGGTGCGCAGCGAGTCGTCCCGGCTCGATTTTCACCGGATACCCTCTGCAGCTCTGACCAGTGCCCAGGCCCTTGCCCGGGACCTGAAAGCGGTCGCCCGCGCCAATCTTGGTCCGGAGGACAGTCCTCGAGACCTCGTTTATCGGTTCTTCAAGTGGTCGGAATCCCGGGTTCGAAAGGGCCAGCGCATGGTCCTCTTGATTGACGATGCAGACCGCGCACCCGTGGAGCTGCTCAGGCTGATTTTGTCTGCTTATCTGGCTTCAGAGCGCGGCTCTTCCGCGGTTCCGGTGTTTGCCGGCACGGACAACCTGGTGCAAATGCTGGCCCTGGATGATGCAACTACAAGCATCCATCAGATTCACCTCCGACCACTGACAAAAGATGAAATTGTTGCCTATCTCGAGCCAAGAGTGCATGCAGCGGGAGGTAAAGCAGGCGAACTCCTCAGTCCTGCCCGTGTTTCAAAAATTCACGCCTTGAGCCAGGGTAGTTTTGCGAGGCTCAAGCGGGTAACGCCGGGGGTCTGGCTGGACATGGTGGCCGCGCCAAATGTAAGTCGATCCAGCGAGATGCCCTGGAGGCGGCTTTTGTGGCCGGGGCTGGCCTTGATGCTGCTTGCGGCCTCCTGGTGGTTCGTGTCTCGCCAGTATGATGAATCCGTTGCTGAAGAAGTCGTGAAGGCGCCGGAGCCGGTGAGAAAGAGCATCACTATTGGTCCGGATACCGGGGATTCCGAGCCCGCTCCCGATGAGCCACCCATTGCGGAGGAGCCTGCCGTTGCGCCCGAAACGATTTTGACAGAACCGGTTCCGGAGCCGGAAGCTGCTAAGCCAGAGCCAGAGCCAGAGCCAGAGCCAGAGCCAGAGCCAGAGCCAGAGCCAGAGCCAGAGCCAGAGCCAGAGCGAGA
>Ga0102937_1000196_pt1 | contig 25633 bp, 23 predicted proteins | sample SalPonR2_B_D1_MG_FD_78213 | JGI IMG/M metagenome (GOLD analysis project Ga0102937, IMG submission 78213) | Salt pond soil microbial communities from South San Francisco under conditions of wetland restoration - Salt Pond MetaG R2_B_D1_MG | ecosystem: Environmental > Aquatic > Marine > Intertidal... | reverse complement strand
TCGGGGATGGACGGCAAAACGGAGTAACAGGGCCGGTTCCATCTTCGGCGGCTGTAGAACAACGGTTTCGGGGTTTCGGGGTTCCGGTTTCCGGTTTCGGCAAGCGAAAGCACAGCCGGGGCAGGCTGGTGCCATGGCTCCGCAGTACGGTTAGGTGCATGCGTTCCGATTTTCCGGAAACCGGAAACCGTCAGTTCTTTCCGGTCAGTTCCAGCGCCCGCGATACGACGTCTTCGAGCGGTATCTCGCCTTCTTCCCCGCCGCGCCGGCGATATTCGACGATGCCGTTGTCCAGGCCTTTCTCGCCGATCACCAGCACGTGCGGGATGCCGAGGAGTTCGGCGTCGGCGAACATCACGCCGGGGCGCAGCGGGCGATCGTCGAGCAGTGCGTCGACGCCGGCGGCGGTCAGTTCGCGGTAAAGCGCTTCGGCCTTTTCGCGCACCCGGTGCGCTTTTTGATGATTCAGCGGCAGGATGGCGATCGAAAACGGGGCCAGCGGCTCGGGCCAGATGATGCCCCGATCGTCGTGGTTCTGCTCGATGGCCGCTGCCACGATGCGTGAAACGCCGATGCCGTAGCAGCCCATCCACGGGTGCACACCGCGCCCGTCCTCGTCCATGACCACCGCATTCATGGCTTCGGAGTACTTGGTGCCGAGCTGGAAGATGTGGCCCACCTCGATGCCGCGGATCAGCTCCAGCGAACCCGAGCCATCCGGCGCCGGGTCGCCGGCAATCACGTTGCGCAGGTCAGCGACTTCCGGCAGCGCCGCGTCGCGGTTCCAGTTGATGCCGAAGAAATGCTTGTCGTCGATGTTGGCCCCGGCGCCGAAGTCGCTCATGGCGGCCACGCTACGATCGATCACCATCGGAATCGGCAGGTTGACCGGTCCCAGGCTGCCGGGTCCGGCGCCGATGGCGTCCCGAATCTCGGCTTCGGTGGCCATGGTCAGCGGACTCGCCACCTGCGGCAATTTCTCGGCCTTGACCGCGTTGAGTTCATGGTCGCCGCGAACCAGCAGCGCGATCAGTTTCGTGGGCTGGTCGTCTGCCGCGTGCACCACCAGGGTCTTGACCGTCTTGTCGACCGTCAGGTCGAACTGGCCCACCAGGTCATCGATGGTCCTGGCGTCCGGCGTGTCGACCGTTCGCATGTCTTCCGACGGGGCCGCGCGCTCGCCCGGCGAGGCCGCCTCGGCGAGTTCGACATTGGCCGCGAACGCGCCGCCGGGGACGTGCGCGATCTGGTCTTCGCCCGAATCGGCCAGCACGTGAAACTCGTGACTGGTGGCGCCGCCGATGTTGCCGGAGTCGGCAATCACGGCCTTGAACTTCAGTTGCAGCCGCTCGAAGATCCTCGAATAGGTCTTGTACATCACCTGGTAGAACTCGTCCAGGCTGGTCTCGCCGACGTGGAACGAGTAGCCGTCCTTCATCAGGAACTCGCGGGCGCGCATGACGCCGAAGCGCGGCCGAATCTCATCGCGGAACTTGGTCTGGATCTGGTAGAAGCAGATTGGCAGTTGTTTGTAGGATCGAAGCTCGGCGCGTGCGAACTCGGTGATGACTTCTTCGTGGGTGGGGCCGAAAGCGAATTCGCGTCCGGCGCGGTCGGTCATCTTGAGCAGCAGCGGACCGAAGTTGTCCCAGCGCCCGGTTTCGCGCCAGAGCTCGGCCGGCTGCACCGAGGGCATCAGCATTTCCAGGCAGCCGGCTGCGTCCATTTCCTCGCGCACCACGCGCTCGACGCGCCTGAGCACCTTCAGGCCGAGCGGCGTCCACGAATAGATGCCCGAGGTCAGCTTGCGGATCATGCCGCAGCGCAGCATCAACTGGTGGCTGACGATTTCAGCGTCGGCGGGAACCTCGCGCTGCGTGGCGAGGTGGAAAGCGGTGGTTTTCATCGAAGGCCCGGAAACTTGCTGGTCAAGCCGGGAAGTCTACCCCAGTCAAGGAACCTCCGAGTAGGTCTGCACGGACGCCACGAATCAGCCGTCTTCCCGGCACCATTCGTCGATCAGTGCCTGGTTTTCCTCGATCATGCGTTGTTGTTCGTCTGCATCGATGAAGGTCTCGCTACCGTCGTCGTTTTCGACGATGATGCGGCGATGGCTCTGCAGCCAGAACAGATTTTCACGGGCCTGCTCGCAGCGTGCCGCAACAACCTCCGGGTCGGGAGGCGCCTGTCTCGGCATTTGCACGTCTTCGGGGCTTTCCTGCGATTGCGTCGGTTCGGCTTCGCCCTGTGTCCGGGAAGAACCAGTGACGAGGCCGGCGGTATTGATGGTTTCGTAATCGCGATCAATGGGCGGTTCCGAAGTGAAATGCACTGTTCCGTTCTCATCGGTCCATTTGTAGTAAGTCCTGGCCGCCGCGGGTGCCGAAACAAGCAGCGCGCACAGCAGCACAAGAAGCATGGGTCGAATAGTCACGATTCTGGTCACGATAGTCACCTGCCTGGGGTCGGTTCCGGTCGATTCGATGCATTCGGCCGCCGAATGCACGCAACCGGCACTCGGTTTACGATATGGTGCCTGAACTGCGAAGCCGCGACCAAACGATGTTTCGGCATCCGGCAGTCATCATCACTCAGCAAGAGGATAGCACCGACTTGGCCGACGAGGAAAGTACCACCAAGCCACCTTTGGCACGCGGCGCCTATCTGTTGCCGAATGCGCTGACGACGGCTGCGCTGCTGGCTGGTTTCTACGCCATCATCGCGGCGGTGCAGGGCGAACACGTGGCCGCATGCATTGCGGTGGTGGTCGCGGGATTGCTCGATGGCATCGACGGCCGCGTCGCGCGCATGACTGGTACCCAGTCCGAATTCGGCACGCAATACGACAGCCTGTCCGACATGGTCTCTTTCGGTATTGCGCCGGCGATCCTGGTCTGGAGCTGGTCGCTGTCGTCGCTGGAACTCGCCGGTCCGATCGGCGAGAAAATCGGCTGGCTGAGCGCATTCTTCTACTCGGCCTGTGGCGCGCTCAGGCTCGCCCGATTCAATACTCAGGCCGGCGTAGCGGACAAGCGCTACTTCCAGGGACTGGCCAGTCCGGCCGCGGCCGGTACGCTGGTGTCCACGATCTGGTTTTGCGAAAGCCGAGGCATCGCCCCTGAAACCGTGGCCTGGCCGATGCTGGTCGTCACCGTCATGCTCGGCGCGTTGATGGTGTCCAGGCTGCGCTATTCCAGCTTCAAGGGCGGCGCCAGCCGCGAACGCGAGCGCGTGCCGATTGCCTGGATTTTCGTGCTGCTGGTCGTCATCGTGCTGCTGGCGATCGACTTGCCGGCGGTGCTGTTCACCATCGGCGTGCTATATGTCTCGTCGGGCCTTGTGGTGACCCTGCGCGGTCGCTACCAGCGACGCCGCCAGCGCAGGCCCGAGGCTGGCCGGGAGTCGGGCGACGATGATTGATCCACGCGCGATTCGCAGGCTCGAGGCCATGGACATCCAGGTCTGGCGTGCCCGGGTACCGAAACAACCCGGCGCCGGGGAGCTTCGGTCCCACGACGTCGCGCCCGCCGATGCTGCGCCGGTCGCGGATCCATCGACCCCGGTCGCTTCGGAACGGGCGCCGGCCAGGCCCGTCCGTATCCGGCTGGAGGCCGGCAGCGGCCGCTGGCTGCTGGTGGTCGACGACGCAGATCGGGCTCGCCACGCGACCCTGCTCGAAGATATTCGCGCCACGCTCGGCGCCGGAGACTGTCGTTTCGGCACCTGGTCGGACTCGCCGGAAGCCGGCGTGGCGGTGGAGGATTGGGAGGCGCACGGTATCCGGCATGCGCTGGTGTTCCGCGATGAAGCCGGCGCCGCTTTCGTCCAGGGCGGCGAACTGGGTCGGTTGACCGAGTCCGGCGAGGCTCGGCGGGCGCTGTGGCGCCGGCTCCAGCCCCTGCTGTCAGCCTGATCATGGTCGCGGTACTCGAACCGGAGTATGCGATTCGGCCGATGCGGCGCGGCGATGCAGACGCGGTTTTCGAGATCGAGCAGACCTCGTATCCTTATCCGTGGAGCAAGGGCATTTTCTTCGACTGCCTGCGCATCGGCTACTGCTGCCGAGTGGCCGAGTTCGACAGCGTCATTGCCGGCTATGCCATTCTTTCTGCGGCGGTCGGCGAAGCTCATCTACTCAATCTTTGCGTGGCCCCGGATCACCGCCGCAACGGGCTCGGCCAATTGCTTCTCGACGGCGTGCTGGTCGATGCCAGCCTGTTGCAGGCCGGAAGGGTTTTTCTCGAGGTTCGACCGTCCAACAGGCCGGCGATCAAGCTGTACCGGCAAAACGATTTCCGCGTAATCGGCCGCCGGCCCGAGTATTATCCCGGCTCCGACGGCCGGGAGGACGCGCTGGTCATGGTCCATCACATCGACGATCGACGCATCGGGGGCCGTCGTGGCTGAGTACGGGCGTGGATTCCTGCCCGAGGGAACCGGGCCGTTGCGCATCGCCGCGGCCCAGATCGCACCGGTCTGGCTGGATCGCGATGCGACCCTGACCCGGGTTGTCGAACAGATCGAAGCCGCCGGCACGCAGGGCGTGAACCTGGTGGCGTTCGGCGAGTGCCTGGTGCCGGGCTACCCGTTCTGGGTCGAGCGCACCGACGGCGCCCGCTTCGGCTCGGATCTGCAGCAGGCATTGTTCGCCCACTATGTCGACCAGGCCGTCGATATCGAAGCCGGACACCTCGATTCCGTCACCGACGCCGCGCGCCGCAACCGGATTGCAGTGGTGCTCGGCATCCTCGAGCGACCGGCCAGTCGCGGCGAAAGCGTTTACGCCTGCGCCGTCTCGATAGGCGCCGACGGCGAAATCCGGGCCGTCCAGCGCAAGCTGATGCCGACCCACGAGGAGCGCCTGGTCTGGGCCATCGGCGACGGCAACGGTCTGCGCACCTGGCGACTGGGTGCGTTCACCGTCGGTGCGCTGAACTGCTGGGAGAACTGGATGCCGCTGGCGCGGGCCAGCCTGCAGGCTCAGGGCGAGGATCTGCACGTCGCGATCTGGCCGGGAAATGCGCGCAACACCGCCGAAATCACCCGTTTCATGGCGCTGGAAGGCCGCAGTTTCGTGCTTTCGGTTTCGGGCCTGATGCGCGCCGGCGACTTGCCGAACGAGCTGCCGTGTGTCGATGCGCTGCGCGACGCCGCGGCCGACATGCCGTGGGCCGCCGGCGGTTCGTGCCTGGCCGGCCCCGATGGCGGGTGGCTGATCGAGCCGGTTGAGCATGAACAAGGCCTGTTCGTGGCCGAGATCGATCACGAGCAGATTCGCCGCGCCCGGCACAATTTCGATCCGTCGGGTCACTACTCGAGGCCGGACGTCTTCCAGCTTGAGGTTGACCGGACCCGGCAGCGCATTGCGCGCTTTTCCGATGAATGACCGGCGCGATCCGGCTACGTTTTCGCAGCACCGAGAGCCGGAAATCGAACAGGTGGCAAGCCAGGGTCCGAACCGCGGACCGCGAGGTGCAGGCGGTTGCACACACGTATCGTAGTTGATGATTTTTCGAACCCAGCGTGGAGAATCGATGATGAAGATCCTGGCCCTCACAGTCCTGTTGCTTGGCGCCCTGCCGGGGTTTGCCGCGGCCGGAAATCTGCCCGATGGACCCTATGTCTCGACCAGTGCCTCCGCACTGGAGGAAGTTGCGCCAGATTATTCGGTTCTGGAGATGCAGTTTCGTACGGTGCAGGACTCGCCGGAAGTCGTGCGAGACCGAACCAACGGGGCGCAGCGCAACTTGCTGGCGGTGCTCGAAGAATTCGAAGATGCGATTCGCGAACGCCGGGTCGAATCCATGGAGTTTGGCGAAGAGTTCGATTACGACCGAGATCAGATGAAAAGGGTCATGATTGGTCATTACGGCCAGTTCACCGTTCGCCTCGAGGTCGACGATTTCGAAATGCTGCCGCAACTCCATTACCGTCTTGCCGGTCTTCAGTGGCAGTCGTTGAGCAATCCCCGATTCATGGTCGACGATCGCGAGGCGGTAGAGACCCGTCTGCGCGAACGCGCGATCATCAAGGCGCGCGAACGTGCGCGCACACTGGCCGAGGCCGGCGGCAGCGTTATCGGTAAGTTGTGGGGCATCATCCATCAACCCATGCATGACCTGGCCGGACGTTTGCCGGACGATTTTGGCGGAATGCCTTCGCCGAGGCTGGCGGTTTCCGAGAGTTCGGATCGGTTCGCGCTCGCCATGGAACCGCGACCGGTTCGGTTCGAGGTCACGGTCGGCACGGTATTCAGGTTGAACAACAGCGGCGATTGAGGCCGGTGCTGGATCAAAGGCACCTCGGCCGTACCGACAACCCGTAAAAATCCGGGAAGCTTCGCCGCTGCCGAATCCGCTTGCCGTGGCAGTCTGCGGTGCACCGTTACGTTTATTCCCGTACAGACCTTTCGAACTACGGGAGCCAACCGATGTGCCGAACGCACCAGCATGCATTCTCTCTTTTGCTCTTATTGCCCGTTGCAGTCTGGGCGAGCGCGGAAAACTGGCCGCCAAACGCTGCGCAATCGGCGCCGTCCGCCCGCGGCGGCACACCGGTGCTGACGGTCGGAAATGATGCTGCGTGCAACTACCTGGCGACGGTCGGAAGCAATGGCCTGCAGCAAGCCATCGACGCGGCGGCCGGCGACGCCAACGGGGCCGGCGCAACGTTGATACGCCTGGCCAACACGGGCACCTATGTGAATCGGCGCTTCTTCATCAATGACCTGGCCGATCAGAGCATCGAGATTGTCGGCGGATACAGTTCGTGCTCAGCGACAAGTCCGACCGGCACCACGTTCTTCGATAGAGGCACCGCCACGCCCGGCCCGGTTTTTCTGATCGATGCGGTCGCTGCCGGACAGGTGGTCACGTTGCAGAATCTGCGCGTCACCGGCGGCGACAATGGGTCCGGCGGGGGGCTGGAGCTTCGCAACAACAACTTCCTGTTGCTCGATGATGTTCGGGTCGAATCGAACACGGCCACGGACGGTGGCGGACTGTCGGTCGCCGATACCGACGACGGAGTCTCGACGACTGTCTGGATGCTCGGGGCCACCCGCCTGGTGTCGAACCAGGCGACGAACGGCGGCGGCCTGCGTTGCAGCGGCGCAGGGGCCTCGGTCGTGCTCGATACCGACGTGACGATCAATGCCAACAGTGCCGTTCGCGGGGGTGGCATAAGGGCGTTGTCCGGCTGCCAGGTCGGTTCGTTTGCGAGCTTTCCGTCGGGTATCTTCAGCAACGTCGCGACCGAGGACGGCGGTGGCGCACATCTTACCGGCGGCGCCCGGCTGACGCTGATCGGCGGCGCCGGCAGTTTCGGCTTCGGCGACGCGTCCCGGCGTACCACGCTGGACGGCAATACCGCCGAGCGCTCCGGCGGTGGCATTTATGCCTCGGATGCAGGCACGCGGGTCTCGGCGCTTGATTCCTGGATCGTGGCCAACTCGGCCGACGCGGACGACGACGGTATCGGCGAGGGTGGCGCGGTGCGTTTGTGGAGCGGAGCGCGTCTGGCCATGGACCGCACCCTGGCCGGCGCGGCCTGCCACGATCCGTTGCGCTGTTCGCGCCTTGGCGGTAATTCAGCGGCCAGCGGCGGCGCGGTGTACGCGACCGGCAATGATGTGGAGATCGATCTGCGCCAGACCTGGATCGAGAGCAATTCGGCTTCCAACCTGGCCACGGCCATGCTGATTTCGAACGGCGGCGGTGATCTGGGTCGGCCCGGTCGGTTGCTGATGGAGGGCAACATGATCGTCGGTCACGATACGTCGACGACTTCCAGCGGTGGCCTTCAGGGGGTGGTCGATCTCCAGTCGAACACCCGAGCGACGATAGCCTTTACCACCTTTGCCTCGAACCTGACGTCGTCCAACGGCCGCAACATCATCATGTTCAACGACGTGGATCTCGACCTGTATACGAGCATCCTCTGGGAAACCAGCGGCCAGGCGCTGCGCGCGATCTGGGATGCCGATACCCGGGGCTCGGTCGATTGTTTGCTGACGTTCGACGATGCCAACTTGCCGCCCGGCGCATTCGGAATCCTTGGCGACAATCCGCAGCTGGACCTCAATTACCTGTTGACCGGTGCCTCGCCGGCCATCGATTACTGCGATTCGGCCGTCTATTCGCCGAGCGAAACCGATATCCTGGGCACTGCCCGAGGCAACGATACTGTCGGCGCGCCCAACATCCTCGGCCCATTCGATCTCGGCGCGCACGAATTTACCGGCACGCTGGACGGCGGTGCGGTGCGCTTTACCACGCCGATCGTCCAGGTGACCGAGGACCACGGCACGTTGACGATCCCGGTCGAGCGTGTCGGCGCCAGCGAGGGGGTGCTGGAAGTTCTGGTCTTCACGCTTGACGGAACCGCACTGCAGGGCCCGGACTACCTGGAGTTCGACGAAACGGTGACCTGGCTTTCCGGTGACTCCGCCAACCGCCTTGTCTCGGTCCCGATCGTCGACGATGCCCTGGCCGAAGGCCCCGAGCACTTTACCGTCAACCTCTTGCTGATCGACGGTGCGGGAACGATTGGAACGCCGGCGACGCTGAGCGTCACGATATTCGACAACGAGCAGGGTATCTTCGCCGATGGTTTCGAGGCCCGTCTGCCCTAGTGCACTGTCTGGTAGTAATTGATGATACGAGAGCCGTGCAAATGACCCGCAACAAGGCGCAATCCGCAGGGCACAGTTGCGCTGTGTTCAGGGTTTGGAACGCCGTTGCGCGTCATTTTCGGGGCTCCTTTCGGGCGTGCGTCTGAGTCGACATTGCTGCGTTCCGACCCTTGTAAAGGGCTTGGCATTCACCGCCGGTCGCGCCTTGCACTGTCGACTCAGTCACACCCTGAATGTTACGGGATTAACGACTGGGTACACTGGTCGGACGGGCATTCGGCTACAAGCTCGAGACTCTGCAGTCGGCGGCGACGATTTTGACAGTCAATAGCGTTGGCATGCCTCAGACGTTTCGTCTCGGCCCAACTGCGTCGCCGCTTGCGTCCTATCCTTGATCGGACGCCAGACGGACCGCGGATGGGCACGTGGCGTCGGTTCGGCCTTCGTGCGATAACGTTGAGGAGCGGGCCACGGCGTCCAGTTGCTGCTGCAGGTCTTCGGCGCCATCGCCTTGCCCGACGCGGACCGTGATCAGCGCACACAACGCGTAGGCGCGAGAATCGTCGTTGGCAGCCGGGTCTTCGATTTCGGCCATGATCCGTGCGTCGATGTCATTGCCGTCGAGGCCGTCAAGCAGGGCGGTCAGGCCGAGCAAGCGCAGTGTGATCGAGGGGTGTCTGGATACGTCGTCGGGCGCCCGGCCGGCGTCTTCGAGCAGCCCCCGCGCAGAGCTTCGGTCAGCGTTATCGAAGCGGATTCGAGCCAGGCGCCAACGCAGCATCTGCGCCAGTGGCTGCCAGCGGGCCGGAGACTCAAGCGTATCCAGTCGGACTCTGGCGATCGATGCGACGCGTTCCAGCGCCACCGGATTCTCCGCCAGTGCGTGGCCGAGCAGTTCGAATTCGAGCGCCTGGATATTGGTGCGTGCGGTTTCGCCCCACAGCGGCTCCAGCGTCCGGCGCGCGCTCGCAGCCACCTCGGCGGCCCCCGCGCCGTTACCCAGCGCCAGCATGGTGCGAGCGCGCACCATATCGGTCAGGGCGCGCTCGGCATCGACCATTGCTTCGACCTGGATTGCCCGGGCTTCGTCAAGCAGGGCCAGCGCCTCGTCGTAGCGGCCGCGCTGGCGCAGCGTATCGCCCAGTGCGTAGAAAGCACGCGCCGCAGCCGGATGACCGGGCGGATAGACCTCGCGGGCCAGAGCCGCGGCCTTCTCATCATGGGCGAGTGCCTCGTCGAGCCGACCCATCTGGGCGGCGACCGCGGCAAGGTTGGACAGGGTCCGGATCATCGTGGCATGGCCAGCATTGCCGGTCTGAATCTGCAACTCGCGCTCGGCTTGCATCGCCGCGTAAGCCTCGTCGAGTTCACCCCGATTGGATGCGAGAATCGCGCGCGCCGAAAGCAGGTTGCGGCGCAAATCGGGAAGTGGCTCGCCCGGTGCATCCAGCAGTTGCTGGAGTCGCTCGAACGCAGCAAGGGCATCGGCGTACCGGTTCTCGGTCGCGAACAAGCTGGCGTACTGGGACCAGACGCGCGCGTGCAGCGTTCGGCCGACGGCTTGGTCGGCGGGCGGCAGCAGCGCCCGCGCGCGGTCCAGCGCAGCCTCCCGCGCACGATGGTCGTTTCGCTGACCTTCGAGTACGGCGCGTTCCAGCCAGAGACGGCCGCGCAGTTCGCTCGGCAGATCGGGATGTGTGTCGAGCGCGATCTCGGCCTGGTCGAACATTCGCCGGGCGTCATCATGCCAGCCCAGCGCAATCTGGACGTCGCCGAGCGTGGTAAGAACCTCGACCCGCGTGGCGGCGTCCAGCGATTCGTCGGTCTCGGCTTGCCGGGCGCCGCGCACCAGCACGTCGCGAATGTCGAGCTCGCTGCCGCCGGCCAGCCACGGATCGGCTGTCTTGAACATCGCAAGCAGAAATTCCTTGATGGTGTCCGCCCGTTCGGCCTGGGCTCGCGCATGGCCAGCAGCGGTATCTGCCTGTTCAGCCTGCCAGAGCGCGGCCGATGTGCCGACGATCATCGCCAGACCGGCTACCGCGCCAGCCAGGGCAGGTACCCGGTTGCGTCTGAACCAGAGAGCAAATCGGGCTGGCCGTCCAAGACTGGCCGACCGGACCGGTTCATGCCGTTGCCACCGCTCCAGCTCCGAATCCAGCGCCTCCACAGACGAGAAGCGAGCGCCGGGATCGGCGGCAAGCGCCGCGGAACAGATGGCATCGAGACTGCCGCGAATCTCGCGTGCGCTCAGGCCGTCCAGCGCCCGCGACGATGGCGGGGCAGGCGGGTGGTCGACCAACGGCGTGCCGGTCAGGAAGCGCGTGATCCGGTCGCCGTTTCGGACGCGGTCGCCGGTCAGCAGCCGCAACAGCAACGCGCCGAGCCCGAATACGTCCTGGGCCACGTCCGGCGGGGAGCCTTGCAACTGTTCGGGGGCACACCAGGCCGGTGAGCAACGAAGCATTGAAGGCAACTGCATGTCGGCACGTTCCTGCAGGCGGCCGGCGATGCCGAAATCGACCAGGCGCACGCGACCGTCGTCGGAAACCAGCACGTTGGACGGCTTGATATCGGCGTGGATCACGAGTCGGCTGTGGGCATGGGAAAGCGCTGCCGCCACTTGGCGAATCAACGCTATCCGTGTCTGCAGTGTTGCATTAAGGCGATTGCACCATTGGTCGATGGGTTCGCCCGAGACATGCTCCATGACCAGGTAAGGCAGACCGTCGGGTGTGATGCCGCCCTCGATCAACCGGACGATGCCCGGGTGCTCCAGCCGCGCCAGCAGTCGAATCTCGTTGGCCATCGCTTCCCGATCGATTTCGCCGTAAGCGGATGGTTGTAACAGCTTGACCGCAACGGTCTGATCGTAGCGGCCGTCCGCGCGTTCTCCGCGCATCACGCTGCCCATGCCGCCGCGGCCCAGTTCCGCGACCAGAAGCCACGGGCCGAGACGCTCGCCGGGGCCGGGCAAAGGATACGGTTCGGCGGACCGGGCGGTCTCCGCCAGGCCGTTGACGACACCGTTCAGGGTTCGGTCGATGACCATTTCGTCGGGCTGGTCGTGGGCGTCCAGCAGGCGATTCAGCCACTGCCGGACATCGGCTTCGACCTTGATCCGCGCCAGTTCCCGGGCGCGCGTTTCGGGGTCGAGATCGACCAGCCGGTCGAACAGTGTCGTCACGCGCGACCAGGTTTCGGCGTCGATTCTCATTCGAGCACAGCCTGCAGAAACGCCCGCGCCCGTTTCCAGTCGCGAGCCCCGGTGCGTGCCGAAATGCCCAGGCTTTCGCTGGCCTCCTCGTTGGTGAGACCAACGAAGAACCGCAGTTCGACGAGACGGACCAGGCGTTCGTCCACCCGTTCGAGTTCCGACAGCGCATGGTCGACGGCCATGATCTCTTCGGCGGTTCCGGAATGGCAGCGCTCGTTCTCGAATACCAGGAAGTCATCGTTTTGCGTCCGCTTCAACGCCGCTCGGGCGCGCGCGTGGTCGACCAGAATCCTGCGAATGGCCATGGCATAGGTGGCTCGGCAATGGCGAGCATCGTTCCATTCGCCGCGGCCCTGCTCCAGCTTCAGCCAGGCCTCGTGGACAAGTACGGTCGTATTGATGGTGCTGCTGGGGTTTCGCGAGCGTTCGCGCCGTGCGATGCCTCGAAGCGTGTCATAGACGGCTTCGAGCGAGGGCGGCTTTCGGCCGTCGCGCGTATCGTCTTGTCGGGAAACCGAAAGTTCGTTCATAACGGCCCTGGGCAGACGGGCTCCAGTCTGTTGAACGCCGAGCTACAGTGTTCGACGACGGCTCGCCAAAGTCAAGCGTCTGCGGGTTGCTCGGGTTTCCCGAAGCTGCATTCAACCGGCGTCGATCTTCTCCAGCCGCTCGATCTGGGCCTCCAGCTCTTCGACGCTCCGCTCGTGATCGATCTTGCGCTGGCGTTCCTTGTCGACCACTTCGGCTGGCGCGTTGGCGACAAAGCGTTCGTTGGCCAGCTTGCCGGTGACCTGGACCAGCCCCTTGCGCTCGCGCTCGAGCTGCTTGTTCAGGCGCGCCAGTTCCTCGCCGATGTCGACCAGCCCGGCCAGCGGAATCAGCAGGCGCATTTCGCCGCACAGCTGCACCGCGCAGTCGGACGAGTCACGCGTCTCGTCGGTCAGCTCTATGGATTCCAGGCGGGCCAGTCGCTGCACGAGGTCGCCGAAGCGTCTGAACCGTTCGGCGTCTTCGGTGCCGGCCTGCTGCACCAGCAGCGGCATCGGCTTGCCGGGGGCCAGGTTGAGCTCGGTGCGGGCCGATCGCACGGCCATGATGACGGCCTTGAGCCATTCGGCGTCGGCTTCGGCCGGTTCGTCGATGCTGCTCGTCTTCGGCCATTCGGCGGTGGCGAGGAAGGCCGATTCCAGTCCCAGCGGCGTCCTGATGCGCTGCCAGATTTCCTCGGTGACGAACGGGACGAACGGGTGCATCAGCCTGAGCGTTGCGTCCAGCACTTCTGCCAGCGTTCGTCGGGTCGACGCGCGCGTGGCCGCATCGGCATCATCCGACAGGGCCGGCTTGGCCAGTTCCAGGTACCAATCGCAGAATTCGTGCCAGACGAATTCATACAGCGCGCTGGAGGCCAGGTCGAAGCGATAGTCGGCAAGCGCCTGGTCGACCTCCGTGATGGTTCGGGCCAGGCGCGAGCGGATCCAGCGCGAAATCACGTCCTCGGAGGCGTCGTTGCGATCGGCCGCCGGCAGCGCGTCTTCGCCCACGTGCATCAGCACGAAGCGCGACGCGTTCCAGAGCTTGTTGAGAAAATTGCGGTAGCCCTGGCAGCGCGACAGGTCGAACTTGATGTCGCGGCCGTGGCCGGCCAGCGCGGTGAACGTGAATCTCAGTGCGTCGGTGCCGAACGCCGGGATGCCGTCGGGAAACTCCTCGCGCGTGTGCTTCTCGATCGCTGCCTTCATCTGCGGCTGCATCAGCGATGCGGTGCGTTTTTGCACCAGCGCGTCGAGGGCGATGCCGTCGATCAGGTCGATCGGATCGAGCACGTTGCCCTTTGATTTGGACATCTTCTGCCCGTCGCGGTCGCGGATCAGACCTGTGATGTAGACCTGCTCGAATGGAACGTGATCGGTGAAATGGCTGGTCATCATGACCATACGCGCGACCCAGAAGAAGATGATGTCGAAGCCGGTCACCAGTACCGACGTCGGGAGGTAGCGATCGAAGCCTTCGGATTCCATGCGCTCCGGGTCCGGCCAGCCCAGCGTGGAATGCGCCCACAGCGCCGAGGAAAACCAGGTTTCGAGCACATCCTCGTCGCGCTCCAGCGGCACGTCGGCGGCCAGGCCGTGTTTTTCGCGTACGTCATGTTCACAACGCCCGACCAGAACGCGGCCCTCGGCGTCGTACCAGGCCGGAATGCGGTGACCCCACCAGAGCTGGCGGGAGATGCACCAGTCCTTGAGGTTCTCCATCCAGTGGCGGTAGGTGTTGATCCAGTTGGCCGGCACGAACTCGACCTCGCCGGATTCGAATTTTTCAAGCCCCAGCTTGCCCAGCTCGTCCATCTTCACGAACCACTGGTCGGTCAGGAAAGGCTCGATGATCTGGCCGGAACGGTCGCCGCGCGGGACCACCATGGGGTGGGGCTTTTCTTCCACCAGCAGGCCTTGTGCCTGCAGGTCGGCGACCACGCGCTTTCTGGCCTCGAAGCGGTCCAGGCCGCGGTAGGCTTCGGGTGCGTTTTCGCTGACCGTCGCGGTGGGCGTGAAAATGTTGATCGGCTCGAACCCGTGGCGCGCGCCGACTTCCCAGTCGTTGAAGTCGTGGGCCGGCGTGATCTTGACGCAGCCGGTGCCGAACTCGGGATCGACATAGGCATCGGCCACCACCGGAATCTCGCGCCCGGTCAGCGGCAGTTCGACCGTCTTGCCCACCAGGTCGGCGTAGCGTTCGTCGTCCGGGTGAACCGCAACGCAGACATCCCCCAGCAAGGTCTCGGGCCGGGTCGTGGCCACCACCACGTCACCCTGGCCGTCGGTCCTGGGATAACGGATCGACCACAGCTTGCCCTGCTCGTCATGGTTGACCACTTCCAGGTCGGAGATCGCGGTCTGCAGCACCGGGTCCCAGTTGACCAGCCGCGGGCCGCGATAGATCTTGCCCTCTTCATACAGCCGAACGAAGGTCTCCAGCACGGCCTCGGAAAGATCGTCGTCCATGGTGAAGCGTTCGCGCGACCAGTCGGCAGACGCGCCCAGCCTGCGCATCTGGCCGGTGATGGTGGAGCCCGACTGGCGTTTCCACTGCCAGACCCTGTCGATGAACGCCTGTCTGGAATAATCGTCGCGCTTGCCGCCTTCGGCTTCGATCTGGCGCGTGACGACCATTTCCGTGGCGATGCCGGCATGGTCGACGCCGACCTGCCACAGCGTGTCGAAGCCCTTCATCCGGTGGGCGCGGATCAGGCAGTCCATCAGCGTGTGCTGGAACGCGTGGCCCATGTGCAGCGTGCCGGTGACGTTGGGCGGCGGCAGCAGGATGGTATAGGGCTTGCCCTCGCCGGAAGGCTTGAAGCAACCCGCTTCTTCCCAGGTCGGATACCAGCGGTTTTCGATCGCTTCGGGTTCGTAGGTCTTTTTCATTTCACTTCGATCTTCAAGTTCACTTCAAGAGGTGGTGATGCAATTCGGCCCCACGCGCCTTCCAGTCCATCCAGCGCTGGCGCAGGCGCTTTTTCGCCTGTTCGTCGGGTGGCACGATTTCGAGCACGCGCGGGTAGTCGCCGTCGGGGATCTCGGCATCGGCCGCCAGGTTGATCAGCAGTTGGGCCCGCTCGGGCGCCGAGTCCAGAAGCCGGATCGGAGCGTTTGCTTCGTCGATGCCGTGGGCCAGGAACCGCCCGTCCGGCTTGGCCCACAGCCGCGCGTCGAGCGCCGACAGCTGCTCGCGCGTGCCCACCACCGCGATATCGGTGGTCGCCGGAAACGCCTTGCCCACAAGCACCCCGGCGACCTCGACGGGGTCGGTGAAGCGGCCGGACATTTCGTAGAAATCGATGCGCATTCGTAAACCCGGTTTTAAGGTTTAAGGGTTAAGGGTTAAGCGTTACGGGGTCAGGATTTAGTATTCAGGTGATCGTCTGTGATCGGTGGTTGGAAGTCGCCATCGATCCGGTTTTTCCGACTTCCGACTTCCGCTTTTCCTTAACCCTTAAACCTTAAACCTTAAACCGCCTTTGCCGTTTATCCCCCCGCCCGCGTCATCAGCCACTGCGTCAGCATGCCGACCGGGCGGCCCGAGGCACTTTCGGCCTTGCCCCATTGCCACGCCGAGCCGGCGATGTCGATGTGGGCCCAGCGCTGGCCTTCGGTGAAGCGCGACAGGAAGCAGCCGGCCGTGATCGAGCCGGCCGGCATGCCGCCGACGTTCTTCATGTCGGCAAATGGTGTTTCGATCTGCTGCTGGTAGTCGTTCCACAGCGGCAGCCGCCAGGCGCGGTCGGCCGACTCGGTGCCGGCGCCCAGCAGTTCGCCGGCCAGTTCGTCGTCGTTGGTCATCACGGCGCTGGCGTGATGGCCCAGCGCCACGACGCAAGCCCCGGTCAGGGTGGCGATATCGACCATGACCTCGGGCTTCGATTCGCGCGCCGTCCAGGTCAGCGCATCGGCCAGGATCATGCGGCCCTCGGCGTCGGTGTTGTGGACTTCGACGGTCTTGCCGGACATCGTCTCGATGACATCGCCTGGACGATAGGCGTTGCCGTCGGGCATGTTCTCGACCGCGGCGATGACTGCATCGACGTTGATCGGCAGCTTCAGTCGGGCGACCGATTCGATGACCCCGATTGCTGTCGCTGCGCCGCACATGTCGAATTTCATCTGTTCCATCAGGTCGCGCGGCTTGATCGAGATGCCACCCGTATCGAAGGTCACGCCCTTGCCGACCAGCGCCGCCGGCGCCTGGCCGGCATCGCCGCCGCGCCAGCGCAGCCGGATCAAGCGCGGACGATTGGCGCTGCCCTGGGCGACCGCCAGCAACGAGCGCATGCCGAGGTTCTCCATCTGTGCGTCTTCCAGCACCTCGACTTCAAGACCTTCGACTTCGCGGGCCAGTCGTTCCGCGACCTCGGCCATATAAGCCGGCGTGCAGATATTGGGCGGCAGGTCACCCAACAGCCGGCAGCGGCGGATCCCGGCGGCGATTCGCGAAGCGGTCTCCAGGGCATCGTCCACACCTTCGGCTGCCGGGAATGCGACTCGCTCGGTGACGGGCGCGGCGTCGGCCTCGGCCTTCTTGGTTGCGGAGTAGACGTAATCGGCATGATCAAGGGCAAGCGCGGCCTGCGTCGTCTTCCAGGCCAGATCGCGGCCATTCAGCTCGGTCTGGCCCAGCAGGCAGACCGCCTCGGTTGCACGCGACTGGCGCAGCGCCACGCCGGCGCCCCTGGCCGAACGCACGAAGGTCGCATCCTCGAATCGGGCCGCCTTGCCGAGGCCGGTCACCAGCAACCGCCTGGCCTTGATGCCGCGCGGGTGATGAATCAGCAGCGTCTTGCCGGCGCCCAGCGACAATTCGCCCTCTTCGAACATTTCGGTCAGCAGTCCGTCGGTGGCCGCGTCGATCTCCGCCAGCTGCTCGCGTGCCGGCCGGTCGGAAAAAATGCCTACGACCAGGCAGCCGGTTTCGATTTCGCTCGCGGCCTGATCGGTTGCCTGGAACTTGATTGTCTGGATGTCCATGGGTGATTCCTTGGTCTGTTTTCATGGGTTGCTGGCGTGCGCTGCATGCCGGATGCGATCCAACCGAGCGGGGAATCCAGCCCGCGCACAAGGCCGGCAAGCGCAATGCACCGGCAACGTCTCGAGAATTCCTGGAAGAACTTGTGTCCAGAGATGGTTGCTGGGTCTCGCAACATTGTAACCTTGCCACTCATGAATGGACTGGCCCAGGGCATGCGGCGGCGCAACAAGCTCGCCGGCTACATCCGAAGCGAGGTGCTCGGCGTGAGCATGATGACGCTGGCGGTGCTGATGGCGATATCGGTGGCGCTGTTTCTGGCTGAAATGCTCGGCGACCTTGCCGATGGAAAGCTGCTCCTCTCCACCCTCGGCGAGCTGTTGTTGCTGAGGTTGCCGGAGGCCGTGCTGCTGACCGCACCGCTGGCGCTGGTCGTTGGTCTGCTGATGAGTCTCGGGGAATTGGCCCAGGGCGAAGAATTCAGCGTCATGCGTTCGGCCGGACTCGCGCCGGGTCGGCTGTTTCGGGTCCTGCTGGTGCTGGTCTCGATCTGGTCGGTCGGCCTGCTGCTGATCAGCGGATGGGCGGCGCCGTGGGCGGAGCAGCGTTCGGCGCGAATTGCCGAACGCATGGCCGACGATCTGTTGCTGGCCAGTATTCGACCTGGCCAGTTCCAGGCGCTGGGCGGGGGTAAGCTGACGGTTTACGTCAGCTCGGCCGACCTGGAGGCGGGGCGTCTGGAGGGTCTATTCGTTCATTTTGCCAATGCTGACCAGATCGAGGTGATCGCCGCCAGGAGCGGACAGCTTTTCCAGCGCCCCGAAACCGGTGAGCGGGTCTTGTCGCTGCGTGATGGCGTGCACCTGGGCCATGCGGTTGGAGCAGCGGGCCTGCCCATGCGGCGCATTGGCTTTCAGCGCAACGATATCCAGCTGCCGTTGATGCGCGAACAAGCGCCGGATGACCCGACTCGAAGGCGTTTCTTGCCCGAACTCCTGGGCGACTCTACGCCGGGAGCGGGGCTGGAGCTGCAGAGGCGACTGATGCCGTCCATCATCAGCGCGGTACTGGCCCTGTTCGTTCTGCCGATTACGCTGAGCGGCTCACGCGGACGACGTTTCGGGACGGTTCTGGTTGCTGTCGCCATCTATCTGATCTACAGCAATGTCGCCAATCTCGTGCTTGCGCGGGCGGCACCGGGTTCGGCGGGTTGGCCGGGCATCTGGCCGTTGCATGCATTGGCATTGGCGCTGGCCATGTTTCCGCTGGCCTCATGGTGGCGGCGGTGGTGATCGGTATCCTTGGCCGATACCTGGCGCGCTCTGTGGTGCGCTCTGTGGCAATGGTTGCATTGGTTCTCTCGGGGCTGTATCTCAGCGTCGACCTGGTGCGCGAGGCCGGCGACATGACCGCCGGCTATGGCCTGCTGGAAATTCTGCTTTTCATTCTGAGGATCCTTCCGGCACGGCTGTACGACCTGTTTCCGTTTGCCGTACTGATCGGTGGCATGCTGGCGCTGGGACGGCTGTCGGCAAACCGTGAGCTTGTGGCCATGCGTACAGGCGGGTTTCACCAACTGCGCATCCTGGGGCATGCGCTGGGGCCTGCGCTGTTGCTGGGGCTGGCCGTTATGCTGGCCGGAGAATGGCTGGTGCCAAGGCTGGAACTGGATGCGCGAATAGACAGAGAGCGCGCACGCGACGGTCAGGTCGGCGGAGTTTCCGGTCAGGGTCTGTGGATACGGGATGGACGGCTTATGATTCAATCCGGCATCCTGCTCTGGAACGAAGCCGACGAAGTGCGGTTCGGGGACCTCAGGATCTACGTGCTCGATGACCTCAACAGCATCGCCCGCATCGTCCATGCCGGGGGCGCCCGGCACGAACCCGGTCGATGGGTGCTCGAGGATGTAACCATGCTGGATGCCCGCACGGCGAATCGGACCGAGAACCTCGACCAATCCGTTGCAATGGACTCCGGGCTGGACCCGGGGGTATTCCGGGCCCTGGTCACGCGGCCGCGGCTGCTGCCAATACGGGATATCTTGCGAATCCAGACCTATCTGGAGACCAACGGCCAGGATGCAACGGCCTACAGGCAGGCGTTCTGGCGTCGCCTGCTGTATCCGCTGAACATGTTGATGATGCTGTTTTCCGGCGTAGCCCTCCTGTTGCGCGCCGGACGCCAGCTGTCGCCGGCGCTGGGCGTCTTTTCCGGTGTTTCGCTGGGGATCGGATTCGTGGTGGTGCACCGGCTGGTGCTGGGGCTCGCGCCGGTGCTGCCGATTCCGTTCGGCCTCACCCATCTTCTGCCGGCTGCCGCCTTCGGTCTGTTAGCGCTGATCCTTCTGCGCCGTTGAAGCGCTGGGGCGGCATATCAGCCGCGATCCGCTCGCCAGGTCGGGCCAGGCACGGCGATCGCGGCGTCCCAGCGACCATGCAAAACCCAGGCCCAGCGTGGCAAAAGCGGCGAGTCCGCCTGAAAATCTGAGCAGGCTACGTCCGATAGTGAGCGGCCGGTCGCCGGGATCGATCCAGATGCGCCAGGTGCGCATGCCGAGAGTCTGGCCAATGCGCCAACCGGTATGGAAATAGGCGAAGGCCAGTGCCAGCAGGTAGAGTTGATAAAGCAGGTTGCCGCTGTCGATGCCGCGGTTTCCGATGACCACGATCACAGCGGTGCCAATCATCCAGACGGCAATGAGCGCCAGACCGTCGTAGATCATCGCTCCACAGCGTCGCGGAAACGAACAGGCTGCGGCTTCGTTGCCCGGGCCGGATTCATTTAGTTCGGAAACGCTCATTCGGTTTCTGTACCATTGGCTCCGCCCTGAATGCTACAGGGGAGCGGTGGCAGCCGTGTCATCCGCCAACCGTCCGAAGCGCCTTCCGACGCGACCTGAGGCAATCCGGTCGGTCGATAGCGATCATGGCAGGGTTTCTCATTGTGGCCCCCTTATGCCATAGTTAGGGGATTGAATGGATCATGTGGCTGGTTTCGACTTTGGTGCTTTCAAAATCGATCGGGCCAAGTTATTCTGAAATGATGCAAAATTAACGATAATGAACGCCGGGGCGGCTGGCCCACCTCGAATCAATCCGAACCAAGCAAAGCGGAAATTTCAAATATGTCTAACTCATTTGCAATCAGACCTGGGCTGCGATTGGTCCTGGGTGCCGGATTTGGCCTGTTGCTCGGGCAGTCCGCGACGGCCCAGGTGCTGGACCGCAGCATTCAGACCGAAGAGCAGATCGCGAGAAGCGCCGCTCAAGTCCAGGCCCAGATCAACCAGGTTGCGGACGAAACCGAATCGCTGGTCGACGATTACCGGGTCGTTCTGGGCGAGATCGAAAGCCTGCGCATCTACAACGAAATGCTGCAGGAAACGGTCAACAGCCAGGAGCGCGAAATCGAGAACATCAACAATCAGCTGGCCAATCTCGAACAGACCAACCGCAACGTGGTGCCGCTGATGATCGACATGGCGGAGACTCTGCCGCGCCTGGTTCAGGCCGATGTGCCTTTCCGGGTCGAAGAGCGGCAGGCTCGTGCCGAGACGCTGATCGACGCGCTGGATCGAGCCGACGTGACCACATCGGAAAAATTCCGCCGGATTCTCGAGGCTTACACCAGCGAAATCGAACTTGGCCGGACCACAGAAGGCTATCGCGGCCAACTGCCCGACGGCCAGCGCGTGGACTTCCTGCGCATCGGCCGTACGCTGCTGTTCTATCAATCGCTTGATGGCACAGAAACGGGCTGGTGGAATCCCAATTCACGTACGTTTGAACAGTTGGGCGATCAATACCGACTGCCGGTTTCCGACGGTCTCGCGATTGCGCAGAACCAGGTCGCTCCGGACCTTGTCCGTCTCCCCGTGCCCGCCCCAACCGAGGTTGAATAATGAAAAGGTTGACTCTCATTGCAATATCCGCCTGGTTGGCATTTCCGGTCGCCGGCATTGGCCAGGAGGCGCAGACGCTTCAGGAACTGCTGCAGCAGGTCGAGCAGGCAGCCAGCGAAGAGGCACGCATAGACCAGCAACGCCTGCAGGAATTTCGCCAGCAACGCGCCCAGCAGCAGCAGTTGCTGGCCGAAGCACGTGCTGAGTTGCGCGCGCAGGAGCAGCGCTCCGACCGACTCAATGCCGAGTTCGACGACAACGAGCGCGACTTGGCGGAGCTTTCCACGACGCTGAACGAGCGCATGGGAAATCTGGGCGAGTTGTTCGGCGTGGTTCGCCAGGTCGCCGGCGACATGCGGTCGATCCTCAATGACTCCATGGTGTCGGCGCAGTTTCCGGGCCGCACCGAGCTCTATGTAAACCTTGCCGAGCGCAGCGATACCGAATTGCCCAGCGTCGAGGAGCTGCGTGCGATGTGGACCGGCATGGTTCGGGAAATTGCCGAAAGCGGCAACGTTGTCGAATTCAACGCCGATATCATCAACGCCGATGGCCAGGTCGAAGAAAATCGGAGCATCGTTCGTGTCGGCGTATTCAACGCCGTATCCGACGGCAAGTTCCTGCAGTGGGATTCCACCGCCAACGTCCTGTTGGAGTTGCCGCGCCAGCCTGCCGGACGTTTCCAGGCCATGGCTACCGACCTCCAGGAGGCTTCGCCCGGCACCATTCAGGAAATGGCTGTGGACTTCACGCGCGGCGACATCCTGGCCCAGGTGGTCCGCACGCCGACCCTGCGTGAACGGGTCCGGCAGGCCGGTCCGGTCGGCGCGGTCATCATCGTGATCGGCATCATCGGTTTGTTGTTCGCGCTGTGGAAAGGCGTGATGCTGATGATCCGCGGCAACGCGATCAAGCGTCAGATCAAGAAGTCGGAGGCCGACAAGAGCAATGCGCTGGGACGCGTGCTGAGCGTATATGAAGACAGCCCGAACGCGGATGTGGAAACGCTGGAACTCAAGCTCGACGAGGCCATTCTGAGAGAAACCGCACCGCTGGAAGCCGGCTTGCCGTTCATCAAGGTTCTTTATGTGGTTGCCCCGCTGCTCGGCCTGCTCGGCACCGTGGTCGGCATGATCCAGACCTTCCAGCAGATCACGCTGTTCGGTACCGGTGACCCGCGCATGATGGCAGGCGGTATTTCGATGGCCCTCCTCACTACGGTGCTGGGTCTTGTCGTCGCCATTCCGCTGACGGTGATCCACAGCATGCTGCAGACGCGCAGCCGAGCGCTGATCCAGATCCTGGAAGAGCAGGCGGCAGGCATCATTGCCCGCATCGCAGAGCAGAGTCATGGTCGCGCTATATAACCTGCTCGAGTCCATCCGCGGGTTCATTGAACTCGGTGGTGATGTGCTCTGGGCCATCATGCTGGTGCTGCTGGCAATGTGGACGCTGATCATCGAGCGATACTGGTTTTTGATCAGGGTCTTTCCATCGGAAAAGCGCCGGGTGCTCGATGAATGGGAAGCCAGGAGCGATCATCGTTCCTGGCACGCACACCGGATCAAGGAAGAAATGGTCAGTGAAGTGCGCCAGAAGCTGCAGCGCAACGTCACCATGATCCAGACGCTGATCGCCATCTGCCCGCTGCTCGGGTTGCTCGGTACCGTCACCGGCATGGTCGCGGTATTCGACGTGATGGCTTTCTTCGGTACAGGCAACGCCCGAGCCATGGCGGCCGGGGTATCCAAGGCAACCATCCCGACCATGGCCGGCATGGTGGCCGCGCTCTCGGGCGTGTATTTCGCTTCGCACCTTGACCGCAAGGCATCGGTTGAGAGCGAAAAGCTCGAAGACCTGTTGCAGAACGACTGATACCTCGAGGATATCCAACCAATGGCACGCAGACACGCGAACCGTGACGAACCCGAAATCAACATCACGCCGATGCTCGATATCGTGTTCATCATGCTCATCTTCTTCATCGTGACCACCACCTTTGTGCGTGAAACCGGCGTCACCGTCGAAAAGCCCCAGGCGCTGACCGCGGAGTCCAGGCCGCAGGGGAACATTCTGATCGGCGTGGACTCTGACAATCAGGTCTGGATGAACGGCAGCCAGATCGAACTCAGCGACGTTCGCACCCAGGTGCAGCGCGCGCGGGCCGAGAATCCCGAAGGCAGCGTGATCCTGATATCCGACAAGGGCGCGCGCACCGGTACGCTGGTCGACGTCATGGACCAGGTGCAGGCCGGTGGGGTGGCGCGCATGGCGATTTCCGCCGAACAGATCGGTGGAGGAGGTTGACACATGGGTAGTGGAATTCGATATGTGGTTTCGGTCGTGCTGGCGGTGGTCGTGACCGTCGCGGCGTTCTACCTCATGCACCGCCTGATTTCGGGCGCCGACGGCGAACGCGAACGCCTCGACCCGCCGCCGGGCATCCGCTTCGGTCCGGTGGATATAGAGCAGGATATCCAGACCAAGGAACGCCGCAAGCCCGAGCCGCCGCCGCCACCGGATACGCCACCGCCGCCCCCGGATATCCAGGTCTCCGACGTCCGGCAGACGCCGATGGAGATGCCGCGCATGGAAATGCCCAATCTCAACCTCGGTGTCGGCGCCGGTCCGCCGGTGCTCGGTAACGTCGGCATCGACCGAGGTGCGGAGGGCGACGTGGTGCCGCTGGTGAGAATCAATCCTCAGTACCCGCGTGATGCCGCCATGAACCAGATCGAAGGCTACGTCACGATCGAGTTCACGATTACCGAAACCGGTTCGGTTCGAGACCCGCAGGTCATCGATTCCAAGCCGCCCCGGGTGTTCGACCGCGAAGCCATTCGGGCCATCCTGAGATGGAAATTCAAACCGCGGGTCGTCGACGGTACGGCGGTTTCGCGCCGGGCCGTCCAGACCATCGATTTCACCTTGGACCAATGATGACCATGAACAGATTCGCATTGCTGTTGGCGCCGCTCGGTCTGTTGCTTTCCGCAGCCGGTCCGGTTGCATTGGCCCAGACCGGCAGCGAGACGCTGTCGTGCGGTGAAGAGCGCGAGGTCGAGCCGGGTCTGATGACCGAGCAGACCTACAACCGGCTCAACGAAGCGGCAGAACTGATTGGCGAGGAAGCATTCTCGGATGCCGTTTCGTTGCTGGAGAACCTGCGCGAAGCCAGGCTCTCGGATTTCGAGAAGGCGACCGTCGAGCAGTATCTCGGCTTCCTGGCCGCCCAGCGCGAGCGATATCCGGATGCGATTCGTCATTTCGGCGAGGCCGTGCGGCTCAACCAGTTGCCGAACCAGACGCACTTCGAGATGATTCTGCAGATCGCCCAGCTCTACAACGCGCTGGAACGTTATGACGAGGCGCTGGAACAGCTCGATTTCTGGTTCTGTGTTTCGACCGAAGAGGCCAAGAAAGTTGCCGAAGTATGGGTGCTCAAGGCCAGCCTGCATCTGCAGCAGGACGACTATCGCGAAGCACTTGCGGCCATGAACCAGGCGATCGAGATCGCCGAGAACGTGCCTGAATCCTGGTACCGGACCAAGCTCGGGATCCTCCTGGAACTCGAGGAATACCGTCTTGCCGTGGATGTTGCCAAGATCCTGATCGAGGTCAACCCTGATCGGAAGGAATACTGGTCGCAGCTTTCCGGCATCTACATGGAGCTCGAGGAAAGCCGCAACGCGATGGCAACGCTTCACCTGGCGTACCGCCGGGGGCTGCTGGATCGCGGCAGCGAATTCACTCAGCTCGCCGGATTGTTGCAGCAGATGGAAGCCCCCAGGCTGGCTGCCGAAGTCATGCAGGACGGCCTGGAAAAAGGTTTTGTCGAACGTACTGCCAACAACTGGGAGATGACTGCAGGTGCGTGGTACCAGGCGCGCGAGCTTGATCGCTCACTGGACGCCTACGAACAGGCCGGTCAATTGTCGGACAGCGGCAAGATCGATTTTCAGCGGGCATCCATCATGACCGCCGACGAGGATTGGGAAGGTGCGCTGTCGGCCGCGACTCGCGCACTGGAGAAAGGCGACTTGACCGATTCGCAGGAAGGCAATGCGCACCTGTTGATCGGCATGGCGAATTTCAACCTCAATAATCTTGATAGAGCCGAACAGGCCTTTAATCGTGCGGCGAACTATGGCACACTCCGATCAGCCGCGCGCGAATGGTTGAATCATATTGAGCAGACAAGACAGCGCTTAGCGAGTCGGTAGCGGCCTCCAAAATCCGATCAGGGAGTTGTAACGATGCAAAACAAAACCCAGGAAAGCTTGAATCAGGCTATCGAAGACGAAGCGGGTTCCGCCTCTGGCGCCGCTGGAAGCGCCGCTCCCGCCGATACGCCTGAGCCTGC